>Ga0209373_10002394_pt1 | contig 18957 bp, 17 predicted proteins | sample Higcelweek5metaG_FD_187173 | JGI IMG/M metagenome (GOLD analysis project Ga0209373, IMG submission 187173) | Freshwater pond sediment microbial communities from the University of Edinburgh, under environmental carbon perturbations - High... | ecosystem: Environmental > Aquatic > Freshwater >... | reverse complement strand
CGGAAAAATTTACCATTTGTAGTATGCTATTTCATTAAGCGTCTTTTCATCAAGATCGGAATTCATCATCTGCACCTGCTTGAAAACCTGTCCTGTGAACGGGTTCTGCATTTGTACGGGATATGGAACCTGACCATCTTTACCGATTCCAATAGTGTATATTTTGATGCCAAGCTCTTTTGACGCATTTGCAGCAGTCAATGGCGGTATATCACCTGCATTATTAGCTCCATCAGTGGCAAGAATGATTACTTTACTTTTTGATGGTGAGTCTTTCAGACGGTTTGCAGCTGTTGCAATAGCGGTTCCTATAGCTGTCTGAAAACTGAAATCAGTGAATGTAATTTCGCCAAGAAATGACTGAAGAATATTATAATCAAGGGTTAATGGACATTTGGTAAAACTGCGTGCCGCGAATACTACAAGTCCGATGCGGTCACTGGTACGTTTATTTATAAAATCCGCAATAGTTTTTTTTGCAACAGCAAGACGGTTTTCGGGCTGAAAATCAAGTGCCTGCATACTTTCTGAAACGTCAAGCACAAGCATGATATCCACTCCTTCAGTGGTGACCTCTTCATCTGAGCGGCCTTCCTGAGGGCGGGCAAGTGCAATTACCAGAAGACCAACCCCGAGCATTCTTAACACAATAAGAATGTGACGTGTACGGATAAATAATGATTTCGGCAGCTTCTCTATAATGTCAATATCGGAAAAACGCACTGTCGGACGGGATTTACGTTCGCGATGGATGTATACCCAAAGCATTGGAATCCATATAAGAAGAAAAAGGAGAAGTTCCGGATTTTTAAACCGCATTGTTTCCTCCAGTTGCATTTGTATCAGATTTGTCTGATACTGAATCTGCAGATTTTGCTGCATCTGATTGTGTTACAGCAGGCACCTTGTTTTCCTGAAGTAACGGGCGTGTCGCATTTAGAAAATCCATTGTCACTTTCATGAACCGATCGTTTACAGAAGAATCCGGTACAAAACGGGCAAATTTGATCGGGTCCGATGTTTTGAAAAACCACTGAATTGAATCTTTTAATTCAGCAGTCAGACCGGAAACGCCAAGCCATGCAATAACTTCTTCTGTTGTAAATTCACTTGCATTAATATCAAACCGGCGTTCAATATAACGTTTTAAAATTTCTGAAAGCTCAAAAACATATTCTCTTATCAACCCGCGATCAAGGCACTTCTTGCGCTCGAGATCATTAATTGAAGCAATCGCTTCTTCGTAAGGCGGAAGAAGAGGTATTGTTTTTTCTGTTTCAATCTTTTTGGAAAAAAATCTTTTGTAAATTATAATCAAAGCCGCTGCTGTCAGACTTGCGATTAAAATCCAGAGCCACCAGAGCGGCGCGTTTCCTGTGTCAAGCTGTGGCCTGAGATCCTTGATGTCAATTTTCGATGTATCAGTTGAATCGGCAATAATTACTGACTGCAACTGAAGTGGAAATGCGTCTGAAAAGAGAGTGTCCTGTGTATCACCGTTCTGTACAATAAACGGAAGAGAAGGTATTGTGCAGTTTTCAGGAATATATGTGGCGATTTTAAAGGAGAATGTGACACTGTCTGTATTATCAATTTCTTTTTTTGATGTATTCCATTCCTTAATGACAATGTTTCCGAGATTCTTATCAAATGCCGGAGGGATAACCATTGCCCCTTTGGGAACAATAGCAGTCACCTGAAAAGTGAGTATTTCTCCAACTGTCAAACTCTGTTTGTCAACCGTTGATAATAAGTCTGCACAAAAGCCTTTGCCTGTAAGCATAAAAAGGCCGATAACAATGAATTTCCAGTTAAGAAATCTATTGCAATACATGTAATTCTCCAATAAGAATAATTGCAAGCTGGACTAATCCAACAATAAATCCGAGAACTCCCCCAAGAAGTTCAATAGTTTTTAATTCCCGAGATGCAATATCGTAAATGATTGTTTCAAGTTTTGAGAGGTCAAATCCCAATATTTTATCGCGAATTATTGCATGAAAATCAAGTTTTGATTCAACCTTTTTGAACATTTCATCCATAATACCGGGTATTTCGGCATTAAGTTCATCCATAAGTAAACTGCTGAGCTTCGAGACTGCATCAGGGGTTACAAACATGGCAATAAGTGAATTTGTACTTACTTTTGATGTTATAAATCCTTCGATTTTTGATTTAAGGACTAAACTCAGCTGAACATGAAAATCAGGTGATTTCATAATATCACCAATATCGCGATGAGAGATAAGCTCCTTCTCAACAGTCAGAGCGATTTTCTCTGCAAGTAACGCTTTTCTTTTTGGTATCAGTCCTATAACTTTAATTCCAAAAAGATTGATCTCCTTACGTGGCCGGAAGATCATTTTAACAGCGATATAATTTGTTATCCAACCGATAAGTGCTGAAATCAGTGGAATAGTGATATATAATAATATTTTCATCGTTCATATATACGGGTTTGAATAAAATTTATTGTTTTAATCAAACCGTAAAAAAGAAGTTACTTTCAATTTTCATGTAATAAAACATTCAGCCATAAAATAATATTTATATAAGCCAAAAGTATTAAACATAGAGCCAGTTTTATTTCAGAATTGATAAAATAACGTTTTACGTTGATGATATCAATACATTATATTAATAAAAAGGTTATCGGCAAGTTTAAAGTTGTGAAAAAAATCAATCGAATAAGTATTTTCCAACCTTATTCTTATCCTTATCCTCATTCTTTTTAACTTAAACCTGAACCTTAAAATTAACAATGGCATTAACAAATTTCTCATGGGTCATACCTGATAAACTTGCTGGTTCAGCACTTCCGGGAAAACCTCTTCTGGATGAGGTATCTGTACGCAGTGACATTGGGGCGCTTGCAGAGTCAGGGGTTACAATTCTTGTATCACTTGCAAAGGCCCATGATTTCATTGATGAAATCTGTAAAGAATTTAAAATAGTATGGCGATATTTCCCGATATCTGATTTTTCTGTACCTGCAGATTCAGCAGCGTTTGACAGGTTGATAATGGATATTGTAGAATATATTAATAATGGCGAAAGTGTATGCGTGCATTGTTATGCCGGTGTAGGCAGAACAGGACTTGTGCTGTCGTGTGTGGTTGGCAGATTGTATGCGCTTGATGCGCATAAGGCGATCGCAGCTATCCGGCGTTCACGCTATGCAATTGACACAGTAGAACAGGAATCATTTGTAATTTCCTATCTGGGTGAATATGAGTAATGAATTTGATATCCGCAAGTTTCTCATCGAGGATGAGGAAAAACTGAGCCCGTTTGCAAAACGGAGTACTGAATCTCTTGGACGTAAATATCCGATGAAACGCGATCCGTTTCGTCTTGAATTTGCGCGTGATGAAACCCGCATTCTGCACTCACCGCCATTCAGACGGCTGAAGCATAAAACTCAGGTGTTTCTGTCGCCCAATAATGATCATATATGCACGCGCATGGAACATGTTTTGCATGTGTCAAGTATTGCATCTGTCATCGGGCGCTGTCTGAATCTCAATATAGATCTAATAAATGCAATTGCAAAGGGACATGATCTGGGGCATCCGCCGTTTGGGCATGCGGGTGAGCGTGTGTTGAATGGAATTCTTAAAAAGGATGGGGTTGCGGGCGGTTTCAAGCATGAAGTCCATGGTCTCCGTGTTGTTGATAAATTGACAAATTACGGGGAGGGGCTTAATCTTACTTATGAAGTCCGTGATGGAATAATTACACACTGCGGCGAAAGCTTTGACCGTGTTGTAAAGCCTGACAGAACACGGGATCTTCTCATTCTTGAGAATATTGATGAACGTTCGCAGTACCCGTCGACACTTGAAGGGTGCCTTGTACGTCTTGTTGATAGAATAGCATATCTTGGAAGGGATATGGAAGATGCAATAAAAGCGAATCTTATCAGGAAAACTGACATTCCTGCCGATATTGTGAAAAATCTCGGGACTGAAAACGGGAAAATTATCGGATGTTTTGTCAATGATACTATTGCGTCAAGTTTAGGTAAAGACTCCATTGAGATGAGTGAGGAAGTGTTCAGTTATATGAGTCAACTGAAGGATTTCAATTATAAATATATTTATCTTCATCCTGAAGTTGAAAGAAAGTCGAAAAAAGCTGCCAATGTTGTCGAGCTTCTTTTCTGCGAACTTGAAAAGTTATTTACAAAATCAGAGCGTGGAAAAGATACATCGTATGTCGGGGTACTTGTGAAGGAAGCACCGCTTCTTGAAATATTTTTTCACTTTATAAAGAATACAAATTATAATGAAGAAACGCCATCATGGAGAATTGTAACTGATTATGTTGCCGGCATGACAGATTTATTTGCTGAGCGGACTTTTGTTCAGCTCTTTATGCCGTCCCCTGTAATATAGCAGGCACTGGAGTTTATGTAATGTATAGAAGTCATCAGAAAGTTAAAATTCAGCAGTTTGCTGAAAGTAAAGAAAAGCTGAATTCGTTATGGCGGTCATTCTGGTTTCCTCCGGAAGTAAAGTGTCCCAAATGCGGCTCGGATATGACTGAGTATTATGATCCGTTTTTCTTCGCTCCGATTCGTACACTTAAAGGAAAAAGACGCATAAAATGCCGGTCCTGCCATTTTGTGTGGCGATTGTCAAGAGATGGAAAATCATTATTTGATATGATAAATCCGTTTTAACTGCGCTGCTATTTACAATAAGTACAATGAAAACAGCACTATTTATCTAATTTCTTTGCATCAGTTATGATTTAAATTTTACTGCGAGTTTTAGGTGTACTATACGAATACTAATGCATGTATCTTCTGTTTTCCTCAATAAGCTGATCAACCTGCGGTTCATCAGGATGCAGCTTTTTTAGATTGTCAAGTGCTTCTGCAGCACTGTCAAATTTGCCTGACTTCTGATAAATCTGTGAAAGTGCATAGTAGGCAAAGCCCGGGTCTTCATCAATCTGAGTTAGTTTTTTAAGTGATGGAATTGTCGCGGCGATTTTTCTGCTGTCTAATAATGACTGAACCTTCAGTCTGAGAAGGTCAACATTATCAGGAAATTTATCGGCTCCTGTGCTGATTTCTTTTTCTGCTTCATCAGGTTTACCGACAGCACAATACAGTTCATACCGCAGCATATATGGACGCCAGTCCCAGGGAATTAAATTCGAACATTGATTCATACGGCTTATTCCGTGTTCAAAGTCCTTTTTATTTGCAAACTGTAAAGAATCGACAGCTGAATGGACTGCTGTATCCGCAGGTTTTATTCCAGCTGCCTTTCTTTTGTAAATATCAATCTGAACATTGCGTTTTAAAATATTTTCTCTTAATGCAAGACCGATTTTAAGAAATATTGCCGAATTATTGCCTGCAAGACTCTGTGTTGTTTCGTCATTCTGCGCACGCCACGTGTCAAGGCCTCTGAATTTATATACGTTGTCAATTAATTCTTCAGTTCGTGAAATATCAAATTTATTATCAGATGAAACAGTATCATCTTTAATTCTGTAAACAAATCCCTGCATAGAAAGATATGGGCCAAGTCCGACAAATGCATCATCAGATACTGTATTTGCAAAATAGAGCGGCTTTTCCCACCTGTTTGCATCAACAATATGAAGCACCATCTGGTGCTGAATCTGCATCAGTGGCAATTGTCTGCCTGATGGAATGTATACCATAATATTCGCTGCATCAAGATGGTAGGGAGTCGGTTCTTTAAAAGGGTTATAGGAATGGCCAAGCTTTTGGATTTCCTCAGTGGAAATTGAGATCGGCACTTTGGGATCAGAATGTTTCAACTGGTTTATATACCAGTCGGTGTTGAGAAGACTAAGGTTGACAATGCGGATATCCTTGCGAATATTGAAGGCTTCCTGCAGAGCCCATAGAGGAAATGTATCATTGTCACCATTTGTAAATAAGATGCCGTTTTCTTCACAGCTCATCAGTAAATTATACGCATAATCATACGGAATCATATCGCCGTGACGGTTATTTGCGGGGATATTTTGTGTCATAGGAAGTGCCGGAGAAACTGCGAAAAATATCGTTGCAACCGGTGCAGCGGTTCCTGATATAAATTTACGGCGGTTTGAATACAGAGCAAGCATGACAAGACCGCAGCTTAATCCAGTACACATGCCGTAATACATAAAACCGGTAATGTAAAAGTAATCCCGTGCGCGCACTTCACGCTGAACTAAGGGTACCGGACCCTGTTTTCCGTTTTTTATCCAGCTTTTATAATCACGCAGTTCAGGTTTTGTGCCATCTGCAAAGTTCATATATATTACCATCGCGACAGTATTCAGAAATAAAAGAAGAATAATAAAAACGGCAGCATTTCTTGATTTCTTTAGTAAAGTAAAAAGTCCGGCAAGCACAAATAATAGAGGAATTGAGTAGACAATCAGTTTCCTGGCACCTTCAGTTTTGTTTTTTGAAAACCACTTTACACTTGTATCATCTGATGAAAGATGAAAAAACTGTGTTGCGAAAAAACCGCCAAACCCCATATGCCCTTCAACACCGAACTGATTCTGCAGTTCACCTCTGCGCCAGAACATCCGTGTTACCATTGATTCAGAGCCGTATTGTTTTCTGTCAAGATAATCCATGAATGCCCTGAAGGTAGCCGGGTGATTTTCATCAATAGACGGATTCAGATTGGAACGTACCGGTATGTAAAGATGTGTTGAGAAGCCCATCATTGCAAGAAGTGCAAGAAGAAAACAAAACCGCCATTTTTCCCGATTTTTGTTTTTTACAACAGACATAATTAAAGTAGTTGAAATGATTATTGTGCTGCAATAAAGGAATAATGAAATATCAAATATTATAAGACCTAAAAGTAAACTTGTGCACCAGAATCTGTAGTCTGCAAGTTTTGTTTTGTCGCATATAATGACAAAAATGAAAACCGGAATCAGTGTAATCATGGAATACATATGGATACCTATACCAAGATAGCAGATATAGGCAATGAGCAGTAATATGCGGTCCCGATTCTGATCTTTACTTTGTGACCAAACGAGTGCAAGCCATGTTGAGAGTATAATCGGCAGTAATAGCGGCATGTTGACTTCTGCTTCAACAGCGGAAAAAAGCATTGTACTGCCAAATGCTGAGAAAAAACTTCCGGTAATGCCCGAAATGTAAAGTGTAAGCCGTTTCCATGAAGTATCGGGAGGGCCGTTAAAGCCGCTTATGATCCTGATTATTGACAGATAAATAAGCATCGCAGTAAATGCGCCGAAAAGAGGAGTAAGCGCATTTATCCTGAATGCACCATCTTTAATAAAAGGAAGAAGCACTGCTGCTGTACGGGCAATCATTATGTAAAGAGGATTCCCCGGAGGATGTGCCACCCCGAGGCTTGATCCCGTTGCCACATATTCACCGCAATCCCAGAAACTGATTGATGGAGCAGCAAGATAAAGGTAGACAGAAAATATAACCGCAAAAACACAGGAAGCCACTATTCTGTTTACAGTTATATAACTATAACTAAACTTCATAATAATCCCAACCCTGAAACAATTTACTGATACAACACCTGATTCCTGTACTTACAACCAATAAATTTTCTGTTTTATTCTAATTTTTATTCTTCACCTTTACCTTTACCTCATTCTTCATCCAGCTTCCATTTTCTCCTCAGCATCCATTCAAGAGCAAGCAGTCCAAAAAGCAGTGAAAGTAAGAGCCAGGAACGGGTAATATGCAGATATTCTTCTCCGGGCTCGTGTCCATTTGCGGACAGTTTCCTTAAAAAAGAATACAGTAAAGAGTCTGATTGAACAGGTATAACCTGCGCAAATTCATCAAGAAGAGAACGGTTCTGCTGCCTGACAAGCAGTTCTCTGCAGGCATTGCGTACAGTAAGAGTGTCGGAATAGTGAAAACTGCGTCCTTTTGATGTCAATTCGCAGGAGTAAATGTATGTACCTGTGTCAAGAGGCTGCGATTTGATTGTTTGCAGTGATGCACCTGTTGTGGTAAGAGTGTGGCGTGAATAGGCAGGTATCAGGGCTCCTGCACGTTTTATTGCAAGTATGACTGCGATATCTGATGGAACTGGAATATCCCGTGGTAAAGAGAGAGCAAAAACCGCAGAATCATCAGGGTTTACAGTAGAATAAGGAAATGCAAAAAAAGTTCCGGAAATGCTGTTTATGAGCATCTCTTTAAAAGTTGATATTAACAGTTCAGAAAAAAGAAACGGCTGTTCCTCACCTCGGTTGTGTGACATCGGCCAGAAATCCCAGCGCCAGAAATCCCGGATATTCAAAATGAATGTATTATGGCTTTTGTAAATACCTGAGGCTGCAACTGCCGTGGTTTCAGGTTTTTGTGTTCTGTAAATAACTGTCGTCAGTAATTGCCTTTTTGCACTGAGAGCTGCAGGGCATGAAAGAATCCCTGACGGCGGCGGCAATTCATCGGGTATTACAGCGTCAAGAGGTGTTAAAAAACTGTTTTGAGTCCCCACAAGTTTGAAATCTGATGAAACAGGGATAAAAGAATCACACTCCGGAGAGCAGCCCAGAATTGCGATAACTCCGTTTGAAGGAAGTCTGGAAATGGTATTTTCTGTCTGATCACTGCAGGAAAATGCAATAAGCAGATTGGTTTTTGATGATACCTGTTCTGAAAATGTGAATTCAGGATGGCGCATTATTGCAAGTGAGAAAAATCTTGTGTCAAGAGAAGGTGATCCTTTAATCAACGAATAGTAAAATTGAGCCGGAGGAACATTCTGCAGATGAAACGCTTCAGCCATGACTGAATCACCAGGGAATGAGGCAGTAATTCTGAAAAGATGTTTTCCCGGAGATAACTCAGGGAGAATACAGATGATTGCTGTGTCAATGATTCCAGTGTCAAGAGTCAGTGAAGTTGTTTTGATTAATCTTTGCTGTTCATGGAAATTTACATTCAATTTACAATTATCAGCAGAGTATCCTTCAAGGTTGATTTTTAATATCGGACTGACATTTAAAGAGTCATACTTTTTATTGTCTGTTTTTATAACAATTGAGTTTCTCTGATGTGGAGAAGGCAATGGATTATAGAAAACTGATCGTGCTGATAATTTGTCAATCAGTGAGGAGTTTGTCTGCCAGTTTGCATCAGAGAGAAGAATTATATGATCAGCTGCAGCCGCTGATTTCAATGAAACATCAGGTAAAAAAGAGTGCCGGTCAGCAGGGTTGTAATTGTCATTTGACAGGAAACTGCGTAAAGAATCGCCGAATATAGAAAAAGAAAAAGTGAAATTCTTATGCTCTATTGAACTGAATCTCTTAAGTTTGTCAATAAACGGAACAGTTGAAGAATCAGGGTTGAATAAAGACATGCTTTGCGAATTGTCAATTAAAACAGAAACTGACCGTTTCCGGGGCGCCAGACGGCTGAATTTAAATGACGGTTCAAAAAAGCAGAGCAGAATCAGGGCGGCAATAAGTACGCGGATAACAATAAATGTTATCCGCATGTTTATATCAATTGCGGTCCTGCTGTACCTTAATATTGACAAAAACAGCAGAAGTGCGCAAAGCAGTGTGAAAACAGCAGTCATTGGTGTCATCAGTGTGTCAATCTTGACAATATGGTGTCCTTTTTCCAGTACCTGTCATTCTGTTCCGGATAATCTGTTGTATAATGCAGACCGCGGCTTTCTTTTCTGTGTATTGCTGATGTGACAATCAGTTTCGCGGTTGTCACAAGATTCCGAAGCTCAAGAAGTGCCGCTGTTACTTTTGTCCTGTGGTAGAAATTATCAATCTCTCTGTCAAGAAGCTGAATTCTGCGAAGTGCCCGTTCAAGACGGACATTGGAACGAACAATTCCAACATAGTCCCACATCACAGACCGGATTTCATTAAAATCATGTGAAAGCAGTATCCATTCCTCATTGTCAATTGTTTCACTGTCATCCCATGACGGTATTGTGAACTGATCAATAAATTGAATACTGTCAACTTTACTTCCAGCATCATCTGAAGCGCGTCTTGCAAAAACAAGTGCTTCAAGAAGTGAATTGGACGCAAGGCGGTTGGCTCCGTGTACACCTGTGCAGGAGACCTCACCGCATGCGTAAAGGTTTTCAACGCTTGATTTACCGATTGTGTCAACTTTGATTCCTCCGCAGGTGTAATGTGCGGCTGGAACAACAGGAATGAGGTCTTTTGTTATATCAATACCGAAATCTTTACATTTTGCGTAAATATTGGGAAAGTGATCAATTGTCTTTGACGGATCGGCATGGCGAATGTCAAGATATACACAGGGTTCACCTGAAATTTTCATTTCATTATCAATTGCACGGGCAACAACATCACGCGGAGCAAGCGATTTCATCGGATGATATTTGTCCATGAATTCCTTTCCTTTTACATCACGGAGAATTGCGCCATAACCCCTGAGTGCTTCAGATATGAGAAATGAGTTTGCCTTTTCATGGAATAGAGTTGTCGGATGGAACTGTATGAATTCCATATTTGAAATAAGTGCTCCGGCCCTGTACGCTATCGCGACACCATCACCGGTGGCAATGTCCGGATTTGTAGTATGCAGATACACCTGGCCTGTTCCTCCGGTTGCCAGACAGGTCACTTTCGATTGGACGCTGAATATTACTTTTGTAATTGTGTCAAGTACATACGCGCCGTAGCAATGTTTTGGCATTGCAGTTGAACGGGTGAGGTGATAATCTGTGATAAGGTCAATTGCACTGTGATGTTCAAGAATTGTTATTGCTTTATTTTCGCGGACTTTGTGAAGCAGTGTATCCTCGACAGCTTTACCTGTAAGATCTTTTGCATGTACAATTCGTGATGCCGAGTGTGCACCTTCTTTACCAAGATCAAGTTTATATTTATTTGTTGCTGATTCGGATTTCGAGAAATCCACGCCCCAATCGACCAGGTCTTTTATTCTTGCCGGACCTTCCTGAACAAGAATTCTGACTGTTTCTTCATTGCAGAGACCATTTCCGGCAACAAGTGTGTCTTTAATATGGCTTTCAAATGTATCTGATGATTCAAGAACGCAGGCAATGCCGCCCTGAGCATAGTTTGTGTTACACTCAGTATCGTTTTTCTTAGTGATGAGGATTACTGAACCGAAACGTGATGCGTTGATAGCGTAGCATAATCCAGCAATACCACTTCCTATCACAAGAAAATCACATTGATTATTCATTTTCTTACTGATCAGCCTTTCTTTAATTGCCAATTGTCAGTCGTCAGGTTTAGTTGGATCATTAATGGTCTGTGCAAGTCCGGATCGTGCCTTCTGACCAAGATAGCCCCCGTGATGTCGCAGCCCGTATTGTTCACGTGTAAATTTTTTACGTTCCATGAGAATCAGTGCCAGTGCATCGCCGATAGCTATTTGTACAGTAGTTGACGATGTCGGAGTGAGATGAAGCGGACATGGTTCATCAATTTCTCCCATGTTGATCACAACTGTTGCAAGTGATCTTATTATAGAGTCGGGGTGTGAAGTAATGCAAATGATTTTATCAATGCCGAAATGACATGCAAGTTCGAGCATTTCGATAATTTCACGGGTTTTGCCGCTTGTTGAGAATGCAAGTATTACATCACCTTTTGACAGTATGCCAAGGTCGCCGTGTGCTGCTTCCCCCGGATGCAGAAACGATGATGGCGCACCGGTTGAGCATAGTGTGCCTGAAACTTTTCGTGCAATGTTTCCAGCTTTACCCATACCGGTAGTAATTATTTTCCCAGTGCAGTTTTCAAGAATTTCAACTGCTTTCTCGAAGTTTTCATCCAGCGGGATTGCCTGAATAGCTTTTGCTTCAGCGTCAAGAATCTCCCTTGCGCGCTTAATTATTGTGTTGTCCACTATTTCCCCGAAAATTAAATGTTCTTTAATAAAAATTCAGTAATGTACAAAAAGCCCTAAGTTTAAAAGAAAACTTTTACGGCTTTTCTATACATTTTTTCTATTGAAGTGGAATATTGGGTTTAATTAAAACATTTCAGGTTTTATAAATCCCTAAATCCGCTCAGTTACAAATATAAATAAGTCGGTAATCGTAAAATACTAGTTTTTTAGCGTTTCAGCTATTGCGAACGTATGTTTCTAAATTGTATACTCTAATATTATTAATGAATTCATTAACTATCAGGAACTTAGATGACGGTTTCATTCATACGATTATCATTTGCAATTGTTATAATCCAGGCATGCCTCATTTTAGCTGCTACTGAAAAAGATGTAAAACAGATGGTTTTTGAAGAACAGAGGATTGAAGGTAAGATCCGCAGGCCGCAGCTTGTTTTAATCAAAGCAGAACAGCGTCCGGAATTCAAAGCAATGGTAATGCAAAGTTATGGCAAGCTTGATAATCTTACAAATTCTGTAAATGATAAAATTATTGACAACTCTCCATACAAGGGGCCTTTTCAGTTTGATGGAACAAAAATACGAAACTATGTTCCGTGATTTTTGAGCCGCGCAGAGAGTAAATTGAAAAAAGTATGACTAATCAGGAAATAGAATATATTTTCAAATAATAATAGTATTAACATAATTGAGTATGATCATCTTTAAATAGAAGTGTTTACGGGAGGAATCTGATGGAATTTGTAACCAAGTTGATTCATGCGTTCAGCTTAAAGGCAGACGCGTTTCTTTTTATGTGGGCAATTATGACAACTGGTGTATTTGCACTTGCAATCGTTATTGAAAGATTCATTTACCTTACAGTTCACCAGGGATTTAAAACTGAATTGTTTGTAAAAAACATTCTTACATGCATTGAAAAGGAAGATGTAACATCTGCTATAGGCCTATGTAAAAAAGCACAGAAAATGTCCATTGCCGGAGTTCTCAAAGCCGGACTGGAGGATGCCGGGAGCGGAGCTGAAAGAATTCGCAATTCCATAGATGAAGCAATGCTCAAGACAATTCCGCGTCTGGAGCAGAGAACCGGTTATCTTGCGGTTATAGGAAACGTCTCAACACTCCTTGGACTTCTTGGTACTGTCTATGGTCTTATTATGTCATTTGCTGCAGTTGGAAAACCCGGTATTGATGCAGCACAGAAATCTGAACTGCTCGCAAGCGGTATTGCAACAGCTATGAATTCCACATTCCTTGGTCTTTCTGTCGCTATTACAGCGATTATGGTTTATTCATTTTTAAGGGCAAAAACACAGAAAATTGTTGATGAGCTTGATGAGTATTCACTTCGTGTAATGAATGCTCTTGTTGAACGGTCATTTAAAACACATAAATATCACATTGCAGCTGCACAAATCAAAGAGGGTGTAGGGCTTCATATTACCCACAATAATATCAAGATATTTACTGATAATAAGATGATAAAGGAAATTAACATCTGATATGGAAATTCTTAATGAAGTAGGCAGATGTTTTCTGCCGTCTCATGAAGCATTTGTATTTATGTGGGTTCTTGCTGCAATGGGATTGACTGCTGCAGTGATCGCGATTGAAAGATATGTCGCTATTCAGGGGCACACTGATTACAATGCTGAAGAGCTTTACAAAAATGTAAAAAATCTCATTGAAAACAAGACTTATGATGATGCATACCGGTTGTGTGCTGCGGCAGGGAAGCGTGCCCTTCCCAGAATTATCGGTGCAGGCATACGTAAAGCCGCGGTAGTTCCCGGGCAAGCAATAGCTGCGATGACTGAAGAGTCTTTACACATGTCATCTGCGCTTGAAAAACGTCTCAGTTATCTGATCATGATCAGTAACTGCTCAACGCTTATGGGACTTCTGGGTACTGTTTTTGGACTGATCATGTCATTTGCCGCTGTTGGTCAGCCAGGTATTGCCGCATCAGAAAAAACCGCGCTTCTTGCTGCAGGTATTTCTGCGGCAATGAACTCCACACTTGTCGGTCTTGGCATAAGTATAATTTGTGTTGCGATCTACGCATGGCTCAGATCCAAGGTTGAAGGTGCATTAAGTGAAATTGACCGTTATGCTGTAGCAGTTGTCAAACTTCTCAATCCTCCGCCATCTGTTAACACAAGATTGAGTGTTGTAAAGAGACGTTCAGGTGAGGAAGAGGCGGCTGACACTGATGTCACACCGATGCTCAACCTTATGGTTATGCTGATACCATTGCTTTTGACATCATCGGAGTTTGTTAAAATCGGCGCAATCGAGCTTAAGCTTCCGGAAACTGCTCAGGGCGGCGGCGGCGGGGGAGGCGGCAATACAGAACTTCAGGAACAGAAACTTGACGTCGGAATAGTGGTTACATCAAAAGGATTCAATGTTTTCAGCTATTTCAAGACTGATTCTTCTAAAACTCAGCCTGATCAGCCTGATATTCCTCTTGTCAAAGGCGAGTACGATTTCAATGAATTAAACGTAAAGCTTGCAGAAATTAAACGTAAAGCACTTCTTGAACTTTTAAAAGCTAATTTCGGAGATGCCATACCCGATGGTGCTGATCTTTTTCAATTGTATCGTGCATATTCAAAAAGAAACCTGACTGGAAGTAAGGTTTTTCCTGATCATGAGAGTGTAAAAATTGTGGCTGAAGAGAAAATTAAATATAAAACAGTTGTTGCAGTAATGGATGCAGCGCGGGGAACGCATACACCAAACGGAAATGTCACAATGTTTCCCAATGTCTCAATAGCAGGAGGTATCGTTCAATGAGCGGTCATCTTGGAAGAGGCAGACGGAGAAGTCGTAACACTGGGGTTGTTAAACTCAACATTACATCAATGATTGACATGTTCACGCTGATGGTTGTTTTTCTTATAAAAAACTATTCGTCACAGGGGCAGCTTGTCACACCTGCAACCGGACTTGTTCTGCCGACATCTACGGTAGAATCAATCGCTAAAGAAGCGCTTAGTATTATGGTGTCAAGTAATACAATAATGGTTGAAAATGAGATTGTCATTGATCCATCACAGTATGAGTCAATAATGAAACAGAAGGATTTCTTAATTGATTCTCTTTTCAATGTTCTCAAAAGGCACTGTGATGAGGCTAAGAAATCTGCAGAGCTTTTCAAAACAGAATTTTCCGGAAAGATATCCATTCAGGGAGACGTTGAGATCCCTTATAATATTTTGACCCGTGTGATGTACACCTGTGGTCAGGCCGGATTTCCGACAATGAATTTAGTTGTTTACAGGCAGGAATAAATGGCAAGTAAAGATAAATCTGGAATATTTTACATGCAGCAAGATGGAAAACCTGTTCCTGCATTTCCAAAAGAATTTCGCCGGGGTCCTTTCAGCCGCTTTGAACGTAAATTCGTTGCTATTTTTGCCGGTCTGATATTCATCTTTTATTTAACTGTCGGCCTGCTGTCCATTTTTATTAAAGTTGACACTTCTCAATCAGAAAAAGAAATTCTGAAAATTCAGGAAAGATATGCTCAGCTTGTCATGAATCAGCCTGCTCCTAAAAAAGAAGAAATCAAGGTTGATGAAAAGATAAAAACCGGACCTGCCGAGGATGAAGCTGCAACTGCAAAAGGTGAAGAAAAAACCGAAGAGGTCAAGGTTGACAGGGCTAAAGAATCGTTTGCTGAAAAAGAGCAGCGCAAGGAAGCCACCAGTGAAGTTCGACGTCAGGTGCGTGAGGAGGTTTCAAAGCAGATTCAGTCATCAGGTATTTTTGCCGCAATAACAGCATCAGGAGGCAGTGGTGGTGGCACAGGATCTGTGAGTTCTGCAGCGGATCTGCTTGGTGGAACTGATGATGGGTTTGGAGACATTTCGAATCTGAATATTTCAAAAGGTACATTTGCTGCAAAAAAAGTGGAACAGACAGGCGCTGTTGAAAGAAAAGGAAGCCGTACAACTGATGTCGGCATTCAGAAAGAATCTGTTGGAAAGGCTGAAGTAACGCAGGTTGCAACTGCTGCAAATGTAAATATCACGTCAGCTCCGCCGGAGATTTCCGGTGAGTCGTCATCTCACAGCGACCGCAGTCAGGCTGCTATCGGGCGAATTGTGACAAGGGAAGCGCAGCGTCTCAAGCGCGTATATGAAGACTGGTTAAAGCGGGACCCTGCACTCAGCGGACGATTGACTGTAAAATTTACGATTCTGCCTACAGGCTCTGTTTCCTCAGTGACAATTGTCAAGTCTACTACAAATAATAAAGATTTTGATGATGCAATACTGCGGTATATCAAGAGATGGCAATTTCCGGAAGTTCCCGGAGGAAGTCCTGTTGAGGTTGTCTATCCGTTCATATTTGAAGGGCTTTCATAATTTATTGTTCTTCGGCAGATCGAATGTTGTCAATATTGCAGATATAAAAAAATACATTTAACAGTAATAACTCAATTCTCTAAAGGTAATATCCTGCGTACGTAAAGGAGTTCGGATATGAAAGTGAGAGATGGTGAAAGAATCCAGAATCTCAATATCAGTGAAACCGGTACCATAATAGATTTGAGTACATCAGGTGTAGCTATTCTTCTTGCTTCCGAAAAACAAAAAGATGTTGAGCTTGCATTATTGCTCAACGATACAAGGATTAAAGTAAAAGTTATATATTCAAAGGCAATGGGTGATAAATTCCGTATAGGTTTACAATTTTTGCGTTCTGCTCCTGAAATACAAGCCATTATACCTGATTTAGTTGACAAATTTTCAAAAGGTATTTCAATCACCTGCATACTTGAGGATTCAAAGGCCAGAGTGTAGTTATCAGATGAATGAATCACAATGGGATGATGCACGCAAATCCCGCAATAAACATACAAAATGGATTTTTCTTATTGTTCTGTGCGTGCTCACAGTATTAGTGATTATTATTTGCAACAACGAAGATCAGCTCTCAGATAATAGTGTCATTTCTGCAAATACTGAATCAGAGGATTCAAGCATATTTTTTTTCAATCCGGATGATTCTCTGGAAATTGAAAAGAGATCAAACAGCGGATCTGCCGTAAATCCTGAAGATAAAGTAAATTTACCTTACAATGAGACAAAAAAAATTATCAGAGAGACTCAGAATGACACTCTGCATAAAAGTAAAGTTAAATCTGAAGAAAACAGTGTCGGCATTAAAGATTCTGCAGATAAAAAAACAGAATCTGCAAAGGTAAAGGAAAAAGCTGTCTCCGGAATGGAAAAAAAAATTGTTCTTCAGTATGAAAAAAAATCAAGCAGGACAATAAATAATAGTGAGCAGGAATATTCTGTCAAACTTCCGGCAATTCGATATAAAGTAATAGATAGAAAAGATATTATTATTTCTCTGGCGCTTGAGCTATTTTATAAAGATTCAGTCTTTGAACGTGAGTTACTCTTAAGGCGCGGGGTTTTAAATGCAGTTGCACTTAATTTGCTGCAGCATAAGGAGTTAGCATCTTTTAACAAAGAAGCAGCTGCACGTGAAATTGAAAAAAAAATGAATGAATTATTTGAACAAAAGGCTCTGAGCAGAGTAATTATCAGAGAATTTAACATTGAAAAGGTCACTGAATAATGACATTACTTAAAATACTTGGATTTATTTTTGGCTCAAAACAGGATAAGGATGTTAAAAAACTTCGTCCGCTTCTTGCACAGGTCAATAGCTACAAAGATGCAATTCATAAGCTCAGTGATGATGAGCTGAAAAATAAAACTGCAGAGTTCAGGGAACGGCTTAGAAAAGGTGAGACACTTGACGATCTCATGCCGGAGGCGTTTGCAGTTGTAAGAGAAGCGACGCATCGTGTACTTGGTGAAAAGAAGATGCTGACGGATCCTGTTTTTGGCGAAATTCCTTATATGGCACATTTTGATGTACAGGTGATGGGTGCTATTTCTCTTCATCAGGGAAAAATCTCTGAAATGAAGACCGGAGAGGGTAAAACTCAGGTTGCCGCAATGGCTGCATATCTCAATGCGCTTGGAGGCAAGGGCGTTCATGTCATAACTGTAAATGATTATCTTGCCAAGCGCGACAGTGAATGGATGGGGAAAATATTCAGATTCATGGGGCTGACCGTCGGGTGCCTTGACACAACTGAAGCTTATGGTGCTGAGCGTGCTGAAGCATACAGATGTGATATTACCTATGGTACAAACAATGAGTATGGATTCGATTACCTTCGTGACAATATGGCGACATCACCTGAGCACTGTGTTCAGCGTCAGTTGAATTTTGCCATTATAGATGAGGTTGATAATATCCTTGTTGACGAAGCGAGAACACCTCTTATCATTTCCGGGCAGGTTGAACGGTCAAACAAGGAATATGAGGAACTCAGGCCCCGTGTTGCAAAAACTGTTTCTGTGCAGACTACATTTGTACAGGATATTGTGGCACAGGCAGAGGAGCTTCTTAAAAGTGAAGATAAAGCTTATGAAGCGGGAAAGAAACTGCTCATTGCCAAGCACGGAGCACCAAAAAATAAAAAGCTTATAAAAATGCTTAAAGAGCAGGGAATTGCTAAACTGGTAAAAACAGTTGAAACTGATTATCACCGCGAACGCAAAATGCACGAACTTGACGAGGAGTTGTATTTTGTAATGGATGAATCGGGGCATAGTGCTGAATTGACAGAAAAAGGCCGTACTCTGATCGGTGGCTCAAACCCTGACTTTTTCATAGTTCCTGATCTTGCAGAAACATTTGGCAGAATTGACAAAGATAATTCCATCTCTCCTGAAGAGAAGACACTTAAAAAAGATGAGGCAAACCGTGAGTATGCTGAACGTTCTGAACGAATTCACTCTGTAAGTCAGCTTCTGCGTGCATATTCACTTTTTGAAATAGATGTTGACTATGTGGTACAGGACGGACAGATTCTGATTGTTGATGAATTCACCGGGCGTATTTTACATGGCCGTCGCTACAGCGAAGGACTTCATCAGGCACTTGAGGCAAAAGAGGGTGTCAAGATCGCAGGTGAGAATCAGACACTTGCAACTATTACATTTCAGAATTTTTTCAAAATGTATTCAAAAGTATCC
>Ga0209373_10002392_pt1 | contig 18963 bp, 7 predicted proteins | sample Higcelweek5metaG_FD_187173 | JGI IMG/M metagenome (GOLD analysis project Ga0209373, IMG submission 187173) | Freshwater pond sediment microbial communities from the University of Edinburgh, under environmental carbon perturbations - High... | ecosystem: Environmental > Aquatic > Freshwater >... | reverse complement strand
CATCTCGACACCTTCGCTTGGATCGGCGCCTTCTCCGCCGCGCCCAACACCAAGCCGCCGGCCGAACTCGTGCCCGATCCCGCCGCCGCGAAGGCGCAGCTCAAGCTCCTCTACATCTCCTGCGGCAACAAGGACGGCCTCATCAACTTCTCGCAGGGCGTCCACCGCTACCTCAAGGAGCACGATGTGCCGCACCTCTGGAACGTCGACGACCACGGCCACGACGGCGAGACTTGGGGCAGCAACCTCCACCACTTCGCCCAGCGGCTCTTCCGCTGACGGCTGTAACCGATTCCCGGAGTCGATCCGACTTCGATAACCGAGCCAAGATTCCCATCCCCTATGCATCCCCGCTTTATCCGTTCAACGCTCGCCGCTTTGGCGGCCGTTCTCCTTTCCGCCGTCAGCTCCGCTTCGCCCAGTCTCGGTCTGCCTGTCGGGATTGTCGCGGGTGCGTCACCCTCGGCCGACTCCTTTCCGCTGGTGACGGCGTCCAGCGTCGCCCCGCTCTGGTACGACGCTGCCGATTGGCCCGGTGTCGTACGCGCCGTTGGCGACTTGCAAGGCGACATCGAACGGGTCACCTCGCGCAAGCCGACCGTATCGTCCGAGCGTCCGAGCTCCCCCGCCGTGGTCATCGTCGGCACGCTCGGCAAGTCCGCCGCGATCGACGCCCTTGTCGCCGCCGGCAAGCTCGACGCGAGCGATCTGCGCGGCAAATGGGAGAGCTTCGTCATCGCCACCGTATCCGATCCGGTCCCCGGCGTGGCGCGGGCGTTGGTCATCGCCGGCAGCGACAAGCGCGGCACGATCTACGGCATCTACGAGATCTCGCGCCAGATCGGCGTGTCGCCCTGGTATTGGTGGGCCGATGCCCCCGTCACGCGCCGCGAACAAATCTACCTCAAGTCCGGCGTCTACGCCTCCGGCGAGCCCAAGGTCAAATATCGCGGCATCTTCATCAACGACGAGGCTCCGGCCCTGCGCCTTTGGGCGCAGGAGAAGTTCGGCGGCACCGGCCCCGAGTTCTACGGCCACGTCTTCGAACTTCTCCTCCGTTGCCGGGCCAACTACCTCTGGCCGGCCATGTGGCTCCCGATCTCCTTCAACGACGACTACCCGGACAATCCGCGCTTGGCCGACGAGTATGGGATCGTCATGTCGACCAGCCACCACGAACCGATGATGCGCTCCCATCACGAGTGGACTCGTTATGGCAAGGGCTCGTGGAACTACGCGGCCAACGCGGAAGCACTGCGCGAGTATTGGCGCGGCGGTTTCGCGCGGGTGCGCGACTACGAGAGCGTTGTCACCGTCGGCATGCGCGGCGATGGCGACGAGGCCATGTCCGAAAGCGTGGCGGTCCCGCTGCTCAAGCGGATCATCGCCGACCAACGCCGCATCCTGACCGAGGTCACCGGCAAGCCCGCCGCCGAGATCCCGCAGGTGTGGGCGCTCTACAAGGAGGTGCAGGACTACTACGACGAAGGTATGCGGGTGGACGACGATATCACCGTCCTCTTCAGCGACGACAACTGGGGCAACATCCGCTTCCTCCCTAAAACCGGGGATCTCGGCCGATCCGGCGGCTACGGCATGTATTATCATGTCGACTATGTCGGCGGGCCGACTTCCTACCGCTGGCTCAACGTCTCGCAGATCGAGCGCATCTGGGAGCAGATGACACTCACCTACGCCGCGGGCGTGGATCGGCTGTGGATCGTGAACGTGGGCGACATCAAGCCCATGGAGCTGCCGATGAGCTTCTTCCTCGATCTCGCGTGGAACCCCGGGGCGATCGCCGCGGCGGACTTGCCCGCTTATTACTGCGGCTGGGCCGCGCAACAATTCGGCGCCGAGCATGCCTCCGAGATCGCGGAGATGCTCGCGCTCTACACCAAGTTCAATGCCCGCCGCACCCCCGAGATGCTCGCGCCCGGCACCTACAGCGTCGCGAACTACCGCGAGGCCGACCGCGTCGTCGCCGAGTACAACGCGCTCGCCGAGCGTGCCCGAGCGCTGGATGCGAAGCTGCCGGCGACGCACCGCGACGCCTTTTCCCAGCTGGTCCTGTTCCCCATCGAGGCCTGCGCCAACCTCACCGAGATGTACGTGGCCGCGGGCAAGAACGCCCACTACGCCGAGCGCGGCGCCGCCTCGGCCAACTTCTACGCCGATCGGGTGAAGGAACTCTTCGCACGCGATGCCGAGCTCACCCGCCGTTTCCACACCGACCTGTCCGGCGGCAAGTGGAACCACATGATGGCCCAGACCCACATCGGCTACACCTACTGGCAACATCCGCCGCTCAACCGGATGCCCGCGGTCTCCTACGTCCAGACCGGGGAGCGCGCCGAGCTGGGCTTCTTCGTCGAGCAGGGCGAGCGGCCGAAGTGGGGCTGGCTCGATGTCGAGGCCGACTGGGACTTCGCCACCGCGCTGCCGCGCTTCGAACACGTCAACGATCCGTCCTACTACCTCGAGATCGTGAACCGCGGTGGCGCCCCGTTGAGCTACGCACTCTCGCCCAAGCAGGACTGGATCAAACTCTCCAAGCGCGAGGGCACGATCCGTTTCGATGAAAAGGTCTTCGTCTCCATCGACTGGGCCAAGGCTCCGGCCGGCTCCAGCACGGGCGAGATCCTCATCTCCGGCGGCGGCAGCGAGTACACCGTCACAGTGCCCATCCGCAACGAGCAGCCGGCGGTAACCGGTTGGGTCGAGAACGGCGGCGTTGTCTCCATCGAAGCCGCCCAGTTCGACCGCGCTTCGACCGCTTCCGACGCGAGCTGGATCACCGTGCCGAACCTCGGACGTACCGGATCATCCGTTACCATCGCGCCGGCCCAGGCGGCCCGCCGCGCCGCAACCGTCGGAGCTCCGTGCTTGGAATACGATTTCACGCTCCTCGATGCCGCCACGGTGGCAGTGGAGGTGTACCTGTCGCCCACCCAGGACTTTCGCCACAGCGGTGGTTTGCGCTTCGCCCTCGCGATCGACGCCGCCCCGCCGCAGATCGTCAACATCAACGAAGGCGAGGAGGTGCCGGACTGGAAGTATCCCGACTGGTGGAACAATGCGGTGGGCGACCACATCAAGATCAGGCGTTCCGAGCACCAGTCGCTCGCTCCGGGCAAACACACCCTGAAGGTGTGGATGGTCGATTCGGGCATCGTGCTCCAGAAGTTCGTGATCGACGCCGGTGGCCTGAAACCGAGCTACCTCGGCCCGCCCGCCAGCAAGCGGGCGCCGAGCGCCGCCGCGAACTGATACCAGCGCCAGCAGGTTCCGGACTGCGCGTGGAGCGGAGCGGCTCCCGCGCCGGCCGGAGGCGGCGGTTCCTCCACGTGAAAGCGCTTGGCCGTGCCGCCGCGGCGCCCCCGCCGCCTCACGGTCAAGTAACCGCGGCCGTGCCACCTCGCCCCTTGCAGTGCAACTTTCTCTGCTCACCGCGAATCCCCGTTTACCCTGATGAAGCTCTTCGCCTCCTCCACACTTCTCGGCGCTGCGTTGCTTGCGCTCCCGACTCTCCCCGCGGCGGACGCTCCCGCGCAGCTCCGCCTCCAGATCGACCTCACCGCGCCGGGCAAGGCCATCAGCCGCGATCTGGTGGGCGCGTTTTTCGAGGACCTGAACTACGCGGCCGATGGCGGGCTCTACGCGGAGCTGCTGCAGAACCGATCCTTCGAATACAGCGCGACCGAGCAACCCACGTGGGGACCGCACACCGGCTGGGACCTCGTGAAGAACGCCGGTGGCGACGGCCACCTCGGGCTCGGCGACGCCCGGCCGCTGCACGAGAACAATCCGCACTACCTGATCCTCACCGTGCTTGAGCCGGGCGAGGGCGTCGGTTTCGCGAACAAGGGATTCGATCAACTGCCGGTGGAGGAGGGGAGGCGCTACGAGGCGTCGTTTTGGGCCTACCAAGCGTACATGGGCATCATGTGGAAGGAAGCGGACCAGACCAAACCGATGCCCGTCACGGTCCAGCTTCAGGCAAAGGACGGTGCCGTCCTCGCCGAGGCACGCCTCGAAGTGGGCGGGCGCGTGTGGACACAATACCGCGCGGTGCTCACGCCGACCCGCTGCGACCCGGAGGCGCGTTTCGTCCTCCTCGCCCACGCGCAGGGCGCGCTCGCGCTCGATATGGTTTCTCTCTTCCCGCGCGACACCTTCAAGGGACGCGCCAACGGCCTGCGCCGCGACCTCGCGCAGACGATCGCCGACATCCGGCCGAAGTTCATGCGTTTCCCCGGCGGCTGTCTCGTGCACGGCCCAGGCGTGCATCGTTACTACAACTGGAAGGACACCGTCGGTCCCGTCGAACGGCGCCGCGCGCAACGCAATCTCTGGGGCTACCACCAGACCTTTGGCCTCGGCTATTTCGAGTTTTTCCAGTTCTGCGAGGACATCGGCGCCAAGCCGCTGCCGGTCGTATCCGCTGGCGTGTGCTGCCAGCATGCCGGTCACTCGCCCAGCCGCGGGCAGGAGGGCCTGCCGCTCGACGAGATGCCCGCCTACATCCAGGACATCCTCGATCTGATCGAGTGGGCCAACGGCCCAGCGACTTCGAAGTGGGGCGCCGTGCGCGCCGCCGCCGGCCATCCTGCGCCCTTCGGCCTGAAGTACCTCGGCGTGGGCAACGAGGACGCCATCACTCCCGCTTTCAAGGAACGTTTCCGCATGATCTTCGACGCCCTCAAGGCGAAGCATCCCGAGATCGTTGTCGTGGGCACCTCCGGGCCGTTCCACTCGGGCGAGGACTACGACAACGGCTGGGCCTTCGTCCGCGAGCTCGGCGTTCCGATGGACGACGAGCACTACTACGTGCCGCCGCAGTGGTTCTGGGACAACCTCTCGCGCTACGAGCGCTACGACCGTGCCGGCGCGAAGGTCTACGTGGGCGAGTACGCCGCGCACGACCAGCCGAAGGATCGCAACACCTTGCGCTCCGCGCTCGCCGAGGCCGCCGGGCTCGTGAGCTTCGAGCGCAACGGCGACATCGTGCAGTTCGCCTCCTACGCGCCGTTGCTCGCGCGTCGCGGCCACACCCAGTGGCACCCGGACCTGATCTATTTCAGCGCCACCGCTGTCCATCCGACGATCAACTACGAGGTGCAGAAGCTCTTCGGAAACAACGCCGGCGACACGCTGCTGCCGGCGCAGCTCGAGGGCGTGCCCGCGGGCACGCGCCTGACGAGCTCGGTCGTGCGCGACTCCGCCACGGGCGATGTGATCGTGAAGGTCGTCAACGGCGAGGCGCGCGCGTTCACCGCGACCGTCTCGCTCACCGGTCCCGCCACCGCGAAGCACCGCCTGACGGCCACCGTGCTTACCGGCGCCACCGCCGATGGGACCAACATCGACGGTCAGCCGCCCGTGGCCATTCCGGTCGTCGACGAGAGCGCGGTCGGCACGAGCTTCACCCGCGAGTTTCCCGCCCACTCGCTAACGATCCTGCGCCTGCGCTGAGCCCGCCGCGGCTCGTCGAACGTACAACCATTTCAAGCATTATCCCCATGCCTCATCCCCTGTCCGCCGCATTGTTTGCGCTAGCAGCCGTCACCGTCTCCGCCGCCCCGGCGCCCGTGCCCGCCGCCGCCCCCGTTCCCCGCACCACCTGGATGCCCGACAACGGCAACGGCACGTACACGAATCCGCTCTTCTATGACGAGTTTTCCGACCCCGACCTGATCCGCGTCGGCGACGATTTCTACCTTGCCGGCACCACGATGCACGCGATGCCCAGCCTCGTGGTGCTCCACTCGAAGGATCTGGTGAACTGGGAGTTCCTCAGCTACGCCGCCGCCCAGCTCGATCTCGGTCCGGAATACCGTCTCGAAGAGGGAAAGGACGCCTACGGCCAAGGCATCTGGGCTCCCTGCATCCGCTACAACAAGGGCACCTTCTACATCTTCTCCAACGTCAACGGCCGCGGTCTCCAGATCTTCACCAGCACGAATCCCGCCGGTCCGTGGCAGCGTCGGACGCTGGAGCGCGGCATCCACGATCTGTCCGTGATCTTCGACGACGACGGACGCATCTACGCGATCTCCGGCTACGGCGAGGTGCACATGGTCGAGTTCAAACCCGACCTGAGCGGCGTCATCGAAGGCAGCGAGCGTGTGATCATCCCGCGCGGCAGCGCGATGGGGGAGGGCCACCATTTCTACAAGATCAACGGCAAATACATCATCATCAGCGCCGACTACGCGCCCACCGGTCGCATGCAGTGCGCGCGCGCCGACCGCATCGACGGCCCATACGAGACGGTCGCCATCAGTGCCCGCGAGACGATGGGGACCCAGCGCGGCTGGTGGTGCGGCAACGTCGGCCAGCGCGGTCCTGTTCCCGGCCCCGGTGCGAAGTTCGAGATGGCCAAGCCGGGCGCCAACGAGTTCGGCGCCGTGCCGCTCCACCAGGGCGGCATCGTCGATCTGCCCAACGGCGATTGGTGGGGCTACTCGATGATGGACTTCAAGTCCGTTGGCCGCACCACGTTCCTTTCGCCCGTCACCTGGAAGGACGGCTGGCCGTACTTCGGTCTGCCGGGCAACCTCGGCTGCTCGCCGCGCACCTGGATCAAACCTGCCGTCGCCGCTGCCGTCGCGCCCACCGCCACCTACCAACGCAGCGACGACTTCTCCGCCGCCAAACTTCTGCCGGTCTGGCAGTGGAACCACGTGCCGGTCACCGCGAAGTGGTCGCTGTCCGAGAAGCCGGGTACGCTGCGCCTGCACACGCTGCCGGCCGCGCATTTCCTCGTGGCCCGGAACACGCTCACCCAGCGTGTCATCGGTCCCGAGTCGACCGCGACTGTCGTGCTCGACGCCTCCGGGTTGCAACCCGGCGACAGCGCCGGGCTCGGCCTGCTCAACATCCCCTGCGCTTGGATCGGCGTCGTCCGCACCGACTCCGGCTACGTGCTCCGGTGGTACAACCAGGTCTCGGACACGACCATCGACCGGCCGTTCGACTCCGCTCGCGTGAGCCTGCGTGCGAACGGCAACTACGACGACGATCTCGCGCAGCTGAGCTACAGCACCGATGGCGTTAGCTTTACTCCGCTCGGCGAGCCGATCCGCCTGCCGTACCAGTTGAAGACATTCCAGGGCACGCGCTACGCGCTCTTCGCCTTCAACACCGCCGGCCTCGAGGGCGGCTACGCCGAGTTCGATTCGTTCCGCGTCGACGAGCCGCTCGCCGACCGTTCGAAGAATCTCCCGCTCGGCAAGGTCATCACGCTCCGGAATCTCGCCAACGACTCCGCCGTCTGGGCCAACAACAATGGCATGCTGCACTCGGCGCGGCCCGACTCGAAGGAGTCGCAGAGCCCGGCCGCCCGTTTCCGCGTACACGACCGCGGGCAGGGCAGGGTGGCGCTCGAAGCGTTGGACGGCAGCGGTTTCGTCACTGTCGTCGGGCTCGGCCTCTCGGGCGACGTTCGCCTGTGCAAACAGGAGTCCGCTGGCAGCCTCTTCCAGTGGCAGGACATGCTTCGCGGCCAGTGCATGCTCCTCTCGCTCGCAACGCATCGCTACGTCGGGATCGACTCGCAGACCGGCGAGCCGTACTCCGCCGAATCGCCTGGCGCGCGCCCCGACCGCAAGGACGGCGCGGTGTTCACCTGGACCGAAGTCGCCGAGTGAGGGCGCGTACCGATTAACCACCACGGCGCGCAAGCGATGAAACGTTCTGCCGGAGATCTCCTGCCTGTGCGCCGCCTCTTGGGGGGCGCCGTACTAGCTTCACGCTCGCTCCGGCGGGAGGTTAGCGCTGCCGAACTGGCGCCGCGTCCGTGACCGGAGTCCGCGTCTTCAGTTCCAACTGCCAGATACACCCCCAACAACCACCCCGTAACATGTCTGCCATATTTCTCAGAATGACCAAAGCAGCCGTCATGGCCTCCGTGTTCGCGCTCGCGGCCTCCGCCTCGGCGCAAGACGGCACGATCTACCCGCTCGAAGCCCAGCCCGAGCCCAATGCCATCCCGCTCGGCACCGGCGACGTGAAAGACCAGCCCGCGCCCGAGACCTGGTTCCGCCAGTGGGGCGAGCCGATGGTGCGCAACGTCTCCACCGCCACCCTCACGCCCTTCCTGCCCGATCCCGCCAAGGCCACCGGCGCTGCCGTCATCGTCACGCCCGGCGGCGGCTTCCGCTGGCTCTCCATCAACAACGAAGGCTGGAAGGTTGCAAAGGCGCTCGCCGACCGCGGCATTGCCGCGTTCGTGCTCAAGTACCGCCTCTTTCCGACGCCTCCGACCGTCGAGGGGCTGAAGGAGTCCATGAGTCGTACGTTCTCCGCGGTGACGCCGAGACCCGGTGAGCCCGCCGCCGAGGCGCCCCGTCCGCCGCGCCTCGACCTCACCAACCAGCAGGCCGATGCCGAGGCCGCCTACGCTCTGATCGTGAAGAACGCCAAGGAATGGGGCGTGGATACCAACCGCATCGGTATGATCGGCTTCTCCGCCGGTGCCGGTCTCACCATGCATTGCACGCTCCACTCGGAGAAGATGCGCCTCGCCTTCATCGGACCGATCTACGGCGGCATGGGTCCGGTCGAGGTCCCGAAGAACGCGCCGCGGATGTTCACCGCCATCGCCACCGACGACTTCCTCTTCAAGGGCGAGTTCGGTGTCGTGAAGTCGTGGCTCGAAGCCGGCGTGCCGGTCGAGTTCCACCTGTACCAGAACGGCGGGCACGGTTTCGGCCTCGGCTACCCGGGCAACACCGCCAACGGCTGGTTCCCGGTCTTCGTCCACTGGCTCGACGTGAACGGCTTTCTCGCCGCCAAGGCGGAGAAGTAACCTCCGTTTCCGCCGAAACCGCGACGTCCGCCTCATGATCCGCCCTCGTTGCTTCTCGTCATGTTCGCGCTGACCTGCGGCCTCGCGAGCGCTGGCGCCAAGTCCGTGCCCGAACAGGACGGTCTCTCGCTCCCGGTTGATGGCGGGCGGCTCTCAGTGGCCCGGCCCTGACGCTCTCAAACCGAATCCAGACCTGATTGCTCTGCTCATCCCCTATAGACTCATGAAAACGAAACGTACCGGATCAGTGTTCGCTCGGGTGTTTGCGCTCGTGCTTGCCGGAGTGCTCTGTGCCGCCTCGTCGGTTACTGCCATCGCCGCGGATGAAGTCTGCGCATCCTGCGGCGGGCAGGTGAGCGTCAGCGGCGACTTCACCCATCGCAAGGAGGCGCCGACACTGGTCGTCGAGGGCGCAGGGGCCCAGACCGACGCCTTTCGGGAAGACGTCAACGGCCCGAGTTTCAACGTTACCATCCGCAATCTTCCGGCGGGCACCTACGTCGTCGTCCTCCGCGCCGTGGAGACGGAAGCGGGCCACCCAGGCGAGCGGGTGTTCGACGTGAACGTCGGCGAGACGGCGCTGGCCAAGGGTTTCGACCTGTTCACCGCTGCGGGCGGCGTTCGAAAAGTGGCGACGATCACCGGTATGGTGGAGAAGCTCGACGACACCTTGCGCGGACCGCTGACACTCTGGTTCTCCGCCAGCAAGGGGCGTGCGAAATTCAGCACGCTCGAAGTCCTGAACGCCGCCGGCGAGTCGGTGGTGTTCGTGCGCGCCTCGGAGCTTGCCGACGCCTTTTCCGGCGCGGCCACGCGCGTGCCGGAGATCGGCGGGCCGGCGATCTGGCGCGATCCTGCCCAGCCGTTGAAGGTCCGCGCGGATGACCTGATCCGCCGGATGTCGCTCGCGGAGAAAGTCGCGCAGCTGAAGAACGCCGCCCCCGCGAGCCCGCGGCTCGGGCTGCCCGCCTACGACTATTGGAACGAGGCGCTGCATGGCGTGGCCAACAATGGCGCCGCCACCGTCTTCCCCCAGGCTATCGGCGGGGCCGCCTCGTGGAACCCGGCGCTGTTTCGCGAGGAAGGGCGGATCATTGGCATCGAGGGCCGTGCCAAGCACAACGACTATGCCACCAGGAACAACGGCGACTCGAAGTGGTGGGCGGGCCTGACTTTCTGGACACCGAACGTGAACATCTTCCGCGATCCGCGCTGGGGCCGCGGCCAGGAGACCTACGGCGAAGATCCGTTCCTGACGGCCGAGATCGGTATCGAGTTCGTCAAGGGCATCCAGGGCGACGATCCCCGCCATATGCTCGCGATGGCCTGCGCCAAACACTTCGCGGTGCACAGCGGCCCGGAGCCGGACCGGCATCGTTTCGACGCGGTGGTCTCGGAGCGCGATCTGTACGAGACTTATCTGCCGCAGTTCGAGCGCGTGGTGCGCGAGGGCAAGGTCGCTGGCGTCATGAGCGCCTACAACGCGATCAACGGCATCCCGGCGACGGCCAGCGCGTTCTTGCTCGACGACCTGCTGCGGAAACAATGGGGCTTCGACGGCTACGTGGTCTCCGACTGCGACGCCGTTCGCGACATCTACGGGGAGCAACAACACCATTATGTGAAGACAACCGAGGCGGCCGCCTCGCTCGCAGTGAAGGCGGGCTGCAACCTTTGTTGCGGTGGCGACTACAACGCCCTCGTGCGCGCCGTGCAGCTGGGCTTGGTCACCGAGCCGGAGATCGACCATGCGCTTTACCGCACGCTCTGGACCCGCTTCCGCCTCGGGCTCTTTGATCCGGCCGATCAGGTGCCGTTCAACAAGCTCACGATCGCCGACAACGACACACCCGAGCACGGCCAAGTCGCGCTAACGCTCGCTCGCCAGTCGCTGGTGCTGCTGAAGAACGACGGCATCCTCCCGCTCGCTCGCGCCAAATACAGACGCATCGCGGTCATCGGTCCCAACGGTGACTCGAAATCGATGCTTGAGGGCAACTACCACGGCTCCGCTTCGAAGCCGGTTTCCATCCTGAGCGGCATCCGCCAAGTGGCTGGGAAGGACATCGACGTGACGTTCGCTTTCGGCAGCCCGGTCACGACCAAGCCCGGTTCCGCCCCGTGGAGCGGCCAGGACAACATGACGAAGCGCCCGGTTGCGGAGCTCAAAGCCGAGGCCCTCGCGCTCGCCGCGAACGCTGACCTGATCGTCTACGTCGGTGGCATCACTCCGGCGCAGGAGGGCGAGAGCTTCGATCGCGACTCCATCGAGTTGCCTGCCGAGCAGGCCGACCTCGTCAAAGCCCTGCACGCCACCGGCAAGCCGATCGTGATGGTCAACTGTAGCGGTTCGGCTATGGCGTTGCCCTGGGAGGCTGAGAACCTCCCGGCGATCCTGCAGGCGTGGTATCCCGGGCAGGAAGGCGGGCGGGCCGTCGCCGAGGTCCTCTTCGGCGAGGTCAATCCGTCCGGCCATCTGCCGATCACCTTCTACCGTTCCACCGCCGATCTGCCGAGCTTCACCGACTATGCGATGAAGGGCCGTACGTATCGGTACTTCGATGGCAAGCCGCTCTGGGCGTTCGGACATGGCCTGAGCTACACCGCCTTCGAGTACGGGCGCGGGCGACTGTCCACGAAGAAGATCTCCCCCGACGGCTCGGTGCAGGTGACGCTCACCGTCAAGAACACGGGCGCGCGTGATGGGGACGACGTGGTGCAGATCTACTATCGCCATGTGAACTCCAAGGTTCCGCAGCCGAAGCTCGCGCTCTGCGGCTTCAGCCGCGTGAGCCTGAAGAAGGGCGCGTCCCAGAAGGTCACGGTCGAGGTGCCAGCGTCCCGCCTGCGCTATTGGGACGAAGCGGCCAAACAGTACGTCGTTGAACTGGGCGCCTATGAGATCCTGATCGGCGCCGCCTCCGACGACCTCCGGGTGACGCTGCCGTTCACCATTGCCGCGCGCTGATCGCATCCAAAAACGTTCCGAGAACTGAGTTCTTCCCCATGAGGAATCCGAATATCGCCAAGCACGTCACTGCGTTGATGAAGGCCGTTGCGCTGATGACTGCAACCAACGGCCTCTTTGCCGAGACCGTCTGGGTCGATGACTTGAACCTGGCCACCGCCATCCAGGACTATGGTACGGCGACGGCGAGAAAATCGCTCGACGGCCACTCGCTGACCATCGCCGGCTCGACCTTCGAGCGCGGCTTCGCCACCCACGCCGAGGGCTGGTTGGCGCTCAAGCTCGACGGCAATGCCCGCTCGTTCTCGGCGCAGGTCGGCATCGACGACGAGGTGAAGGGCAAGCCGGGTGGTACCGCCGAGTTCGTCGTGCTCGGCGACGATGTGAAGCTCTGGTCGAGCGGTCCGATGCGCGTGGGCGACGCGTCCAAACCGTGCTCCGTGTCCCTGGTCGGCGTGAAGCGCCTCGAACTCTTGGTGACGGACAGCGAGGACAACGACTACTACGATCACGCCGACTGGGCCGAGGCGAAGATCGAGACCGACGGCGCCACCACCTTCGAGTCCATCGCGCGGACGAGCGGCGAGCCCTACATCCTCACGCCTCCTCCGCCGGCGACCCCTCGGATCAACGGCGCGAGCGTCTTCGGTGTGCGGCCCGGCTCGCCGTTCCTCTTCACCGTGCCCGCCACCGGCCAGCGGCCGATGAAGTTTTCGGCTACGGGACTGCCTGAGGGATTGCAGATCGACGCCCAGAGCGGCCGGATCACCGGCCGGCTCGGCACCGCGGGAACGTATGTCGTCACGTTGCGCGCCGAGAATTCCGGTGGAGTAGGGGAGAAACAATTTCGCATCGTCTGCGGCGAGCGGATCGCGCTCACGCCGCCGATGGGCTGGAACAGTTGGAACTGCTTCGCCGGCGAAGTCTCCGCCGACCGGGTCAAGCGCGCAGCCGACACCCTGGTGAAGACCGGCCTCATCGACCACGGCTGGACATACATCAACGTCGACGATTTCTGGCAGAACCACCGCGGTTCGCAGGACCCCACGCTCACCGGCGCGGTGCGCGACGCGCAGGGAAACATCCAGCCGAACCTCCGCTTCGGCGACATGAAGGCATTGGCCGACTACGTCCACGGACTTGGGCTGAAGATCGGGCTCTACTCCTCGCCGGGACCGTGGACCTGCGGCGGTTGCGCCGGCAGCTACGGCCACGAGTTGCAGGATGCGCAGGCCTATGCGGCGTGGGAATTCGACTACCTGAAATACGACTGGTGCAGCTATGGCGGCATCGCAGCCGGCTTGGCCGCGGACGACCCGAAGGTTCCATCCGTTCTGTGGGGCCGCGGCGCGACCGACATCGAAACCGCCGTCGCTCCGTATCGGCTGATGGGCGAACACCTCCGTGCGCAGCCGCGCGACATCGTCTACAGCCTCTGCCAGTACGGCATGTCCGACGTGTGGAAGTGGGGCGATGCCGTGGGCGGCGACTGCTGGCGCACCACCAACGACATCTCCGGCACCTGGAAGAGCATGAGCGGCATCGCTCTCGCCCAGGACAAGGCGGCGCCGTTCGCCAAACCGGGCAACTGGAACGATCCCGACATGCTCATCCTCGGCCACATCGGCTGGGGCAACCCGCAGCCCACGCGCCTCACGCCCGACGAGCAGTACCTGCATTTCAGCCTCTGGTGCCTCTTCTCCGCGCCGCTGCTCATCGGCTGCGACATGGAGAAACTCGACGATTTCACCCTCAACCTCCTCACCAACGACGAGGTGATCGCCCTCGATCAAGACCCGCTCGGCCATCAGGCGACGTGTGTGGATACAGTCGGCGACGTCCGAGTGTACCTCAAGAAACTGGAGGACGGTTCGGTCGCCGTGGGTTTCTGCAACTTCGGCCGTCAACCGGCCGAGCTCAAGTACGCCGGCTTCGCGCAGCTCGGGCTCGCGGGTCGCCAACGCGTGCGCGATCTCTGGCGTCAGCAGGAGGTCGGCACCATCGAGGTCGGCCGCGACGCCTGGCCGCTCGCGATTCCCTCCCACGGTATCGTGCTCCTGAAGTTTACCGCCGAACCGTGAGCGGTTGCCGTGCATTCCTGAATTCGTCCTGTCTTCACCTCCCATGAACCGATCACTCACCAAACGCTCCGCCATCGCTCTCATCGGGTTGCTCTCGGGCGGCGTGGCGCTCCACTCGGCCAACGGACTCGATTCTGCGGGGCACCTGCAGGCCGTCGCGCTCGCGATCGCGCCGGCCGACGGCTTCGCCTTCGTCCGCCTCGAACACGGCGTGCAACTCCGCGTCGCCGGCCTCACGAAGAACATCCTCTTCTACGGCCCGGGCCTCGTCCGCGTGAACGCCAACCTCGGCGCGAGCCACTGGGATCATCCGAGCTTGGCGGTCGTGGCGCAGCCGGCGGCGGTCGTGTTCACTGTGCAGGAATCGGCCGAGTCGCTCACTGTCGCCACGGAGCGGTTGCGCGTCGTCGCCGATAAGAGAACCGGCGCGCTCACGTTTCTCGGCGCCGATGGCCGCGTGCTCACCCGCGAGCGCGCCGACCAGCCGTATATGATCAAGCCGGTGACGATCTCCGGCGCGCCCAGCTACGAGGTGCGGCAGACCTTCACCCTCGCACCCGACGAGTCGCTCTACGGCCTCGGCCAGTACAACGAGCCGTACATGGATTACCGCGGCAAGGAAGTGCTGCTCGTTCAGACCAACATCGGCATCGTCGTCCCGTTCCTCGTCTCCACGAACCGGTACGGAATCCTCTGGGACATCTACTCGAAGATGACCTTCAAGGACGACGCGACCGGCGCCACGCTCTGGGCCGAGAGCGCGCCGGGCGGCATGGACTACTACTTCGTCGCCGGCGGCACGATGGACGGCGTGATCGCCGGCTACCGCACGCTCACCGGCGCGGCGCCGCTGTTCCCCAAGCAGGCCTTCGGCCTCTTCATGAGCAAGGAGCGCTACAAGACGCAGGACCGCCTCGTCGAAGTGGTGCGCAACTTCCGCGCCGCCGGCTTCCCCTTGGACTACATCGTCCAGGACTGGCAGTACTGGGGCGGCGACAAGGACGGCACCTGGAGCGGCATGATCTGGAACCCGGAGCGTTTCCCCAATCCCGCCGCGCTCACGAAGACGCTCCACGACGAGCTCCACGTGAAGCTCATGAACTCGATCTGGCCCTCCGTCGGCAACGACACCGCGCTAGCCCGCGAGCTCGACGCCAAGGGCCTGCGCTTCGACTCGCTGCACTGGATCTCCAAGCAGGCGCGCATCTACGACGCCTTCAGCCCCGAGGGACGCGCGATCTACTTCAAGCACATCAAGAGCGGCCTGCTCGATGTCGGCGTCGACGCCCTCTGGATGGACGGCACCGAGGTCGAGGTCGGTGGTGCCTGCCACGATCCGGCCGAGGTCGAACGCGACATCAAGGGCCTCGGCCGCAACGCGCTGGGCGACTTCACGCGCTACCTCAACCCGTACAGCCTCGTGACGACGAAAGGCACGTACGAGGGCCAGCGCGCCACGAGCGACAAACGCGTCTTCACGCTCACCCGCTCCGCCTGGGCTGGCCAGCAGCGCTACGCCGCGTTGTCCTGGTCGGGCGACACCACCGCGAGCTGGGAGACGTTCCGCGCCCAGATCTCGGGCGGCCTCAACGTCGCGATGGCCGGGCATCCGTACTGGACCCAGGATACAGGCGGGTTCTTCGTGAACTTCCCCGGCGGCGAGAAGAACCCCGAGTACCAGGAGCTCTACGCCCGCTGGAACCAGTTCGGCGTCTTCAACCCAATCTACCGCATCCACGGGACCAACATCGAGCGCGAGCCCTACCTCTTCAAGACCCTCGCGCCGGAAATCTACGACTCGCTCCTCGGCGCCGCGCAGCTCCGCTACCGTCTGCTGCCCTACATCTACACCCTCGCCTGGCGGAGCACGGCCGACGCCTACACGATGATGCGCGGCCTCGCGCTGGACTTCCCGGACGACCCGGAGGTCCGCAAGATCGACGACGCCTTCCTGTTCGGCCCGGCTTTTCTCGTGCACCCGATCACCCGCGCGATGTATCGCGTGAGCGATCCATCGCCGGCGACGATCCCGACCGAGGCGTTGCAGACGCCGGACGGCAAGCCGGGCCTCGCCGTGCAGTACTTCGCTGGCGTTGATTTCGAGAAGCCTGCCGGCAGAACCGTCGACACCAAGCTTGAGCACAACTGGCCCGGTCCGCCTCTCGCCAATCCGCCGCCCGGCCTCGCGGGCTTCGACAACTTTTCCGCCCGCTGGGAGGGTTTTGTCACGGCGCCCGAGAGTGGTGAATACGAGTTTGGGGCGGAGTACGATGACGGCGTCCGCCTCTTCATCGACGGCCAACTGCGGGTCGACGACTGGAGCTTCGGCCCGCAGCGCTATAGTGGCGCGAAGGTCTCGCTCGCGAAAGGCCAGCGCGTGGCCGTGAAGGCGGAGTTTCATCAGGGCTCCTACGCCCGGTCCTTCCGTCTCGGCTGGCGCACCCCAAGCGAACGCCGCGCCTTGGCCAACGCCGCCAGGCAACTCGACAACTCCATGTCGACCTACCTGCCCGTCGGTGCCGACTGGTATGACTTCTGGACCAACGAGCGCTTCGCCGGCGGTCGCACCGTGATGAAGAACTGCCCGCTTGACACCTTCCCGCTCTACGTGCGCGCCGGCTCCATCGTGCCGATGGGCCCCGCCGATATCCAGTATGCCACCGAACGCCCCGCCGCGCCCTACGAGATCCGCATCTACCCGGGCGCCGACGCCACGTTTACGCTCTATGAGGACGACAACGAAACCTACGCCTACGAACGCGGCGAGCGCGCGACCTACGACCTCGTCTGGGACGACGCCACGCGCACGCTCCGCATCGGCGCCCGCCAAGGCTCGTTCTCCGGGATGGTGGCGGAGCGGGAACTCACGATCTCGTTGCTCGTATCCGGCGCGAACGCTGTCCGAAAAGTCCGCTACACCGGCCAGCCTCTGGAAGTGGAATTCGCCCCCTGAACCCCTTCGACTCAACCTTCGCAGACTAGGCTCTCCCATGTCATCTCGTTCAACTCATTCCGTTCTGTCTCCGTCGCTGGCGTTACTGCTGGCGCTGGCCGCATCGGCCTCCGGTGCCGAGTCCGGCGCCACGGTTGTGCCGGCGACTCCGGCGTCGATTCTCCCGCTGAGCGCTGTCCGCCTGCTCGACGGTGGTCCATTCCCCGCCGCGGTGGCCGCGAATCGCGAATACCTGCTCGCGCTCGACGCCGACCGACTGCTCGCGCCGTTCCGCCGCGAAGCGGGCCTGCCGGCCAAGGCGCAGCCGTACGGCAACTGGGAAAGCAGCGGCCTCGATGGTCACACCGCGGGCCACTACCTCTCCGCGCTCGCGCACATGATCGCCGCCGGCGAGGACACGCCGGACGCGCGGCTGCGTCGGCGGCTCGATGCCATGCTCGACGAGCTGGCGGCATGCCAGGACGCTTTCGGCGACGGCTACATCGGCGGCGTGCCGGGCAGCCGTGAGTTGTGGACGGCTGTTGCTGCCGGCGACGGGCAGGCGGTCAACCGCAAGTGGGTTCCTTGGTACAACGTCCACAAAACTTTCGCCGGCTTGATCGACGCTTACCGCGAGGCGGGCAGCATGAAGGCTCGCGACGTTCTGGTGCGCTTGGGCGACTGGTGCGTGAGCCTCACCGACCGCCTTAGCGACGAGCAGATGCAGAAGATGCTCAATCAGGAACACGGCGGCATGAACGAGTCGTTGGCCGACCTCTACGCGATCACCGGCGACGAGAAGTACCTGGCTGCCGCGAAGCGGTTCAGCCACAAGGCGGTGCTCGATCCGCTCGTCGCGCATCAGGACCAGCTCACCGGCAAACACGCCAACACCCAGATCCCGAAGGTCATCGGGCTGGAGCGCATCGCCACGCTGACGGGCGACAAGGCGGCCGACTCGGGCGCGCGCTTCTTCTGGGAGAACGTCACCGGGCAGCGCTCGGTCGCCTTCGGCGGCAACAGCGTGTCCGAGCATTTCAACGACCCGCACGACTTCCGTGGACTGCTCCTCCACCGCGAGGGCCCCGAGACCTGCAACACCTACAACATGCTCCGGCTGACGGAGCAGTTGTTCGCCGCCGGTCCGAGCGCGGCCTACGCCGACTACTACGAGCGTGCGCTGTACAACCACATCCTCGCCTCGATCAACCCGCAGCATCCCGGCTACGTCTACTTCACGCCGATCCGGCCCGCGCACTACCGCGTCTATTCCGAGGTGGAGAACTCCTTCTGGTGCTGCGTCGGCACCGGCATGGAGAACCCGGGCAAGTACGGAGAGTTCATCTACGCGCGTGCCGCCGACGGCCTCTACGTCAACCTCTTCATCGCCTCCGAGCTGGCCGCGCCCGAGCTCGGGCTGGTGCTGCGCCAAGAGACTGCGTTCCCCGACGAGGAGACGTCGCGGCTCACGCTGAAGCTCGCCGCGCCGCGGACCTTCACCCTGCACGTGCGCGTGCCGGGCTGGGTGGGGCAGGGTGCGTTCGCGCTTCGCATCAACGGCGAAACGGTTGCGGTGGACGCGAAGCCGTCCTCCTACGTGCCGCTGCGCCGCGAATGGGAAAACGGCGACCGCGTCGAGCTCGCCCTGCCCATGCGCACCACGGTGGAACAGCTGCCGGACGGCTCGCCGTGGTACGCGATCCTCCGTGGTCCACTCGTCCTCGCGGCGCCCTCGGGCACCTGGGACCTGACCGGTCTGCGCGCCGACAACTCCCGCATGGCGCATGTCGCCGCCGGTCCGGTGCTGCCGCTCGACAAGGCACCCTCGCTGCTCGCCGATGCCGCGACGATCCCTGCCAAGGTTGTCGCCGATCCGGCGGCCGGCCCGCTGCATTTCCGGCTCGTCGACATCGTCGAGCCCGCCGCGCTGCAGGGCATGCCGCTGGTGCCGTTCTTCCGGCTGCACGACTCGCGCTACCAGATGTATTGGGAGACCACGACGCGCGAAATCCTCGCCGCCCGCAAGGAGCAGCTCGCCGCCGCCGAGCGCACTCTGGCCGCCCGCGAAGCTGCCACGCTCGACCGCGTCTCGCCCGGCGAGCAGCAGCCGGAGGTCGAACACGCCTACCGCGGCGAGGAGACCGAGAGCGGCCTCCACAACGGCCGCCAC
>Ga0209373_10002390_pt1 | contig 18970 bp, 22 predicted proteins | sample Higcelweek5metaG_FD_187173 | JGI IMG/M metagenome (GOLD analysis project Ga0209373, IMG submission 187173) | Freshwater pond sediment microbial communities from the University of Edinburgh, under environmental carbon perturbations - High... | ecosystem: Environmental > Aquatic > Freshwater >... | reverse complement strand
TATAGGGCTATTAAATGTTAAAAATCAGCACTTTTAAGGGTATATACTTGATTTTTCGTAAAAAGCTGTCAAATGTTTTTTTGACTTTTTGTATTGACTTTTATTGCCATTTTAGCATAATCTTTATGCTATTTTACCCCCGCTGAATAGTTACAAAAAAATTTTCTTTTGGTTGATTATTATGCTATAATATCAAAAATATGTTTTTTCATAAAAATATGAATCTACCGATAAAAAAGGCAATTTTAAAATATCTTAAAAATTGTATTGAAGAAGATTCAAAAGAAGCTTTAAAAACGGGGATGAGTCGTCAAATAGTAAGCGTTTTAAAGGCATTATTTTCAATGATTGATTTACTTTTTTGAATATTTTCAAGTTTTATAATCTTAAAAACTCTTTCTACATTTTTTTTATGATAATTTAATCAAATATTATAGCTCAAAATACTTCAAGTAAGAACTCAAAAAAATCATTCTTATATCCAATCAATCTTGAACTGAAAACAAAGAGATAAGAAATATTACCGTACTTCAAGGGATAAAAAATGAAGTAAAAATAAAGGATTCCAACAATGCAATTACAAATATCATCAAATATTCCCATTGTCAAAAATGGTTTATATATGGCATTAAATTATTTAAAAAATCAGATATCATTCGTTTATTGAACAAAAATATAGTTATTCTATTCAAAGTATATTTTTTTCTTATTATATGCGAAATTTTATTACAATTTTCGCAAATTTGAGGAGTGGATGATTGAAGGGGGGAAAAGATAACTTTGAAAGAGGAAAGTAGAAAGGAATTATTTTGTGAAGTGGAAACGCATTGAAATATATTTTTCATCTTTAGGACAAAAAAAAGAAACAATAAATATCTTTACCTTTGTAATTTTAAATGTCTTGAGTATATTTCGTAATTTACCATTTCAAAATAAGCAATCTTTCATCTGATAATTTGTTGAAAATGTTTTAGATTTTTAGCTTTATGTCAAAAATCTTTCCACGATTTATATTCTTTTATCCATCAATTTCTATTAATGTTATATACAATAGCCTTTAATTCATTTAATTTACTTCTTCATAATGATACTTTATCATTTACAATGATTCATGTAATTTTCTGTTGTCTGTTACTTTTTAAAATCCTATATTTACTATAATTTACCATAAATCACTCTTCCTCTATTATTGAAAACACCCTCCTACTTATATTCTCAATAAAATAAGTATCCCTTGAATTAATCGAAATAGAAATATCATCTGCATATCTTGAATAATTTATTTTAATTCTTTCTTCTTTTTTTATTTTTTTAACATATGCTTTAATCCTTATATCTAAGTTTATTGAAATTATATTAGCAATTAAAGGACTTGTTGGAGATCATTGGGGTAACTCATTCTCAAAAGTACACAACCCTGCAAGATAATTTGACACGATATAATTATATCAAAACCTTTTGTGAAACATTCAGAAAACTCTATCTTGTGAAATAGATGGAAAGTAATTCTTTAAATCAAATTTTAAAATAACCTTTTTTCCCAAGTGAAAGGATGCATTTTCAACAATATTTTTTCATCTACAAAATCAAGTAGTTGTTTTTTTTATTCCATTATCAACATTATTTTCCCAATATAATTCTATTATTTGAGATAATATTTTCCTTTGAATTAATTTTAGTTTTAAAGTAGGCTCATGTAAAACTCTTATCTTACCTGATTTTTTTTTGATGATATATTTTTTATACAACATATTTTTTTGTGTATTCTTGCCAAATGCTAAAAAATCTAATTGTTTTTTTGAACAGTTTGTAAAACTCAATAAATCTTCAATATTGTATAAACTCATATTTACCTATAAAAATTAAACCCTTTGTAGGATACCTCCAAATGTCTTATGTATAAAAAAAGAAAAATATGTGCAAATTTCATTTGCACGAGCGCCGTGCGCTGGCAAGCACGCAAGTATTAAATAAATATTTTGAGCTTTGCGAAAAATTTTATTTAATTCTCTTCTATTCAACAGTACGTAAAATGAAGAATGTTAATATCTTATGAATGGAGTAACTCCATTCTGTTATCTTATGTATTGATAACGGCTATCCTACAAAGGGTTAAATCTTTATATTTTAATAAATTTTCATTTATTAAGTCAATCTATATCATCTATGTATTTATCAGGAATAAAATACACATCCTTATACTTTAAATATTTATGGAATTCTGTATCAGCTTTGGAAATCCAATCAGTATCTATTGATTTATTCATTATCTCTTGAAAAACTTTAATTGTTTTTGTTTTTCAAATCTCTTTTTCTGCAAAGCTAATAATACTATTTAGTTGTACTTGTTCAACTAAATTCGTTCTATTAATTATTGCAATTGTATTTTGTGTGAATAAAAATATCTCTTCTTGATCTCATTCTGAATAAAACGGTCACATTGTTCAAGTATATTTTGATGAGACTACTTTTCATAAAATAATATTTTTTACAAACTTTTCAAGTTTTCTCATACATCTTAGCTTAATTCTGTTTCAATATTTTCTAACAATTTCAGATATAATTTTTTCTCTTACATCTGACTCCTCCTTTTTAGATGGATTAACTATTCAAGAAATGAGTTTATTCAATTTCTTGTTCGAAATAATAATTAATTTACTACTATTTGACACTATATAGATATTCTTATTACTTTCAAGAAATTTAGAAAATAAGTGGATTGATTCCTTTTTATGGAGTACATTTCATTTATTCATATTTCAATCTGATAAGATTGTATTTTTTCATTTAACTTGAAAAAACAGTATAGTAGATTTCTCATCTGTACCTATTTTGTTTCATAGTAAATTAATATCTTCAAAACAATTGATATCTCACTCTAAAAGCATATCAATACTTTTCAAGCTTCTTTTATCATGCACACTAAAGGCATCACAAATAATATTTTTTAAAATATCCACATTTTTGTTAGAGTTAACATGAGTATATTTTTTTACGCATAGATAAATTAATACCCCAACCCACCATTGGTATACATATCCTCATCAAACAGAATAATTAATATGTTTCATAAATAACAATTAACAATAGCAAGTAATATTATACAAATAAATATATATATGCAATTTTATTACACATTATAATAAACTTCTTCTCTATTTTCCCCTCCCCCCTTGCAATTCTCCCCTTTTTCCATAATATCCCCCCTACTTTATCCCTTCACAAAACTCTTATGATAACAGGCGAAAAGTTCAATTTTCAGTATTGCCCGAAAATCGTGATTTTTAACGAGCAAGATGAAGTCCTCCTCTGCGAAAGAAAAGGAGAACAAGACTTTGATGGAGTGTATTCTTTCCCTTGAGGAAAAAGAGAAAGAAGCGATGCTTCGATTGAGATTGGGATTACAAGAGAAATCCAAGAAGAGCTTGGAAACGACATTCACCTTGAGGTCTATAGACTCCTTACTCTGGAAGAAGAATATGTAAAAAAAGTCGGTGACACAATGATTTTGCCTCACTATTTGGCACTACACAGGTGAGGAAAAGTGATGATAAATCCAGAAGAATACGCAAGAAGTCAATGGATTTCACTAGAGACAATCGACAGAATCCACACGATTCCAACCGTGAAAAAAGTCGTGGAAACATTCCTCAAACTCAAACAAACCGAGTTTTTCAAAGACACTTTTGATGGAAATCATTTTCGTATTTGAGCATAACAAATAGATTTTTCTCATCACTTCCCAAAAAGCGCCTCTTGCTCAAGGAGATTTTTTTTCGTCAGAAATACAAATTCAATACTCATAATTTCACATACTCACTTTTAGCTTCTACTAAAATGTCCTCCTCGACTAATAATTATACCTGACATATTTTGATATTCATCTACTCCCTTTCTCCCTTGGTGGGAAAGGGTTGGGGATTGGGGGATATCTTAGAAAAGCCAATTTTACTGAGGCATAACTTTGAAAACAAAGCCAGTTGTCCGAAAAAATCGTACTACTGAAAATTTCAATCCCCCAAAATCTAGATTATGCAACCAAAATATACAAAAAAGTGAGTGTTTTAGCCAGTTTTTTGTAAAATAAACAAAATTATGATATACTTTTTGAGATCTACTAAAATTATTTGATTATCACTGAAAATTGCTTCAACCGAGGACTTGAGTCATTCGGAATACTCAGTTTTCTCATTATTTATCGTATCATTCATATTTTTGCTTTATTTTACCTATTTGCTATGACAGAAATCTTTGGAAATCATCACGACTTCATCGACCAGATTGATGTCAAAGGAGATGGAATTGCCGACTGAACGGACGAGAATCGTGTAAAAGACCTCGCAAAAAAATACCTAGACGATCAAATACAACACGGTCTGTCCTCAGAATGAATCGAAAAACTGTGAAATAAAATCACAACACTCCTTCTCAAACAAGATGCTGAAAAAATTAATCTCTATGAACGTTTAAAAGAAGATATCACCCAAGAAACTCGTGAAGAGCTCGACAAAGAAGCCATCATTCACCAAGCAAAAACCTTACTGTATGAAAAGCTCTCCATCCAAGATGACCAATCCCAAAACGGAAGCTTTGAAAACTTCCTCAAATGAATCGTTGATGAACTCGTCATTGGAAATATCGAACTTGCAATAGATATCTGGGAAACAAATGGACAAGTCATTATTGATGCCCTCAGGCAACTTGCGAGTTGGGAAGCAATAAAAAATATTGCAACATCACTTGGATCAACTGTACTAGAACTCTTTGAAGGGAATGCCTATCAAAAATGACAATCTACCGCACAACTTTGACTTATAGGTACAGGACTTGGAGCAGGAGTTGCTATTGGAAAGAAATGACTGAGAATGTGAATCAAAAAACTTAAAGAATGAAGACCTGATAATAAACCCGAAAATCCTGCTGAAGCGCATCCTCAACCCCCCGTTGAAGCAGAAGCTGAAGCTTGAGTCTCACTAGACAAAAGATATTTTCAAGATTTGCTTATCGAAGATCTTGCAAGATTGTGAGATCCAGAGCGTTTAGAAGCGGGGAGAGAGTTCCTTGGGGGAAAAAATTTGACACTTGAGCAGGAAAATGCCCTCTTGGAAGCACACCAGATTTGAGGAGAGAGAGCAGAAGCAGGGATTTTTAACTATACACCAGAGGAACTCAAAGCAAAAGTCCAAATACTCAAACAAGCCTGATTTTCTAGAGAAGAAAGAAGAATCCTATTGCAAAATTGAATCTGTTGAAAGGTTTCAGAGGGAAAACTTATGCAGTTTGATCTTCCCTGAGATACTTTGGAAGAGCAAGTAGATCTCCTCTATTCACTTGCAGAAACCACAGTTGAACAATATGATACCCTATTGCAAGAGGTAGGAACTCAAAGCGGAGCAAGCAATATACTTGATTCTGAGTCAGTCCCTTTGAAATCAAAAAAAGGTGTCTTGGATAAAATTCATAACGAATACGATGGTAAAAATCCTGAAAAAATCAGAGATCTTTTGAGATGAAGTATAGTGTATGACGATATCGATGACCTAAAGAAATGATTGGAAATCCTCCTGCATAGTGACAAGATTTCTGAGATCCACGTCACGGATAGACTCCACAAGCTCAACACAAACGATATCTTGCTCAATGTACGATTTCCAAATGGAATGGTTGCAGAAATCCAACTCCATATCAGAGAAACCCTTCACGCAAAAGAGACTTGATATAAGTTAGAAAAAAATATAATAGATTTAGATACTCTGTGGACCGAGCAAGACAAGAGATTAGTCCAAGAGATAAAGGATGGACTCAGATGAACAAGAAAAGTAGAACCCCATATTTTTTTACCTACCAGTAATGAAAAGGTATCTTGACACCTATTGTACGAAATCCGTAGAAGTCTCTGAGATTCACCCGAAGAAAATGTCTTACGACAAAAACTCGTGGAAGTAGATAATCTCTTAAATCTCTCTGCTCGATGATTATATACCCAAAGAACCTGAAAACCATTTACCCCATAAACCCATGAATTCATATATGAAAACCCTTCTCAGAGAAGATTTTTTACAACAAGACTGGGTAAAAAATCAACCCAAGCCCTTTCAAACACAAGCCTTAGAATGATTTGAAAAAAGACTCCAAGGAGAAATCGAGTTTATTGACTATTTTGGAGAACCGATGATCTATTCCCCAAGAGATGCTCTGTTTTATAGTGTCAAAAATGGACACCCTGAAAAGGCAGGAACTCATAAATCTGAAAATGATCTGGAAAGACTCTCAAAAGAAGCATTCAACCAACGTTTTCAAGACTTGTGAAACCAACTCGAAAATACTTTTTCTCAAAAAGCCAATATAGAAAATCAATTAAAACTCCTTCTTTCACCTGATGATATAGAAAAATGGTTTTTTCATTCACTTGAATCCTTTCCAGATGCTGAAAAAATCTATATTACCAGAGCGTTTGAACTCTGTAAAGCAAAACATCACAGACAATTGAGAGATGAAGGAACTCCCTACTATACCCATCCTGTATTTGTAGCCATCAAATGAATCGAAATGGGACGTGATGCCAGAGATACTATAGTACTCCTCCTTCACGATACTTTGGAGGATACCGACCTCTCGTATGAAGAGATCAAAGAATGATTTTGAGAATATGTAGCCACTCAGGTCAGAGGATTATCAAAAAAAGAAAACTGAGTCAACATCATTTCAAAAGCAGATTATTATGCAAGTATTGAAAAAGATGCCTCTCTGGCAACCTTAAAAGGACTTGATAGACTTGGAAATCTCTTTTCTCTCAATTTTGCAAGCTCAGAAAAAAAGCAAAAATACCTCAAAGAAACCAAAGAAATTATTCTCCCGATCGTTGCAATATACGATACCAAGCTCGCAGAAGAACTTTTGAAATGCGTGCAATATCTCGAAAACGAGACCTTTCCCCTCCCCGAGGAATTAATCAGAAAGTTAAGAGAAATCCAAGAAATCAATCGCATTCAAGACGAACTCAAGCTGAAAAGCTAGGGAGAAAAGTCTTCATTTGAGAAAGGAAGTATTATACTAAAATTAATTGATTATCTGAATCAAAATTGTTTCAACCGAGTGCTTTAGCCATTCGGAGTACTCAGTTCTCTCATTATTTCTAGTGTAAAAACAGAAATCTTAATAATGAAATTATAATGCTCAGGATTTGTTGATTTTATCTTGTAATCTTCAAAAGAAGTCTTATAATTCTTTCAGAAATTTATAGTTTAATATCAATTTTATGACCACTCTCACTCTTGATGAAAATATCAAATTATCAAAAACAAATTTTTCTAATATGCTTGAACTCTATGACTTTATTGTTGAAAATCAGATTATCACAGAAGTTTGAGTCTTGGACGAACAAGATCTGAGTGTTAAAAGCAAAGCTCTGTTAGAAAGGTCAAGAAAGCTTTCAAAGGTAATTAACATTTAACTCTACTCTCCGAGCAAGATAAAAACCCACCTTGAAAAAAATCAAATTCAAACTATACTAGATAAGTCAGACAGTCTTGACTTATTTTTTTATTGACCTTTCTCTATGCTTCAACTCTCAAAATACCCTTTCAAAACGCTCAAATCTGAGCCAAAAGTCAGCGATAATCGCTCCACTTCCCTGCTCTTGCAAGCGGGATACATAAGACAAGAAATGGCAGGAGTCTACAACTACCTCCCGCTTGGACTCAGAGTCCTTCGCAAAATTCAAGCTATCGTCAAAGAAGAACTCGATGCCATCGGATGCCAAGAAATCCTGATGAGTAGCCTTTCCAGCAAAGAAAGTTGGGTCAAAACGGGCAGATGGGACTCTATGGACGTGCTTTTCAAACTCAAATGACCTCAAGACAAAGACTATGCACTCAACCCAACCCACGAGGAAGTCGTGACTCCACTGATGTGAGAGTTTATCCAGTCGTACAAAGACCTCGACTCGATGGCAGTGTACCAGTTCCAAACCAAATTTCGCAACGAAGTCAGAGCCAAATCCTGAATCCTCAGAGGGAGAGAATTTTTCATGAAAGACCTCTACTCTTTCCACAAAAGCCAAGAAGACCTTGAAGTATTTTTTGAAGAAGTGAGAAAAGCGTACGTGCGTATCTATACGAGACTCGGACTGGGTCAAGATACCCTCTATGCGTTTGCCTCAGGAGGAGCCTTTTCCAAATACAGCTACGAATTTCAAACCAAACTGGCAATATGAGAAGACAATATCTATGTTTGTTCTGCTTGCGGACAAGCCCACAACGACGAAATCGTCTCAGAGCCTTTCAAGTGTGTCACATGTTGAGGAAGCCAGTATGAAATCATCAAGACCTCAGAAGTCGGAAATATCTTCCAGCTTGGGACAAAATTCTCTGATGCGTTTGGAGTCAAATACACCTCCCAAACAGGTGCCCAAGGAAGTGTCTTTATGGGATGTTATGGTATTGGGATCAGTAGAGTGATGGGAGTGATTGCCGAGTATCTCATGGATGAAAAAGGACTCAATTGGTCGGCAGAAATTGCCCCTGCGAGCCACTATATCATCGTACAAGGAAATCACTCAGAGCGTGCTCTTGCCCTTGCAAAAAGCCTTGAAGCACAAGGAAACGAGGTCATCATCGATGATCGTGAAAAAGTCGGTTTTGGGCAAAAAGCCTGAGACTTTGAACTCCTTGGAATCCCTACTTGCATCATCATTTCCGACAAGACCGTGGAGCAAGGAGGCTACGAGCTCAAAGCAAGAAATGCAAGCGAGAGTGAGACAATAGTACAGTTTTAGGAAAATCCTGACATATATCTCTCCTTTTGCCTCTCAAAAATACTAGGAAAATCCGCTCATGGGAGATGAAAATAGCAAGCAACGAGTATAATATTTATTTCTTTATTTTGTTTTTAGTTTTCAAAATAAGTGTTCAAAGTGCATTTCCAACTGTCAAAACCATGGAAATAATGGTCACTCCCATCAGGAGTGTCAAAAAATCACCAAATGTGCTTTCACGAGCAAAAAAAAGACAACTTTCATACTGTTTTTGGAATCAATAGAATCAACTACATCTTTGCTCAATATAAAAATACTCCATAAAAAAACAAAGAATTGTCACTGTAAGCAATCCTAAGGAGATGATAGCACGCATTTTTAATGACATAGCACAATTTTAGGAAATAAGTTTTATGTATATTTTCTTAAAATACCACATACGTTTTTTTACTCAGAGTCACGCACATAAGATAAAAAATCACATTAAAAACTCAAAGATATATAACACTCAGAAACATTATCATATCAATTTTTGATATTTCTAAAAAAGGAAGAAAGATTTGAAGAAATATCCATGGTCAAAGTAACCTGAGTTTTATATATTTGTGAAAAAAAAATTCCAAATCAGAGAAAAATTAGAGAATAGAAAACAATATACCCACCCCACAAATGGAATGCTCCAACCGACCAAAGTCTACGGAAAGCAAAAGAAATAGTAAGAAAAATATTCTTTTCAAAAACAATTAAATAATGACTTTCAATATATCAATAAAATACTAAAAACATTTGAAACCAAAACACAAAAAAAAGAATAAGAAAAAATCCAATCATATAATTTTTTTTCATAATAATAGTGGTTTTAGTAATAAAATGACTCCCCTTGTTCGCTAACAATTCAAAAACATTCTGTATTATCTCCTTGTGAGCCGACAAGTCAAGACAACTTTTATAAACAATTTTCTGGAACGTTTTGATACCTCCATATGAAAGAAAAAAATTGAGGATCTTTGAGAAAGAAGACCAAAAACAGAAACGCTCTTTTGTGATTTACTCAACTTCATTTGAAAATCTAAAAAAAACTATATACTTTGAGACAATACCCTTAATCTCACCATCATGAACGAAGTATTCTCCTATCTCACTCATCACCAAATCGAGTATCTCTGCCACCACCACGAGGCAGTGTTTACGTGTGAAGATGCTGAGAAACTCACGCACGACATCCCATGACTCTGAGCAAAAAATCTCTTTTTACGCAACAAGAAAAAAGACCGAGTTTTTTTGGTGATACTCGGAAGCGATACCAAAGCCGACCTCAAGAAATTTGGGGAGATAGTCGGAGAAAAAAAGCTTTCTTTTGGAAGCCCTGAACTCCTTATGGAAACACTCAAAATCACTCCCTGATCAGTGTCAGTGTTTTGCCTGATTCATGATCCAAACGCTCGTGTGGAGGTCTTTATCGACCAAAAAATGTATGAAGCACCCATAGTCAATTTTCACCCCAACGACAACACGGCATCCCTAGAAATCACCAATGAAATGTTTCACAAATATCTCAAAACCCTTCCTCACCAGATTGAGGTAGTAGATCTCTAATCCCCCACACAAAATGAAAATCATCGTCATCGGAAGTCCCTGATCTGGAAAATCTGAATTCACAAGAAGAATCAACTTGCTCCTCAAATATCCCGTGATGCATCTCGATCGAGTATACTTCACCAGTGGAAAACAACATATTTCAAGAGAAGAGCTTGTGTGAAAAGTAGAGACCTTTGCCCATGATCACCCCCATTGGATCATTGATGGAAATTATATTTCTACCCTTGAGATGAGGGTAAAACTCTGTGACACGGTAATCTTTTTCGATCTTCCAGCGGAAATCTGCTTGAAAAATGCAATTAAAAGAGCGAACAGTATGAAAAAAAGAGACGACATTGCAGAAGATTTTGATGAGACACTCTCCGACGAATTTCTTGCCTACATAAAAAACTTTCAAACGGATACCAAGCCAAAAATCCAACAACTTCTCACAATAGAACCCAATAAAAAAGTGATTCTCATCCAAAGCTACGAAGCAGAAGAACATCTGTTGGAAAATTTTGACACAATAAAACCATAGTCACACATAAGCTTGAATAGATAAAAGTCCACAAAGTTATCACAACACTGAAGCACTCAAATTTGAGTCTCAAAGTCGTTGACCGTACGATGAGTGTATTTTTTCGCTTTTGAAAGTCACGACTTTTTCACTTTGAATTCAAAATATCATCCTCCCTTATGAAACACCTCTTTAAAACCTCCCTTGCCTGACTCTCCACGGGCATGTTATTCCAACTCTCCATTGGTCCCGTATACCTCTTTCTCATGAGTCTTGCGATAGAAAAGAGCTTGGCAGCAGGACTCGTGGGAGTCTCTGCTGTGACTTTGGTGGACTATCTGTACATCATCCTTGCCATTCTCTGAGTGGGTAAACTTCTGGATGACAAAAAGAAAAAACAGTTCCTCAAAATCACAAGTGCACTCGTGCTTATTGCCTTTGGGCTCTATTTTATGAGCAAAAGCCTCCAACACTTGGAAGTCAATTTTATGCTAAAAACCCAAGTTTCCCTACTCAAGACCTTTACTTCCGTCTTCTTGCTCACGATTTCCAATCCGATCACTATCGTCTTTTTTTCATGATTCTTCACCGCAAAAGCTATGAAAATGAAATACTCAAAAAAAGAACTTTGGATTTTTGGAATCTCGGTAGGACTCGCTACGCCCCTCTTTTTAGGGGCGAATGTGGTATTTTTCTCTTTTTTTGGAAAGATAATCCCGCTCACGTGGCTTTGATCCCTCAATGGACTGATTGGCTTCATACTCGTATGCTTTGGAATTCTTGGACTCAAAAAAGCAAGAATACCTTCTTAAACCCCTTTTCAAATATTTGCTATTTTTGAGAGAAAGAAGTATAATTGGAGGGAATTTTTATTTTTTAAATTTCTTTTATGCTTGAAAAGTCACACCACAATGACCTTGATGCCATTTTTTCAAAACTTTCCCTCTCCCTCCCCAAGACTTTTTCTCCGAGTGATTGGAAAATCGTCAGCGAAGCATCGATTGATGTCGTAGATGCTGATATTGATACCGCAAGACACGAGAAAGTGGTAACCATGTTTATCCCCACTCCGACCGAAGATTTCAGCTATAGTGTCTACAATCAGACCAAAGGAAACCCTTTTAAAGTACTCGATGCGATGACATTTGTGAGCGCCTCAGTTGGAGTTGATACCGTAAAATGACTCCTTGAACTCAATCTGAACTCTAAAAGCAGAGATATTATCGTACTCTTTCCTAATGCAAGAGGAGAAAATGTAGATGTGTATATCATTGAATCTTCTCAATTTGGAAAAAATGAAGCTGTTAAAAATACCAAAAATGAAATCCAAGATATCTATTGAAAAATTACAGTAAACTAGTTTTTTTTCTTATTTATACCTAAATGAAATTGGTTTTCGGATTTTGTGTAGGAAACGAAAACTGGTCGAATTTTTGAGTTGACGGAATAAAAACCAAAAAAACATATTGTGCTCAGTATAATTCAATATTATATTCTTAATATAATTGATCTATCTTTTCTTCTGACTTTCGGAAGATTGGACTGGGGATTATGGGAATTTTCGGGAAAACCAATTTTGCTTGGGTATACCACAGATTCTGTAAAAATGTAATCCATTTTTATATCATGTGGTTCAAATGGAATAAAATCAAATAGTTGAAAATCATATGCAACTCCTATCTTTGTAATATTTTTCGTAGACAAAAATTTATCATAAAATCAACATCATCTTCATAATCTGTTTTTCCTTTTATCAAAAGCTATTCAAGGTACTATAGCAACATCAATATCTCATCTATAAGCAATATCTGACAAAGGTTCATAAATTCAGAATCTTCAAATACTTATGCAATCTTTTATAGAGTATATTTCTATGGCACACATTTCTTCTTTGATAATTTTCGGAACAAATATTCTTTTATTTTTTGATAGAAGAAAGCTTATTAGATTTTTCGTGCTCACTTCAGTCTCTTTTGAAAAATAAATAAAAAATGATTTACAATTCATAATGCAATCAAATTGAATAATCTTTTGCAAAATTATATCATCTTTATCCTGAAAAAAATTTGCATATAATTTTTGTATCTTACACATTTCTTTTCGTAAAATATTCTTTGATGTATGGGGATTATCTATTGACATCTACCTATATTCTTTATAATTTAAACATTATGGCTAATCTAAGTTTTATATGAAAAATACACCACATGAGCAAGTAGAAACTCAAAAACTAATAACTGATACCATTGTATGAGTTCATGATGATTATTCAAATCAATTTAACAACCTATCAGACGAAACACAAATAGTAGCAAATGGGAAGCTCCCTTTTGTTACAGATTTATTGTGTAAATTATCAGCAAAAGTTTGAGTAAAAATTATTTTAGAACCAGAATTTTGATATGCAGGTCAAATCATATATCCAAACTGAAAAAAAGTTTTTTTCAAAACCACAAATTTTAACTTGAATCCGTTATGATCAATAGAAATTGCCAAAGATAAGTGATACACAAAATATTTTTTATCACAAAATTGATACTTATGTCCTAAATGAAAAACATTCTTTAGTGAAAAGCTGAATGTAAAACTAAAAGTCAAAAGAACCGTTGAAGAGTGACTTGAATATGCTAAAACACTAGGGTTTCCTGTAATACTAAAACCAAACAGTCTGAGCCAATGAGTTTTGGTATGAAAAGCATGTAATGAAAAAGAATACTATGCCCTTGCAAAAAAAATTCTTCAGTTGGCAAATGTAATGATTGTTGAAGAATTTTGCAAATGAAATGATTATAGGATTGTGGTTTTAGATGACACAGTCATTTCTGCATATCAAAGGATTCATTTAAATGTTACGTGAGATTGATTCAGTACCATAAGAGAACTTATGAAGGAAAAACAAGAAAAATTTGAAATGGATGGAAGATGAGAAAAGATCATATTTGATGATTTTAGGATAAAAATGGTGCTGAGAAGAAAAAATCTTACACTAAAATCAATTTTGCCTCTTGGGAAAAATGTATCCCTTCTTGATAATGCAAATCTATCAGCTTGATGAGATCCAAGAGACTTTACTAAGAAAATTCATCCTGATTTTGTAGAATTATGTATAAAAGTCACAAAGGATATGTGATTAAGGTTATGTTGAGTTGATCTTATTACTTCTGATATAACAAAACCATTGGAGGATTATAATATCCTCGAGATTAGCTGAGCCCCCTGACTTGATAATTATGCAGCAAAGTGAGAAGAACAGGTTAAGATTGTAGAAGAATTGTATACACAAATTCTTCTCACCATGTGAAGATAAAAAACCCCTCCATAAATGAGAGTTTAGAAAAAGAAAAAAAAGAACCTTCTCCAATTACAAATTCCAAACATCCCTACTAAACTTCCCCACTATGAAACCAGAACTACTTACGCACTACCTACAATTTAGTAGTTATACCTTCCCTTGATGCTACCAAGAGGTACTCAAAAACCATCTTCCTGATGATATCGAGGAAATAGGCTATCTTCTGAGGAAAAACATCATCCATCGTAGTACTCTCGAAATGTGAAATATTGAAAGCAATGAAGACCTCAGGTTTTGAGATATGGAAAAGGTGCCTTGGTTTCGTCAGCCAGAAGATGACGTGTTTCCAACTGCCTGAGCAATGTTGACTGAGCTCTATAGAAGAGACTCAAGATGATTCACTCTTGAGAGAAAAGAGGAAAACAAACTAATTGTGACATGTAGGTATGTATCCATTTTGATGGCAAGTATCCTGAAATCCAAAGGAGTCCCAACAAGAGTCAGGTCTTGAAATGCCCCATATTTTACCACAGATGGATTTTCTTGGGATCATTGGATCAATGAATATTTTGACACAAAAACCAATAGTTGGGTTACAATAGATGTAGATGGAAGCCTCAGCACGGCAACTCCTGAGATTGATCCGTACAATCTTCCAAAAAATGCTTTTGATTTCCCAGCAAAGACCTGGCTTGATATTAGAAATGGAAAAGACAGTCCTTTCCGTTTTAAAAATGGCAAACCAGAAACGGGGATAATTGTTGTGTTATGGTCACTCTTTTACGATTTTCATTGTTTGATGAACAACGAACTCCTCTATATTCATCTGCCAAAATGTGCTACGTATCAGGGGTTTTGAAATATTTCGCCCGAAGAATTACAACATATCGATGCTCTTGCCAGACTGATGATTGAGAGTGATGAAAATTTTGAAGCACTCCAAATGCTCTTTCAAAAAAAGGAATTTCGCTTGGTATATGGAGGACTTATTTAGAAAATATAAGCACCCCAACACAGATACCTCCGCATTATTGACTTTCTCTGAAAGGAAATTCCCATAGCGAAGGAGAGTGGGAGGAATTGAAATTTTAAAATCATATTTTTCCGCAACTGAATGCCATTGAGTATTTCTCACTCTTCCCACGTTGCTTTCCATCTCTTTTTGAATAGAATAACCTATTGTAATCCATAACTTCTTTCTATGATCCAAGCTATAATCTTTGATTGGGGATGAGTCCTCATTGACAATCCAGCCAACTCTTTGATGGAATACTGTGCAAAATCCCTCTGAGTCGATTGTCAAGCCCTAAAAATCTGTTTTTGAGAATACGAAGACGCATTTCAAAGAGGAACCATTGCAGAAAACGTGATGTGGGCTTGAATTTGTTCCAAACTTGGCTGACAAGCCTCAAACAGTCCGTCACTTTGGAAAGAAGCCGTAGAAAGTGTCTTTCACGACAAACCTGAAATCCATGCCCTCTTTCCTCTTCTCAGACGTGATTGATACAAACTTTGATTCCTCTCCAATACCGAAATCCCAACCGTTCAATACTTTTTTGAAAAGAACTACCACGAAAACTTTGACGTGTGCGTGTTTTCGTGCACCGAACATGAAGTCAAACCCGAGCCACGTATCTATGAAATTATCATAGAAAGGCTCGGAATCATTCCCGAGGAAGCTGTCTTTATCGATGACAAACCTCCATTTATCGAAGGAGCAAAAAGCGTTGGACTTCAAGGAATCGTCTTTAAAAGCCCAAAGCAGGTGATTGAAGATTTACGTGCACTGGGAGTAAAAGGCATATAAACGAGAAATAATGAAAAAACTGAGTATTCCGAAATGCTATGATATTCCCAAGCAAAACTTGTTCGCAGTCAGCCGTTAGGCGAGGCAGTATAATCAAAAGCATTTTTGCAAACAAAACTAGGGAAAACCAATTTGGGTTGAATATAAATACTTTTTAATGTCTGAATGACCGAGAGAGGGCTCTCCCTCCGTTGACTGGAATAGTAAGTAATTTTAGTATATCCCTTTATTCCACAAATATGAACGCAGTAGAAATATTTCTCAAAATCAGAGATCTTCCGTATGCTATTCCTATTTCACAAGAGGACAAAGACTATTGTTGCAATGGAAAATCTCTCATGCTCAAATCACAGTTAGAAGCTCTGTGATACTCTTGTCGTTTTCGTGTGTGTTCATTTTTTTGGAACAGTCTTTGACTTCCTCAGGAAATCATGTCTCTTCCTCACACCCCAAAAAGCACCCATGTATGGCTTGAAGTCCTCATAGATGACCGATGGATTGACCTTGATCCGACATGGGATAGTGGACTGAAATCAATCTTTGAAATCAATTCTTGGGATGGAAGATCAAGCACAAAAGTAGCAGTTCCTATCTTGGAAACGTTTTCACTGGCAAAGAGTGAAGGAATCATGAATGGGAGCATCCCAGACGAACCAGAAGGAGCATTTGAGTCCAACAAAATCTTCTATCAAGCCTTGAATCAACGGCTTGCGAAACACAGACATACCCTGTAGAGCCAATTCACGAATTGTTTCTCCTAAAAAATCCCCCTATTCCCCCGAGTGAGAAAGGGAGTCAGAGGAATATGAATCATTATTGAATCAATCACACTATACTTCATCATCAAACTTGCATGAAAAGCCTCCTCCAAACCTCCCTCGATACCTTGATCCGCATGAATATAAGCTCCTACGCTGAACTCTCTCTCACACTTCCTTGACAAGAAATCATTCTCAAAAGTGGAATACCAATCACTCCACTCTATTATGACATTGCCTCGATGACCAAGACCATCCTCTCCACGATCACACTCCAAGCCGTGCGTGATGGAAAACTGTCTTTTGATACCAATGCCCAAGACTTTCTCCCCTATCTTCCCTTTCCTGTCAGTATTGATGAACTCCTCAGACATACCTCGGGAGTCAATATTTTGAACAAGTTTGATAAATCAAAAGACTATAGCAAAGCCGAAATCGAAAGCTTTATCAAACATCCTGACAATATCATCAAAACCTGATTCAAAGAATACTGCAACCTCAACTACATCTACATTTGAGACGTATTAGAAGCCATTTTTCAGACATCGCTCACAAATCTTGTACAAAGATTTTTAAAAAACTACGACCTTGAGATGACGTATTGCCCGCTCAAGAATGGTATCAAGTCCGAGCATATTTCCCCAACCGAAAGAAGCGCAGGACTCGTCCACGATCCGCTTACCTACTACCTCCAAGGGGCTTCCTGAGCTGCTTGACTCTTTGCCACCCACTCTGCACTCCACCAATTTTGAAAGCTCTGGATGGAGAATGCCTTTGAAATACCAACCTCAGTCTATCAAGAAGAGTTTCAAAGCGAGGAAGTCACGGATTTTTACCATGAAAATGGGTTCCCAAACCCGCTCCAAGATTCACTCTCTCCCGTATATCTCGATCTCTATGGGAGATGTTGGAGAAAAGGCAGGTATTCCCCCGATCTCGTAGAATTTTCGGGACACACGTGACCGTCCCTCATCCTCTCAAAAAAACGCTCATGGGTCTTGAGTCTGTCGTGCAATATTTGCCAAAGCTCCAATCCTCCCGAGCGTCGCAAAGCCTATATGAAATGGAAACGTGAACTTATAGCAAATATTCAAACTTGGAAAATCTAATATCTTTTTAATCCCTCCAATACTATGCAAGAAATCGAAGTAAAAATCCTTGAAATCAATGTGGAAGAGACGAAAAAGAAACTTGAGCAACTCTGAGCCAAAAAACAATACGAAAGCCCTGTCATTGGGAGGTTTTTCATCGATGACAAGGGGCATAAAATTCGATTGAGAACCATGAACGAAAAACATACCATTACCTACAAACACAAAATCCAAAACATGCTTGCCAAAGAGCACGAAGAATACGAAACCGAAATCAAAGACCCAGAAATCATGGAACAACTCCTCACGCACATATGATTTTCTCACTATCGGACCTCTCTCAAATACCGCATCAGCTACGTTCTTGACTCACTCACGTTTGATATAGATCTCATCGACGACATCCCACCCTATATGGAGATTGAAGCCACCACTATGGAAGACCTACAAAGAGGCATTGGTCTTTTGTGATACCGTCAGGAAGATACCAGTACTCTCAGCGAATATGAAGTAAGAAAGCTCTATGGAAAGTGATAAGATATTCCACTATACCCGTTCTATCTTGGATTTCCGAAAATCTTCTATCGACTCAAAAACTCGACCAGTTTGAACGTAGTTCAAAAATGGGACTCAAACAGTTTTCGTCTCTTCCAGTTTTTTTGGAAAACCAATTTTGCTTGGGTATAATACATTAAATACTAATTCTCCAACTATGAAAACCTTCAACAAACTCGTGCGTGACCACATCCCAGAAATCATCAGAAAAAACTGAGAAATTCCTGAAATCATGATTGCATCAGAAGAAGAATATTCTCAGAGGCTTATGGAAAAACTTGAAGAAGAAGTGCACGAATTTTTCGCAACCCCAAACACCGAAGAAATGGCAGATATTCTGGAAGTCCTCCACGCTCTCTGCAACCTCAAGGGGTTTTCTTGGGAACAAGTTGAAATGATGAGACAGAAAAAGTCCCTTGAGAGAGGAGCCTTTGAAAAGCGTATTATCCTCAAATCTACTAAAAAAAACTGAGGAGAATAAAACACTTAATAGGTACAAATTACAGAAATTCTTTATTTACTAAATTTAATAGCCCCCTTTACGTGCTAAACTTGCATTATGCTTACTTTTGCAAAGAATAGACCTAATGACAAACAGTAAGTTCTCCATTTTC
>Ga0209373_10002389_pt1 | contig 18972 bp, 19 predicted proteins | sample Higcelweek5metaG_FD_187173 | JGI IMG/M metagenome (GOLD analysis project Ga0209373, IMG submission 187173) | Freshwater pond sediment microbial communities from the University of Edinburgh, under environmental carbon perturbations - High... | ecosystem: Environmental > Aquatic > Freshwater >... | reverse complement strand
CTTGGTCATTTTTATACAAAATTCCGGAATCAATATGGTTATTAACCCATACATCAACGAACCCGTCCCCATTAAAATCGCCCCAGGCAATACCATACGTTTGCTTGTTTTCATTTTTAATGCCACAGGTATTCGTAACATCTGAAAAAGATACCTGCGCGGCCAGATGATTGATAAATAGTGACAAAACGATATTTGTAAGAAAAAATGGTTTCCCAATTATATTTAATTCAATCTTTCTCATTAATTCTGCACTATAAGAATGGAACATAATAGAAAATGAGTAAATAAAATAACTCCTCCTAATTATTATAATCAAATTTATACAAGATTATGAAAGCCACAAATCTGAAGGAATATATATTCGCTGAAAATAATGCCATTCCAATAATTTCTTAAAAAGTTCTGTAACTTTATCTGTGATTAATTTAGCTGCCAATTAAATAACAATTTGGCTGTAAATCATATAAATCTATGATTAGAATAATGGTTGAGAATATACAAAACGATTTTCTATTTTCTGCATTAACTGAAAAAAATCCTTTCATTCAAACTAAAGAAGTTATTTCATGGCTTCGTGAAAAGAATGATCAGGTTGATGTGAAAATTGAAAAAATACCTTTCGCCCAACTCAACGAATGGCATTTCACTGACAATTACGTTAAGCTTGCCCATCAATCTGGAAATTTTTTCTCAATTGAAGGCATTCGTGTAAACTCAAATCAAGGGTTAAAAAAAACATGGGATCAACCAATCATTAACCAACCTGAAATTGGATATTTGGGTATTATTACAAAGAAATTTAATGGTATTTTATATTTTTTACTACAAGCCAAGATAGAACCCGGTAATATTAATAATATTCAGCTTTCACCTACACTGCAAGCAACCAAGAGTAATTTCACACAAATTCATGGTGGTAAAACACCAACCTATCTTGAGTATTTCCAAAATCACAACAAATCAATAGTTTTACTCGATCAGTTGCAGTCGGAACAAGGTGCCCGTTTCCTAAAAAAGCGAAATAGGAATATCATTATCATGGTTGAAGAAGACATACCCATTTTTGACAATTTCATCTGGCTTACCCTGGGACAAATAAAAAAACTTATCACGCATAACAACCTGATCAATATGGATACCCGAACTGTGATCTCTGGTATCGCTTTCAATGTCAATAATGAGTTACAAATACCGGAATTTATCGGGAATGAATTTAATCGTTCAATCCTTCTTTCATCAATATCCAATAAGAAATCCCTCCACACATTTGATCAATTAATTACCTGGATTACAAAGCAAAAATGTAAATATGAGCTTAATGTTTCTTCAATATCACTTCACGAGATTGATGAATGGTACATCTCGAATGAAACGATTGCACGATATGATGAAAAATATTTTAAAGTCATAGGTGCAAAAATTACAATTAGCAACCGAGAGATAAATAGTTGGTGCCAACCTTTGATTGAACCTGCTCATGAAGGCCTGATCGCTTTTATTGTTCGGAAAATCAATGGAATAGTACATTTCCTTGTCCAAGCCAAATTAGAATGTGGAAATTTCGATATCATTGAACTGGCACCTACCGTTCAATGCCTTACAGGAAACTTTCGCAAACCAGATTATGAAATTCCATTTTTAGAATTTGTACTGAATGCTAAAGCTAATCAAATTATATACAATACTTATCAGTCAGAGGAGGGTGGTCGCTTTTTTCAGGAACAAAACAGGAATATGATTGTGATGGCGGATGAAAGCTTTCCTGAAGAATTGCCCGAAAGTTATATATGGTTGACCTTATATCAATTAAACACTTTCTTAAAGTTCAATAATTTTCTAAATATTCAGGCAAGGAGCCTGATTTCAGCTATCCGTTTTATTTAATTGTAATGAAGAAGTTTAGTGAGTTTGATCAATATGCAGAAAATTACATGACTATTCTCTCTGCCGCAACACGAATAAGTGGTGAATCAGGAGATTATTTCAACTTGTATAAAATTGAAGAAGTAGCAAAACATGAAGATAGCAAAGAATCATTAACGATTTTAGACTTTGGTTGTGGAGAAGGGAGTATGGAACTTCATTTTAGAAATATTTTCCCATCAAGCAAAATTGTTGGCATAGATACATCGACGAAATCAATCGAAGTTGCAGATCAAAAAGGAATTGATGGCATTGATTTTAAAATATTTGATGGGACAGATTTGCCATTTGAGAATAATGTATTTGATATTGTTTTTACATCAATGGTATTTCACCATATTAAACCCGATCATCATCAACGATACATAACGGATATATACCGTGTTCTCAAACCCGGTGGTAGATTTTATCTTTTTGAACATAATCCCAAAAATATAGCAACAAGAAAAATTGTAGATAAATGTATTTTTGATAAAGATGTTACTCTCATTAATCCAAAAGAATTAGTTGAGAAATTGCGAAATAGTAATTTTAAAGAATTCGAAACGACATTTACACTCTTTTTCCCAAGAAATGGTATCTTTAAAACATTCCATAAATTGGAAGGAATGATGAGAAACATTCCATTTGGTGCTCAATACTATATCAAATCAATGAAACCCCTTAATCAAGAGTTAAGCTGATGATTAATATTGGAATACTCGGTTGTGCCGACATCGCTAAAAGGTTAATGATACCAAACCTGATTGCGTCAGGCCGTTTTAATGTTAAATCAATTGCCAGCAGAAATATAGAAAAAGCCTTATCGTTTTCAACAATCTTCTCATGTGAACCAGTTGACGGATATAACAAATTGGTAACGGATCAGTCTATTGATGCAATTTATATTCCTCTCCCAATTAGTATGCACCATGAATGGATTATTAAAGCTCTCAGAAACAACAAACATGTAATTTCCGAGAAATCTATAACACATTGCTATTCTGCGACAAAAGAAATTATTGAAATAGCTGGCAAGAAGGAATTGTGCGTTTTCGAGAATTTCATGTTCCCCTTTCATTCTCAATTTGATTTTGTTAAAGAAAAGATTGAGAAAAACGAAATTGGAAAGATTAGATTATTGCGCAGTTCATTTGGTTTTCCATTAATTAACCCTAACACAAATATCAGATACAAAAAAGAACTTGCAGGTGGATCTCTACTCGATGCAGGGGCATATACTCTAATGGCTGCCCAACTCTTTCTTGGAAGAGAGCAGGAAGTTATTTCTTCGAACCTTGAAAACCGTGGCCATGAAGTTGATTTTTTTGGTTCAATTGTGTTAAAAAACGAGGAAGGAATTATCTCCCAACTTGCATTTGGATTTGATAATTTCTATCAAAACAATATTGAAATTTGGGGAAGTAAAGGCAAAATAGTCATTGAACGTGCCTTCACTGCCGGACCTGCTTTCACCCCAAAGATCATTTTTGAAAAACAGGATGAAAAGCAAGAAATTATTTTGCCTGCCGACAATCATTTCATCAAAATAATTTCTTGCTTTGCCAATTGTATCGAAACCAATCAATTTGATTTTCAATACGAACAAATTCTAAATCAATCTGCCTTGATTGAAAAAGTCTTCAACATGGCTGGCAGATATTATTCATAAAAAACTATGTATAAACTCTCGATAATAAGTCCGGTATACGGCGCACCAAAATTGCTCCCTGATTTGGTACATGAAATTAACAAAGTTGCATCCCAAATGACAACTGATTTTGAAATTATTCTGGTAGAGGATAATAGCCCTGATAATTCATGGCTGATTATTCAGGAAATCGCGAATTTGAACCCTAACGTAACCGGAATAAGTTTTAGTCGGAATTTTGGACAACAGGAAGCAATTCATGCAGGGATGAAACATGCTTCAGGCGATTTTATTGTAACACTCGATTGTGATTTACAAGACAATCCAGCTGAAATTATCAACCTCATGAAAAAAGCCGAAGAGGGTTATGATATTGTTATGGCAGGGCGGATCAACCGGAAAGATGATTTTTTTAAGAAATTTTTTTCAAAAGCTTTCTATCGAGTACTAAATAATCTGTCAGAATTTAAACTCGATCCTTCGGTGGCAAATTTTGTATTGTATCGCCGAAATGCTATTGATGCATTGCTTTCAATGGGCGACTATTTCATTTATTATCCTTTTATGTCAAACTGGATTGGTTTTCGAAAATGCGTTCTGCCAGTGCAACATAACTCACGAAAAGATAATATCAGGTCATCCTACACATACAAAAAAAGATTTAAACTTGCCTTTTTTACCATTATCTCTTTTTCGGACAGACCATTACAGATTGTTCTAAAATTAGGTATTTATATCGTATTCCTTTCCATCCTTGTAGCTTTGTTTTTGGCAGCAGTTTATATTCTTACGAAGCAAAAGGTTCAGGGATGGATGAGCCTTTTCTTATCAGTCTGGTTTCTGGGTGGAATCTTAATATCTATATTGGGCATGGTAGGAATATATGTAGGAAATACCTTTGCAACAGTCAAAAAGAGACCAAACTACATCATAAGGGAAATAACAAAACGCCGAGGCGAATGATCAAAAATGCAGCAATCATTGGCTCAAATGGTTACTTGGGACGAAAAATAGCTTTCTTCCTTCAAACGATGGGGATTGAATTATTTTGTTACGACATTCATGACCAATCGCTTCTTATCGGTTGTGAATATCATTATCCCGACATTACCGATTCTGAATTGAGTTTAAGCACTGGCCTAAACTTGCACTTAAAATTGAATCAGGCGATACCATTTTTGATGATCAAAAGATTCAAAAAGGTTATGAAAATAACATCTTACCAAATATTTGAAAATTAGCTCAATGAATAAATAATCAGATTTCAACTTTTATTTTTACAGCAGCCTCTTTCTCAAAAAATTTCAATCACTTATTCTTTTTAAAACCTTTAACAACGATCTTCTTGTCCTTATCGAAGTTAATATAATTAAATCCTTTGCTTTTCCTTATTTCTTCTATTTTGCTTTTCAAGAAAATTAAATCTTCGCTCCTGCCAATTAGGGTGTCATTAAGCGTTGAAACAGTTTCGGGGGTTACAAGAATTTTTTTAACATAACCATCACTTGAAGAATAAATCACTGGCTTTGAATATTGATAACCCCCATCAACATGGGTAACCCTTGATTGAAATGTTGAAGGCAGTGGCTGGTATAAACCTGGGGAATTATTCAACACAATCTTTGCAATTGGAGTCATAAATGTATAAGCAATCACATTCGTAGCATTAAACATGCCATATATTCTTACAATAGAAGCAGTTAGTAATGCAGAAAAAATTAAGGCTCCAATGAAAAGTTCTTTAACCCGTTTGACATTAATAAAGGTCTCATAGTGGGTAGTTAAGAAAAATATAGCTATGGGAAAAATCCACAAATTATAACGAGCAATTCCGCCCATACCACAATTAATATGCCCCCAAAATGAAACATTTGCAATCATTCCGAAAAAGGCAAATGCATAAAGAAATGAAGCCCTGCTTTTCCTAAATACACCCAATATAATAAGATAAAAGAATAGAAGCAGAGCAATTAAAAAATAGGGCAACTGTCCAAAATTCAAATCAAATAAATATGCGAAAAACCTTCCCCAAAATCCTGTCGCCACTAAATAATTTGAAGCAAATTTCAAGTATGGAAATCTAATTAAATTGTAAAATATCAAAATGTATGTGGGGAAAAAATACACACTAAAACCTAACATCTTTATTACAAAATCCTTAATGTTCCGGAATCGATAATCACTTAATTTAATTTGGTGAAATCCAAGATGAAAAATATAATCAATAATAATTACCAGACCAAAGATTAATACTGTGGGTTGAAGGGTTCCTGCAACAGATATTATTAAAGCAGCCAGTTTGTGATTTTTATTAGAAAAATGTACTAACGACATCACAACACAAGAAAATATAAATATTTCGGCACTTGGCCAAAAAATATAAAAAATGGCAGGATTGCACACCAATAAGAGAATAGTTAAAAATTTATTTTTAGGTGTTTGTTTTAGTCTAAAATAGACAACAAGCAAAGCTAGAATATACAACAATGCATTAGTAAGGGCAAATGCATAACTCTGCCTAAAATTAAATAGCTTTAAAAACCATTTCATTGGCAAACAAACAAAAGAATAGGTGCCAAGATAATAGCTATGATAAACCCCTACTTTATCTGTTTCTAACAAAGTTAAATTCTCCCAATACCAGGAATGTTCCGGAAAATCAATTTTAGCCTGTTCAATATCCGGTGGTGTTATAAATTGAGAAAACCTATTCTCTAAAGAAATAGATGTCAGCATATAGTCATCAGATTCTCCCATTGGCAATGTGGGAGTTAAAAGTGCACCAACAACAAGTAAAAAACTGAATATAGCTAAGACAATTTTCGTTATCGACTCATAAGTTAAGCTAAAAGACTTATCTTTAGGTGTTTCCATTTATTGCTTCAATTTAATTTAAAATCATGGTTCGAGAAAATCGACAGTCTTTCATACTCACCAATAGAACTGACCATTATTATCTATTAAAAGATGTAACTCCTAAAAAGAAAAGTCAATTTACTAATTTATGAGCTTAATGCATATCAAACACAAACATCCTACAATAACCTTACAATCAAATATTTGAGAATCAACTGCCAAATCCGATTTTACTTTCGGAACATATAAAACATACAATTATACTTACAAATCTTCAAAAAAAATATTTATTGAAGATAATATTATTCTGAAGTCTCCTTTTAGGGAAGCTTACAAAATAGGTAAGTCTAGAATACGAATTTACAACTATAAATCTTTAATGAATTCTCGACTAAATAATCCTTAGAGACATACTTGAGGTTTGTATGAATATCTCTGTTTTTATAAGTATTAAAATTAATATAAACGTTCATTATCCTGAATTTGAATAACCCTTCTACTCTTTACACCTCCGTTTATTTTCGGAGTGATTATACTAACCAGTTCGTTCAAATTGTGCCACTATAAAAGATCCTATAATTGTACAAATAATCATCTAATATTCTTTCTCTTTCCATAATTATCAATATAAAGAGCCATAAAGAAAATAAAAACCTCCCCAACCAAAAACCACAATCTACTAGCAATAGCTATAGTTGCGGCATCAGCTATATCAAGACCTGCTAAGGTTAAATAACCTGTCAACAATCCCTCTCGTACACCAAGACCACCTGGAGCAAATATTGCCATAATTCCCAAAGAAGCAGCCAATGCAAACCCCCAGGCAATATTAAAAGTTATTGATTCTTTTATTAAACTACCTCCCAAAAAATAAAAGGACACGATCCAAAAAACCCAGTTTAACATATGCCAAGGAAGTACTTGAAAAACCTTTTTAAATTCTAATCGGGGAATATTTATCGTTCTCTTTGTCACTCTTAAAAACAAATATTCAAACAAACGGTGAAATAAAGGTGTATATATAATAAAAGATAATAAAGCGAATAAAACTAAAGCACTTAATCCATAAATATCAAATTTGCTAATCAGCAACAAACCAATGGTTCCCAATAATAGCCCCACCCAAAGTGATATGAACTGCGCATTTAAAGACAATGAAGAGGTGTTTTTTATGGGGATGTCGTATTTTTTTGAGATATATTCTGCCCGGCCTAATATAAGCCAAAGTTTACCTGGAATGTATTTGCCAAATACAGATAAACCTATAGAAGCTATTCCACTACTATTACTTATTTTATAATTTGCTTGCTTGATAACTTTCGTCCAACTTATTCCACTTATAATAAAACCTGCAAAAAGCAGAAAAAAAGAAATCCGCAGATAATTCCACCTATAAACAATAGGAATCTTAAGGTAATCTGCTTTAATCAAGGCCATTACAAGAAATACGAGGGACGCAAATAAAAAAACTTTAAACCAATTATTTCTTTTCATAATTTACCGTAGTCAAAACCTTGATATGGGGGTTTTTCCTTAATTACCTTACATGGATTACCTGCTGCAATAACATTGGAAGGAATATCTCTATTTACAACAGAATTTGCTGCTATAATGACATTATCACCAATACTTACTCCGGGTAGAACAACTGAATTCATACCAATCCACACATTATTTCCTATTTCAATAGGTCTGGCAATATCCCATTGATCATAATCATTTACATTATGGTTTGCACTAATAACACCCACATTAGGGCCCATTCTTACATTATCACCTATATTTATTCCATTTCTTCCCTGAATATAACACCCATGACTCCAACCTGGCGCACACCTATTTCCTACTTTAATTTTTTTAGGATAAAGTACCCTGCTAGTGTAATGAACTGGCCATGGAACTCGCCCATTTATGCGAAATATTTTTTGTGTTATAAAGCAAGTAGCAAAGATATGATGAAGTTTCATTCCTTTTGATTTTGGATAAAATAGCTTTACCCAAAAAAACAAAAATTGAATTTTTCTTAGAAAAGATTCGACATTAAATTTATGACTTGCATTTTTATTTAAATACATTTTGAAATTGATTTTCTATAAATTCTTTAATCTCTTTTAATGCTACATCTTGGTTTTTAATTAAATACTCATAATGTATTTCCTTATATTGATCACAATTAACTTCTTTAATTTTTCTATTTATCTCATTTGTTATCCTATCAATATCCATAATAACTTTCTTTTTTTGGGAAATACTAAAATGCTCATGTTTTTTAAACCACTTCATTGAGTTATCAGACAAAAAATCTTGAGCTTTTATAATAGAATTGATAGTATCTTCTTTATCTCTAATAATATGAATAAATAAAGCATTTGGAAATATTGTTTTAATTTTATCTATATAATTAATAATTTTTAAATTCTTTATTAATAAGGGTTTATCATATTTTTCATTTAATGCTACAACAGATTTATTTATCCTCTTTATATTTGTTGCATTAATCCAATAGCTTATAAGTTTCCCAGCTTCAGATGGACTATTTATACCCTGAATATAACCATATTGACTCTTAAACTCGTTTCCTTTATAATCTCCCCAAACTTCCAGACATATATTTGTAAATAAATAATATGCTTTATAAAAAAAAGATGCAAAATTCGATATATATACATACTTGTAATTCTTTAATAGCAATTGGTATAAGAAAGTTGATCCTGTTCGGGGAGCTCCGATGATGAATATTATTTTTGAATGTTTATTATAGAAATATTTATTTTTTCTTGAAAGTGCAATATACTCTAATACATTTAATATACCTATATGGTTTACAAGCCATTGCATAATGAGTATTAAATTACGAAAAGTGTTGAACATTCTTGCTAAATTTTAGAATATAACTATATTTCTTGTTTTAAAAGGAAATATTTCAATTTGGAATTTATGAATAACAATCTCCCATGCTCTACCAAATTTCAACCAAACTTACTTTTAAATTCTATAGGTCCATAATAATTATTAGGCTTTCCTGCCCCCCTAATGTTAAAACTTTTATAACCTTTTTCTAACCCAAATTTTAATATACAACTTACTAATTCCTCATTAGGTCTTTATTGTAAATGATTTTCATCTGATCCAGCATACCAGTCATATAATTCATTACCAAAAGGCAACACAATCCTTGATGTAATAGGTGTATTTTCAAAATAACATATTAAGAATATGCCAAAATTATTGTCAAAAAAAAAAACAGTATATGGTATTAATGGGACTTTAACTTTGTTATATGTCTTCTCTAATAATTTGAATACAATAAATAGTTCCTCTTTATTTTTATTTCTTGTATTATCAACATCAAGTTCCTTGATAATAAATTTACTTTCTTGAGCAGTATACCTATAATTGAGCAGATCCAACTCGGAATAATTATTTCAGGCTTATTCGTTTTATCCTCTCTGTAGTTAAGTATTTCAAGAAACCCATGTCTAACTTGTCCAAAAAAGTAAATATAATTAGAATGAGGCAAGTATTGCTTTATCCTGTTTTCACAATTATGATATTGAAAAAAACACCTATATAAGTTACAAAAAGTGCAACTTCCAATGTAGCGAGGATATTTAATCATTTTTTATATTTAACTCTCCGATATAACATTCTAAGTTTAGCAAAAAAATAATTTAACAAATTATTATTGTAAATACGCATAAAACTAACTCTTTCGCCACCAAATTTCCGATAAAAACTTTCTATGGAATCAATCATAGATCCCTCAAAATCAAATCTATTTGATTTTTTTAACATACTTACAATCGAATAGAAAATCAAAAATTCATTAGCTCCTCTTTTAATGTTCTCATAATCTACGCCATTAAAAATTAAATAGCAACTTCTATCATCATATAATAATCCTGCTACAGCTATTAATTTATTTGAAGAGTTACAATAAACTCCATTAAGTTCAATATTCTTTGTCTTCTTCAATATATTTACATATTGTTCTAATTTATCGTATTTCCAAGGAGCATCCCCTCCTTGCTTTTTAAATGTTTTTTCTAACACAAAATAAAAGTCATTAAAAGCAACTGAATCAACTAATCGATAATTATTTTTTTCGGCATACATTATTTCAGTTTTCAGTTTTGAATATAGTCCTCTAAATAAACTTTCTTTATCATTATTCAGCAGATCTATCTGATAAGTGTAATGAGTTGTATCCCTAAAATTTTCCCAATAAAATGGCAAGTAAGAATTAAACTCGGTAGAAAAAGTATAATTAAATGTTCGAATCTTTTTCAAAAAAGGAATCAATGCCTTTAAAACGTTACGCCTTTTACTTTCCTTCATATATTCGTTTCCATCAAATGGGAAAAACAAAACACCCAGATATTTACTAAGCATGGGATTAGAAAACAATCCAATTTCATTTTTGGTCAATACAACTCCACCCAATATTTCATTATCGTTAAATACTGCTAATATTCTATAAATAGCATCAAAACTGTTTAAATACCATGTTTTGGTATATATCGACCCTTGTGGGGATTTATCTACAAATAAATTCCATTCAGAATACTCACTTAAATCTAAATATCGTGCTTTCATTCAATGATATTTTCTTTTATCTAACCTTAAGAATAATTTTCTTTAAGACAATCGCAGTCATATCGAACAATATGTATAACATCCAAATAAATAAATCATTGTTCCATCGTTCAGGATGAATAACTAAGGCTACTTTTTCATCTTTGTTTAACCTACTAAAACGAATTAGATCTTTAGTTTGATGAATTTCAAATTCTTTTTGTGTTTTTACTTTATCTCGCAAATTTGTAGATTTTTCTGACCAACTTCTCCCTGTATCTGTAAAATAAAATATACTACGATAATCAATGCTCAAAAAAGCCTCTCCTGTTAAATTATAATCCGCTAAATTGTTTTTTATCCAAAAGTCTTTGTTATCATATTTTGAAAAAGGTCTTCCATGCATTGCAACAGTTTTCACAACTACACCAATCTCCTTAAACCTATTCAGGTTTAATGCAAATAAGCGCCTTGCCTCTTCATAATTCCCTTTTGCCAATGAAAGATCCTCATAATGGTAACCAACTTCATGTCCCATTTCCTGAATCTTTTTAATAATAGCCGGCTTAAAAGTATGATTCAGGATACGAAAATAATATGTAGTGAAAATTCCATATTGAGATTCAAGTTTTGCCATTTTCAGGGCATTCCCAGGCAACCTATCAACATCATGTCTTATTATCAACCCTGAACGTTGAGGCTTTTCAATCCAATCTTTAACCTTAACTACATCTATGTCATTTTCTTTAATGACTTTCAGCAGTTCCTTATATTTTGCTAAAGTAAAATCCATGATTATTTATACAACCTTTCATTATCCTGAATATCCATCCACATGGCAAAAAGTAAAAACTGAACTGAGCTTATAAAAAGAAAAAAGAACATCATAGAATTCAATATTGGTTTATCAAGCGTTTTTTCAGCGGTTATAAACAAATACTTAAGAATTTTAATTGCGAAAGGAACACTAAATACGAATAAAATAAAAGATAAATTGTATAAGACAAACAGTGGGTGAAAGTCTTTAATAAAATATCTTCTCCAAATACGTCTGTAAAAGGATTTTAACAATAACCAACTGACTCGAGGTATCAATTTCCCAATTTTCATTTTTGATTGTTCACCTACTTCATAAACAGGTTTAATCTCTACTTCCTTCAAAGTACACATAGCGATATTTAATCTCACTAACATATCGTTAGGCATTCCGTAGCTTTTGTATATTTTATGAAGTTCAATTGCACTTAACGCTCCTTTAGATATGGCAGTGTATCCGGTTTGAGTATCAGAAACTCGCCAGTATCCTGAAGCAAACTTGGTAAGAATAGAAAGTACTGAATTGCCAAAAAACCTAACCTTAGGAATAATAATATTAGCACTTTTATGTATCAGTCTGTTGCCTTTCACATAATCAATTCCTTCTTCTACCACGGGTTTGCAAATACTCTCCAGCTCTGCCGGGTCCATCTGTCCATCGCCAGCCATTACTGCCGTACAATCTATACCATGATCTTTAGCCCACTTATAACCACGGGCAATGGCTGCACCAACGCCTGTATTTTCCAACAGGTTTATTAATAAAATGCGATCATTATCAGGTTTTACATTCACCACTTCCGAAGGAGTGAAATATATCATTTCCTTTTTCATATATTCCTGTACAACCCAATCGGCCATGTTGTATTTATCTTTCTGAATATTATTTAAAATAGAAGGAATATGTAAGGCTTCTGTTTTATCTTTATGGATATATTCCTCAACGATTTCAGCAGTTTTATCTTTAGAACAATCATTTACAATGATTATACGATCGACAAACTCCGGCATGGTTTTAATAACCTGCCCAATCTGTTTTTCTTCGTTATAAGCGGGTACGACAACGGCGATGGTTTTGTTATTTAGCATATTCTGTTTATTAGCAAAGCATTAAATTGGTTAAATAGTCCATTGGATTATTCTGACGGTTAACAAACAATAAATCCCCAAGATACCATTGGTGGCTAGCATAGCAGGAAAATTATTTTCTGACCCACTGATAACTTTCATATAGCGTGATGCAATACAACATGCAACAACCATCAGATCAAGGTTAGGTTTATTTGTATTTAAAAAAACGCATGCAAGTTTCATAATCTAAGCAATTCATTTATAATTATATACAGATATATCATATTTAATGATTTTTCCCTTTGGGTATTTAAACTATTCAAAACTATTTCCATTTATTTCTCAATATCCATAAAATTTGATAGTTTTTGAATACATCAATTTCTTAATTATTAATAAGTATCTTTGTACTGAATAAACCAATTTCTGAATTTCCATAGCTTTGTACTCTAAACTCAATACTATCTGTTGTTTCTTGCAATTTGAAAGATATTTCAATAGCTTCTCTTTTCCCAGAACCTGTAATTTCTTTTTGTGCAAGGATTACACTCCCTCCTTTAGTTGCAACATCAATTTTTCCAATTGTATTATTTGACAGCGCTGTTTCCATATCAAATTCAACACTAAAGCTTCCTGGAGGTAGTTCTATATAAGGTCCAAACTGAAGAAAGCCAGGTTTTTCCACCTCAGAAATCAATTTGAATTCACTTTTATCAATTTCCTGTAATTTCCCAATTTGAGTTGGTGTTAGATTGGATACCTTTAAAATATTGTTATCCCAATTATGACAATCTAAATCCAAAACTAATTTCAATAAATCTTGATTGCTTAAGGATGATTTTTTAACATATAAGTTTGGAGCATATTTTCTCCTGACAATTTTTATAATGTCATTATTCTGCTCATCAATTGTATCATTCCAGCTTAAAAATAGTCCATTGCTGGTTTCATACCACTTTTCAGGATTCATTCTCGTTAATTTATAATCATATAGTGAAAAACCATAATCATACCAATATACAGAATTCACATAATTTTTTATTGAAGAAAAATCAAAATCAATTCTACTAGAATAATTATCTCTTATCGATAAGGCCAAAGCCCATCGTATTTCTATCACATAATTTGAATTTCTTTTATGCCATTCGATTTGCTTGTATGAACTAAAGGTAAAAACTAGAAGCAAGACTAAGAAACCAAACCTTTGAGAAGAGTATGCAAGTATTAAAATTATAATTAAACCTGATAGAAGCCATATCCATATACCTTCTTTCAAGAAATAAAAAACCTGCCAAAAGGCAGAAATATTAAAATATGCAATGTTACTATAACTATCCATCCTTTGTGAGAAGATAAAGGAAATAAAAACTAAGAATGGTAATGCCAATAAAAGTGTTTTACGATTCGATGAGTAATGTAAGATTCCAATTAACAAAATTGGAGCAAGTATTGCCTCAACATACCGCCCATACATATAATGATCTAGACGGTCAGGATGCCTGCTCATATGAAGTGATGACAAGATTATTAAACCTATAAAATTAAGAATAATAAAAAGGTAGACAATTTGTGTATCATCTAATTTCAATTTATGACTTTGTTTAAATGAAAAGTAAATTACTTTAACACTTATGAATATCATGCCACAAGTTCCAATGATAAAGTAAAATAACTGCCCACTCATTATTCCAAGGAAAGAGGTGATTCCTTTAATCGTAAATAATTCGCGGAGAAGAGAAAAAGCACTAAGACCTGAGTAAAAAGTATATACACCCTGTCCACTAATATCCATATTATGGTTAATAAACGGTATAAATACAAACTCATGTAAAAGTATTATAATTAAACAGGATAAGATAAGTGCAATTAGTTTATTAAAAAATTTATTTTGAACAAAATAAATAATAAGCGTAATAGTAAACCCTATTAAGACCACTATACTTGTAGGGTGAATCCAGTAAAGGAATCCAATAATGAAACCTAAGAGAATTGAAAAGTAGATTTTTCTTTTTAAAGCAAGAAAAAACAGATACACAGAAAATGTATATAATGACACAAAAGCTATTTGTGCAAATGAATATCCAACAAACACAATCCAAAAAGGATAAGCAGATGTTATAATTACTGATCCTAATCTTTTTTCAAGGTCGATCTGAGGAGCAAAAAAATAAGAAATATTCCAGAGTGAATAGACTGTGAGTAATAAAAGCAAAGAATTAATTGCTTTTACAAGCATCCAGATAGCAGTTGGAGAGCTAACCAACAAAAAGGCCGGTGAGATTATTAATGAATAGCCTTTTTTCGTATTACTTGCAAAATCATTTGAATATCCAGCAATTGCAGCAGCACCGGTTAGGATGCTTCCCTCATCGGGTTGAATCATTGGAACCTTAACACCATAATTCCAGGCAAAAGCAATTATTGCAAAAATAACTGCTAAAATAATTCCGATATGCTTGGTATTGTTTGTAATTCTATTCATCGCTAAAATAAATTTAAAAAAGATCACAATTCCACAAAAAGTCCTTCTATTCTATTTCTCTAGCACTGAATAAAAACGAGAGGATTCTATATTATATTCAGGTTGAATTTATATAGGTTGATATATTCTTGGCTTTTTTTGATATCGAATGAATATCATTCATTTTTTAATGCAAATAATGTCTACAAGAAAATTGATTATATATTGAATTTTTTATGTTTAATATTCTGCATCTTATTCATTGTTTATTCAATTAATAGATTATCAGGATATTTGACAATATACTTTCCGCATGTATTTCTTTGCCTCGCTGATATCGGGTTCAGCCCATTCTTTTACCTTCTGGTAATTTATATCGTCATCATTGGCTTTTATTAAATGATAGGGTACAGCAAAACAATTTGCATTATGCATATATTCGGTATTACCACCATAATTGGTTGCTATTACAGCTTTACCAAGCGTAATAGCTTCTAAAATACCAAGTCCCAACCCTTCACCTCGATGCAAAGAGATATAACAATCCATGGAATTAAGCAACGTCATAAATGCGTCTCGTGAAAGTTGATCGTTGATTATTCGTACCCGCTCACCCAGTGAATACTCCTTCACTAAAGAAATAAAACGTCGTTCCTTTTCTTCAAATCTTTCGCTATTACTTGTCTTTACAACAAAAACGACTTCCGGTTCATCGGCAAATTCTTCATAGAGTGCTTTCAGGATAGCCTCCGGATTTTTTCGATTGTAACTACTATAGTAATCAAAATTGAAGAAGAAACAAAATTTGTTATCAAGATTATATTTTTGCCTTACCGCAGAAGGATATTCTTCTATGAACCAGTTCTTTACAAAGGGATAGTCAATTTTTGTAACCTTAAAACATTTCTGTTCAACGGCATCTAATGTATTCTTAATGAAATCGCTAAAGACATATACTTCATCAAATTCATTCAGAACTGACAGCCGGTCTTCAAATCCGGTTTCAAACTCCCACCAAAAAGCAACAATATTCTTCCTGTTTTTGAAAAGCCTGGGTTTCTGATTCTTTAATCTTTTTAAAACATTCAAATCGATAAAAAAAATATTTGTCCGGTGTTTAAAAGATTTGAAATAATATTTTTGAAATTCCAAATCTGACCTTTCATGATTGGTGGGATGTGTATCGACATAAAAATCAAAAAGGGTAATATTCTCACCCTTCTGGATAAGACCATTTGCAAATGCTCTCACAGCCTCAGCTTGTCCCATATATTTGGAAAAGTAACCAAAAACGTTGTACCCTTCAACATCCTTTCCGGGTCTTGCTAGACAGCTGATCAACAGATTATTAAACACATATCTGAAATCGTTGATAATCCTGTGAAATAATCTTTTCAAATTAATTTTCATCCGAATATATTTAATTTTATAAGGCCGGATGGAACTCGCATGCCCCGATTTACATCGGGGTTTATCCGTATTTGTGTTTGTAACGAACATGCTCGTTTCATTGCATGAGTTATTTAATCCTCATTAAGCATTGAACATAACGTATCATCAAAAGATATTTTAGCTTCCCAATTCAAATCATTTTTCAATTTCTGAGCATTTCCAACAATTGATTTTATCTCACTTTTTCTTACCAGAAATTCCTTCTTATCAACAGTAATTAACCTTCCCGAAATATGATTCAACTTATCGATAATATCACGAATCGTGATCCCTTTTCCGCTTGACACATTATAAATTTCCCCATTTTTAAAATGATCTATTATTGTAGCGTATGCTTTTACTACATCCCGCACATCGGTAAAATCCCTGATCGTGTTGATATTCCCAAGGCTAATTGTTGAATCGCCGCGTTTAAAAGCATTAACGATCTTTGGAACTACAAATTTTTCGGTTTGCCCGGGTCCGGTATGATTAAACGGCCTTACAATAACATATTCAAGCCCGTATTCAGCGCCAAACGTTTTGACTGCTATCTCAGCTGCTGCTTTACTTGCACCATAATGGTTTACCGGGTTTATTGCAAAAGATTCATCAATGGGAAGAGAATCAACCGGGACATTACCATAAACCAACGATGAACTAATGAAAACTATACGGGGTATCTTCATTAATCTCAGGCATGAATTCAAAACATTGAGCGTTCCTCTGAAATTGATGTCGTAAAACAACGATTCGTTTAACTGATCGACCTCGGCAATGGCTGCCAAATGAACAATATAATCGGGTTCAACCTGGGTGAAAATACATGAAAGTGAATTTTCATCCATAATACTTGCTTTAAAAGTTTTGTCAGAAGTTGAAACAACATCTACACCCCAAACATCATATCCTCTTGCAATCAATTCATTCTTCAGATAAGTTCCAACGAAACCATTGATACCGGTTAATAATACCTTCATCGCTCAACTGATTCTTACTTGTTTTTTTGAATATCGGCATTAAGCATAATCTCAGCAAGTTGCCTGAATCTCGTTTTAGGTTCCCAGCCCAATTCCTGTTTTGCTTTTGAATAATCACCAATTAAATTTTCGACTTCGGCTGGCCTGTAAAATTCAGGATTTACTTTTACCAGTACTTTTCCCGATTTTGCATCTTTTCCAATTTCGTTTTCTGCTTTGCCTTCCCAGACAATTTTTATTCCGATATACTCGAAACAAATTTCTATCCACTCTCTTACCGTATGGTTTTCATTTGTTGCAAGCACGTAGTTGTCTGGCTTTTCAGCCTGCAACATTCGCCACATTCCTTCCACATATTCTTTGGCAAATCCCCAATCTCTTTTTACCTCCATGTTGCCAATCTCGAAAAAAGACTGTTTCCCGTGATAGATTTTTGCAACAGCATCGGTAATCTTACGTGTAACAAATTCAATACCTCGCAGGGGTGACTCATGATTAAAAAGAATGCCGGTAGACGCGAAAATGTTGTATGACTCTCGATAGTTGATAGTCATCCAATGCCCGTACAATTTAGCAACGCCATAAGGACTGCGCGGGTAAAAGGGAGTGTTCTCATTTTGGGGAAATTCTCGTGTATAACCAAATAATTCAGAAGTAGAAGCCTGGTAAAAGCGAATGCCCGGATCTACAATACGGATAGCCTCAAGCAAGTTTGTAACTCCCATCCCGGTAACATTTCCGGTCAGTATCGGATTCTTAAAGGAATGTGCCACAAAACTTTGAGCACCAAGATTATAAACCTCACAAGGTCTTATATCGTGAATAGCCCTGGTAAGGTTACTGGCATCCAACAGATCGATCTCAATTAGTTTAACTTTATCTGTAATCCCAAGTTCATCGAGCCGCGTAAAATTGGGTGTGCTTAATCGCCTGAAGCCGCCAAATACAGTATAATCTTTCGACAAAAGAAGCTCTGCAAGATAGGCTCCGTCTTGTCCTGTAATTCCAGTTATAAATGCTGTTTTTTTCATTAATTTCTATTTAACCCTTATTCAATATCATTTTTTTGTAGACGATGCTATCTCCTTTTTGTTTTAAAAATAGCACTTTTTAATTGTTCTGCGCTTTGAGCCCATGTTAAAAAAGGCATATTTTCAGACTGAGGAACTTCCCTATTCTTATATAGTTTAATCCAATCTTTGATGGCTTCAGAAAGATCAGATGCA
>Ga0209373_10002388_pt1 | contig 18977 bp, 18 predicted proteins | sample Higcelweek5metaG_FD_187173 | JGI IMG/M metagenome (GOLD analysis project Ga0209373, IMG submission 187173) | Freshwater pond sediment microbial communities from the University of Edinburgh, under environmental carbon perturbations - High... | ecosystem: Environmental > Aquatic > Freshwater >... | reverse complement strand
AGCATTGCACCCAATTATAAATAAAAATAAAGTTACCGAAAAATCAGTTTTAATTCTTTCTACAACAAAAGGAAATATTTCGTTATTAGAAAATCAAGAATTACCAATTGAAGAAGCACATTTAGGAACTTTAGCAAAAAAAATAAATACTTTTTTCGGATTCAAAACAGAACCAATCGTGGTTTCAAATGCTTGTGTTTCTGGAGTTTTAGCGGTTTCAGTTGCTAAACGAATGATTCAGTTTGGCGCTTATGAAAACGCATTTGTAATTGCTGGAGATGAAATTTCCGAATTTGTTTTGTCTGGTTTTAATTCGTTTCAAGCGATGAGTAGTTTGCCTTGTGCTCCTTATGATGAATCTCGAAATGGCGTAACTCTTGGCGAAGCAGCAGCAGCGGTTTATATTTCTTCTGAAAAACCAACTGAAAACGCTGTGGCAATCATTGGTGATGGAGCTATAAACGATGCTAATCATATTTCTGGACCATCAAGAACAGGGGAAGGGTTGTTTAAAAGTATTGAAAGTGCTTTCAAAGAAGCAAATATTACAAAAGATAAGTTAGATTACATTTCGGCACACGGAACTGCCACTTTATACAATGACGAGATGGAAGCAATTGCTTTTTCTCGTTCCAATATTGATACTGTTGCCATAAATAGTTTAAAAGGCTATTACGGACACACATTAGGCGCTTCTGGATTGTTAGAAATTGTAATCGGATTGCAATCGGTTTATAACGAAGAATTATTAGCATCAAAAGGATTTAAAAACTCTGGAGTTTCTATTCCAATTGCTGTTTTAAAAGAAAACAGAAAAAAAGAAATCAAATATTTCTTAAAAACAGCATCAGGTTTTGGCGGATGTAATACAGCAATATTGTTTGAAAAAATAAATTAAAATTGACAACAAATTATCACATATCAAGCTATTGCAAAATAGAAAATAATACACTTCAACTAAACGGAACAACCGTTTTAGAAATGAACGATGTATTATTTCCTGAATTTATTAAAAATGCATCAAAAACGATTGGCTTAGAATATCCAAAATTTTTTAAAATGGATAATTTAAGTAAATTAGCCTTTTTAGGAGCAGAAGCAATCTTGAAAGACAACATCGATTTAGAAAATGAAAACGATATTGCGCTTGTATTTGCTAATAAATCTTCAAGTTTAGATACAGATGTAAAATATCAAGATTCAATTTCTGATACCGAAAATTATTTTCCAAGTCCAGCCGTTTTTGTGTATACATTACCTAATATTTGTGTGGGCGAAATTAGTATCAAACATCAATTAAAAACAGAAAATGCTTTTTTTGTGTTTGATGATTTTAAACCCGATTTTATGTCAAATTACGCCTCATATTTGTTAGAAAGTGGTAAAACAGAAAAAGTACTTTGCGGTTGGGTAGAATATTATAAAAACGAATACAAAGCTTTTGTTTACTTAGTAGAAAAATTAGGAACAATTGCACACGATAAACAAAATATACAAACATTATACAATAAATAATTATGGAAGCTTTAAAACAAGAATTAAAATCAAAAATCATTGAAGTTTTAAATTTAGAAGATATTGCAATTGAAGATATTAACGATAACGATCCTTTATTTGGCGATGGTTTAGGTTTAGATTCAATTGATGCTTTAGAATTAATCGTGCTTTTAGATAAAGAATACGGAATTAGATTAGCTGATCCAAAACAAGGAAAAGCAATTTTCGAATCTATTGAAACTATGGCAGCTTATATTGCTGAAAACAGAACTAAATAATACCATCAAATGAAAGTTGCAATTACAGGCATGGGAATTATATCTTCAATAGGAAATACTGTTGAAGAGAACTTCCATTCATTAGTTTCCCTAAAAACGGGACTTTCTACAATTTCAAACATTGAAACGATTCATAAAGACATCATTAAAGTGGGAGAAATTAAACTGACTAATGAGCAATTAGCCGAGCAACTTAATTTACCAAGTGATAATAATTATTCTCGTACCGCATTATTAGGTGCTATTGCAGCTAAACAAGCAGTTGAAAATGCAAAAATTAGCGATATGAATGCGTATAAGTCAGGATTAATTTCAGCAACAAGCGTTGGTGGAATGGATATGACTGAAAAATATTATTACGAATATTTTGAAAACGAAGCTTGCCAAAAATACATAACCAGTCACGATATTGGCGATAATTCTCAAAAAATTGCGAATTGTATCGGATTAAAAGGCATGGTTACTACAATTAGTACGGCTTGTTCTTCTGCAGCAAATGCAATTATGTTAGGCGCAAGATTAATTCAATCAGGCGAATTAGATAGAATAGTGGTTGGAGGAACAGATGCTTTAGCAAAATTTACCATAAACGGATTTAAAACCTTAATGATTTTATCGGATGACTACAATGCACCGTTTGATAATAACAGAAAAGGATTAAATTTAGGTGAAGCAGCAGCTTTTTTAGTTTTAGAATCGGAGACGATTGTTAAAAATGAAAATAAAGAAGTTTTGGCTTACGTTACCGGTTTTGGAAATGCAAACGATGCTTTTCATCAAACAGCTTCTTCAGAAAACGGTGATGGTGCTTTTTTAGCTATGAATAAAGCCTTCAAAATGGCTAAAATTCAACCAAGCGAAATAGATTACATAAACGCCCACGGAACGGCGACACCAAATAACGATTTATCGGAAGGAAGAGCCATTATCAGAATATTTGGAGAGAATGTTCCCGATTTTAGTTCAACAAAACCTTTTACAGGTCATACTTTAGCAGCAGCTGCGGGTATTGAAGCGGTTTATAGTGTTTTGGCTCTTCAAAATAATGTGGTATATCCAAATTTGAATTTTAAAACAAATATGGAAGAATTCAATTTAACGCCACAACTTACACTTAAAGAAAAAGAGATACATCATGTGCTTTCAAATTCTTTCGGATTTGGAGGAAATTGTTCCACTTTAATATTTTCAAAGAACTAATGCAAAAGTGCTACATTAACGGAATGGGATGCGTCTCTTCCCAAGATACATATGAAACATCTTTCTTAGAATCGGTTGAAATTAATACAACCGAAAACATAGTTTATGCTAAACAACCTTCATACAAAGAATTAATTCCGCCAGCCGCAGCAAGACGAATGGCAAAAGGAGTTAAAATGGGTATAGCAGCATCAACAAAAGCATTAAAAGAAGCAAATGTTGAGGTTCCAGATGCTATAATTACTGGAACGGGAATGGGTTGTATTGAAGATTCTGAAAAATTCTTAAAAGCTTTAATTGATAATAACGAAGAATACTTAACACCAACTAATTTTATTCAATCTACACACAATACGGTTGGAGCACAAATTGCCTTAGGATTAGGTTGTAAAGGTTATAATTTCACGTATGTTAATGGTTCAATCTCTTTTGAATCAGCTTTGCTTGATGCAAAATTACAACTTGAAAACGAAGAAGAGAACACCATTTTAGTTGGTGCAGCAGACGAAACCTCTTCGCATACGATGGAGTTGTTTAAACTGGTTAACATCATTAAAAAAGAAAGCGATCTACCTTATTCGGTTTTAGATTCAAATTCTTCAGGTGTTGTTTACAGTGAAGGCGCAACTTTTGTCACTTTAGAAAATGTAAAAAAAGAAAACTCGTATGCCGTTTTAGAAGCTTTACAAATTCAAAACGAATTGAATATTGACGAGGTTGAAAGTTTCATCACTAGTTTTTTAGATAAAAATCATTTAAAAATTCAAGATATTGATGTTGTTGTTTTAGGAAATAACGGAGATATTAATTTTGATACTTATTACACAGCTGTTGGTTCGTTATTTGATCAAATTCCGCAAGTTTATTACAAACATTTATGTGGTGAATTCAACACAGCTTCAGCATTTGGATTTTGGGTTGCGGCATCGATTCTTAAAAATCAAGCAATTCCAAAAGTTGTAAAAATGAACTCTATTGAAAAAGCTACTTTTTCAAAAGTATTACTTTATAATCAGTTTCAAGGAAAAGACCATAGCTTAGTACTTTTATCAAAATGTTAAAACATAAATATTCTGTATTTATATTTTTTGTACTGCTTGCTATTTTGTTTTTCACTAAAGCAAGTATACTTTTTTATGTTTTACTTTTTTTGTCTTTTTTAGCCATAACAACTTGGGGTGCTTTTGATATAAGATTGAATTATTTTACGAAAGCTATTTGCAAAGGCAATTCAATACATAAAAAAAATATTGCCATTACATTTGATGATGGTCCACATGAAAAAACTCCTGAAATTTTAGATGTTTTAATGAAATACAATGCAAAAGCCACTTTTTTTTGCATTGGGAAACAAATTGAAAAACATCCCGAAATTTTAAAACGCATTTTAAACGAAGGTCATATTATAGGAAATCATTCCTATTCGCATTCTAAATGGAATGGTTTTTTTTCTACCCAAAAAATAGTTTCAGAAATTGAACAAACCAATACTTTAGTATCAAAACTTAGTAATAAAAAAATAAGACTTTTTAGACCGCCTTTTGGAGTTACAAATCCTAATATAGCTAGAGCTGTTGTTAAAACAAATCAAATCGTGATAGGTTGGAATATTCGTTCATTAGATACGGTTATCGAAAGTGAAAATGATATTTTAAATCGAATTAAAAACAGATTAAAACCAGGAGGAATTATTCTATTACATGATACTTCTGCTAAAACTGTATCTGTTTTGGAACAGTTATTGCTATTTTTGCAATCAGAAGGTTATCAAACAGTAACAATTGAAGAATTATTAGAAATCTCTGCTTATGAAAACTAAATTTTTAGTGCTGATTATTTTATTTTTTAGCTTTAAAATGAGTGCACAAGAACAAAAAATGTCAGCTCAGGAAATAGTTAAATTTAAAGAAACGATAGAAAATCAGTCAAAAAATATAAAAACTATTAAAACTGATTTTGTTCAAATAAAACACATGGATTTTTTAACGAAAGACATTGAAACTTCTGGTAAAATGTATTTCAAATCTCCAAATTTGTTGAATTGGCAATACACAAAGCCTTACCAATATAGTATTATTTTTAAGAATAATAAAGTGTATATAAACGATCAAGGCAATAAAAGTACGGTTGATGCAAAAAGTAAAATTTTCGAAAAAATCAATAAACTTATTGTAGGAAGTGTTAGCGGTAATATGTTTGACGATAAAGAATTTGATATTTCGTATTTCAAAACAAAGGAACATTACATCACTAAATTGATTCCAAAAACTGCCTCGATAAAAAAGATGATTAAGCAAATTGATTTGTATTTTCCTTTAAAAGATGCTACGGTTTCTGAAGTTAAATTAATTGAATCATCTGGAGATTACACAAAAATTATATTCAAAAATAAAGTAATTAATGCAAAAATTGATGATTCGGTATTTACTAATTAGTGCTTTTTTTACTTTATTTATATCGTGTAAATCGTATCAAGTACAAGATGCTGTTTCTGTAGATAATTCTTTGCAATTTGTTCAAAATCAATATTTTTCAGATGTTTCGTTAGATTATGTTTATAAAACACACATCGAGATTTATGGAAACAAAATGGGTGGAATTTTTATTGCAAAACGAATTAACGACAGCATTCATAGAATGGTTTTAACAACTGATTTTGGAAATAAATTATTAGATTTTGAAATTTCTGAAAACAGTTTTAAAGTCAATTTTATAATTGATAATTTAGATAAAAAAATAATCATCAATACACTAAGAGACGACTTTAGAACGTTGTTACAAGTGAATAGTAAAGTCTTCAAAACTTATAAAAGAAATAACGAAGTAATTTATCAAACAGAAAACAATGCGTATTACTATTTTGATGAGGTTTCACGCAACTTAACCAAGATAATTAAAACAAATAAGAGAAAGGAAAAGGTTGTTTTTACATTTGATTCAAAAAAAACTACTTTTGCAGAAAATATCAATATTCAACATTTTAACATTAAACTCAAAATAGATTTTAATCAAATAAGCAATTAACATGAAAAAAACATTTTATTTATTCGCCATTTTATTTGGTTGTATTACTTTAAGTAATGCTCAAGTTACTTTTAAGCCTGGTTTTAGAGCGGGTTTAAATATTTCTCACTTCTCAAAGGGAGATGATTCTTATTATAATGATGGATTTACCAGTAATAGAGATTTTGGCTCAAGAACAGATTTTTATGTTGGATTTTTTGGTGATTTAAAACTTACAAAGTATTATTCGTTACAACCAGAAATTAATTATTCTAGACAAGGTTCAAAATATGATTACTACGATGAATCTTTAATGATAAACCAATCTAAAGATTTAGAAGTATCTTATTTAGCGGTTGGAATTGCTAATAAATTTACATTTAATAAATTTAATGTTCACGTTGGCCCTACTTTTGAGTTTTTAGTTGATCAAAATTTTGATACAGATGCTGATATAGATTTAGCATTCTTCTTAGGTTTAGGGTATGATATTACACCAAATTTTGGAGTTGAGGCAAGAATTAAAAAAGGAATTGTACCAGTATTAGATTATTCTGATGGAAATCATACGAATGTTGTATTTTCTGTTGGGGGATTTTATAAATTTGACGTAAAATAATAATACAAAACTTATGTTGTTACAGGATTTTTATAGCGTAGATACATTAAATTCAGTTAGCGAAGGGAAATATATTGCTTCAATAACATTAAATAAAGATCACGCCATTTTTAAAGGGCATTTTCCAGGAAATCCTGTAACACCAGGAGTTTGTATGATGCAAATAATTAAAGAAATTACAGAAAGTATTTTGAAAGTTTCTTTAACTATGGTGAGCACATCAAACGTAAAGTTTATGGCATTAATTAATCCAGAAGTTAATGCTAAACTAACTTTAGATTTAGAAATTTTTGAAAATGAAGCTTCAGAAGTAAAAGTAAAAAACACTACAAGCTTTGACGAAACAGTCGCTTTGAAACTTTCGAATACCTATAAAAAAATAACATCTTGAAACTAATTTCATCAATACTATTTGTTATAACTTATCTTACTTTTCAAAGTTATAATTTACCAGACATTAGAAAAATGTATGTTGAATCTTCAGTTTCTAAAGCAAATGCAACAAAGTTTTACGAAGCAATGGAGAACTATAATGATAAAAATGAAACATTATTAGCGTATAAAGGTGCTTCTATTGCTATAAAAGCAAAACATACAACTGGTACAAAACAAAAAAAAGAAGGTTTTATTAAAGGGATTACTATTTTAGAAGCAGCAATAAAATCTACGCCTAACAACCTCGAAGTGCGTTTAATTCGATTAAGTATTCAAGAAAATACACCTAAATTGCTAAAATATAAAGCAAATATTGAGGCTGATAAAAAACAAATTTTACTTTTGTTTGATAAGCAGTCAAGTGATCTAAAAGAATACATAAAAAACTATGTAAAACAATCAAAGATTTTTACTGAAGCTGAAAAACAACAATTAAACAAATAGAATGCTTTCAAATTCTACTATCTCAGAAACAATGAATCTAAAAAAGGTTTGTGTTATTATTCCAACATATAATAATCACAAAACTTTAAAAAGAGTTATAGATGGTGTATTACAATATACAACCAATGTAATTGTTGTGAATGATGGTTCTACAGATAGCACTTCTGAAATTATAAGTTCCTATTCTACTATAGATTCTATTTCAATTTCCCAAAATCAAGGAAAAGGAAATGCACTCCGATTAGGGTTTAAAAAAGCAATTAAAAATGGTTTCCATTATGCCATTACAATAGATTCTGACGGACAACATTTTCCTGATGATATTCCTGTTTTTTTAGAAGAATTGGATAAAAACGATAGTAATATTTTACTTATCGGTAGCCGAAATATGAATCAAGAAGGTGTGCCAAAGAAAAGTAGTTTTGGAAATAAATTCTCTAACTTTTGGTTTTGGTTTGAAACCGGAATTCAATTAGAAGATACTCAATCAGGTTATCGATTGTATCCGTTATTACACATTCCAAAGAAATATTTTACCAAAAAATTTGAGTTTGAAATCGAAGTTATTGTTCGTTCTGCTTGGAAAGGTTCTATTGTGAAAAATATTCCAGTAAAAATTTTATATGACACAACCGAACGCGTAACGCATTTTAGACCTTTTAAAGATTTTACAAGAATTAGTATTCTAAACACGATTTTAGTACTAATAACCCTTTTATATATTAAACCAAGAGATTTTTTTAGAAGTTTCCAAAAAAAAAAAATAAAGCAATTCATACAAGATGAAATTTTAGAAAGTAACGATTCTAATTTAGTCAAATCATTATCAATTGCTTTAGGCGTTTTTATAGGAATTGCTCCTTTTTGGGGATTTCAAACGGTTTTAGTTATTTTTTTAGCCGTTTTATTTCGATGGAATAAAATATTAGCATTTACCTTTTCTAATATTAGTATTCCACCCATGATTCCTTTTATTATTTTCGCATCTTTACAAATAGGTTCTTATTTTGTTAGAGGTGATGTGTTTTTTAACGAAAATCAAGAATTTTCTTTTGAAATGATTAAAAATCACACAACTCAATACCTTGTAGGAAGTTTTATTTTAGCTACAATTACAGCATTTGTTTTCGGATTTTCTAGTTATTTCTTACTTTCGCTGACGGGAAAATCAAAAAAATAAAATTAAAAATGCACAAGTTTTTTATTAGGGTTCATTATTTTGTTCAGAATAATAGATTGCTCTCATTAGCAACGGCATTTTTGTTTTTAATAGTGTTTGGTTTTTTTGCTTCAAAAATTAGATTTGAAGAAGATATTACCCGAATTATTCCAAAAAACGAAAACGCAGATGTTGCCACAAAAGTTTTAAAACAATTAAATTTTTCGGATAAAATTACAGTCATTATTGAAAAAGATAAAAATGGCTCAATTGATGATTTAACGCAAACCGCTACTGATTTTATTGATAGTTTACACACGTGCGAACCCTACATAAAAAATATTCAAGGAAAGGTTGACGATGAAAATATTCAACAAACTTTTGATTTTGTTTACCAAAACTTGCCTTACTTTTTAGATGAAAACGATTATGCAACTTTAGATAAAAAGTTAACCAACGATAGCATTTCGAAACAAGTTGAAAGCAATTACAGGACTTTAATTTCTCCAACCGGAATAATTGCAAAAGATTTCATCGTGAACGATCCTTTAGGAATTTCGTTCATTGCATTAAAAAAAACTTAGCAATTAAGCATTGGCGATGATTTTATTTTAAAAGACGGATTTATAATCACTAAAGACGAATCCACACTTTTATTATTCATCAATCCAAAATTAAGCGGAAGCGAAACAGAAAAAAACACACTATTTGTTGATGAATTAAACCAGATAAAATCAAAATTCAATCAAGTAAATAGAGGTAAAGTTACTTTAGACTATTTTGGCTCATCATTTATTGCTGTAGCAAATGCTAAGCAAATTAAAACTGATATTCTTACTACAATTTTAGTTTCATTAGGAACTTTAATGCTTATTTTAATTCTATTTTATCGAAAATTACTCATTCCAGTAATTATTTTTATTCCAACAATTTTTGGAGTAGTAACAGCTATTGCTTGTTTGTATTTTATTAGAGGAACTATTTCTGCAATTTCGTTAAGCGTTGGTGCCGTTTTGTTAGGAGTTACAATCGATTATTCGTTGCACATTCTTACGCATTATAAGCATAACAACGATTTAAAAACCGTTTATAAAGATATTACAATGCCATTAGTAATGAGTAGCACAACTACAGCTGTGGCATTTTTATGTTTACTTTTTGTAAATTCAGAAGCATTAAAAGATTTAGGAATTTTTGCAGCAATTAGTGTTGTTGTATCCGCTTTTTTCTCTCTTTTACTAATTCCGCATTTGTATAAACCTAAAAACAATACAATTCCAAAGGAAAATGTACTCGATAAATTGGCGGCTTTTTCTTTTGAAAACAATAAGATTTTAATTGGTATAACAACTGTTGTGATTATCATTTCGTTTTTTACGTTTGGAAAAGTTTCTTTCAACAACAATTTATCAGAATTAAATTTTATTCCAGATGAAATTAAGAAAACAGAAGAAAAGCTTGAAAAACGAACCAATCTAACTTCAAAATCTATTTATTTAGCTGCTTATGGAAATTCTATTGAAGAAGCCATTCAAAACAACAGCAAACTTTTTGACAAACTTTCACTTGAAAAATCAGAGAACAAGATAATCAACTTTAGTTCTATTGGCGGAATTGTATTATCAAAAGAAGCACAAACTGAAAAACTACAATTGTGGAATAGTTTCTGGAAAGAAAATAAAAAGCAATTTGTTCAAAATGCACTTGTTTCTAACGGAAATGCGATTGGTTTTAAACCCACAATGCATCAAGGTTTTTATGATTTGTTAAATCAAAAATTTGAATTATTAAGTTTTGACGATTACAAACAATTAAATGCACTTTTTTTAGAAGAATTCGTTGCTTCTAAAAACGGATTTTATACCATAACTTCAGTTGCAAAAGTTTCTGATTCACAACGCGATAAATTTGTGAATTCAATTGATAGTAAATCAAGTGTTTTAGCAATTGATAGACAACAAATGAATGAAACGTTTTTAGGTAAACTTCGAGACGATTTTAATTCATTGGTAAACTATTCTTTTATTGCCGTTGTTTTAATTCTTTTTGTATTTTTTAGAAGAGCAGAATTAGTTATAGTAAGTACAATTCCAATTGTATTAACAGGTGTTGTAACAGCAGGTGTAATGTGGTTTTTTGACATTCAGCTGAACATTTTCAGTACAATCGTTTGTACGTTAATTTTTGGTCATGGTGTCGATTTTAGTATTTTCATGACTAGCGCTTTGCAAAAAGAATATACAACAGGTAAAAACGAAATGCCAACGTATAGAACTTCTATTATTTTAGCAGCTTTAACTACTATTTTGGCTATTGGAGCTTTAGTTTTTGCAAAACATCCTGCTTTAAAATCAATATCGTCTGTTTCGTTAATTGGTGTTTTTGCAGCGTTATTAATTACGTTTATTTTCTATCCAATATTATTCCGCATTTGTTTCTTTAATCGGGTAAAAAAAGGGAAATCACCTATATCGCTGCGATTGTTAGTACATTCAACTTTATCGTTTTTATATTATGGTTTAGGCGGTTTGTTTTTTTCGTTAATTGGAAAGGTTATTTTGTTTTTAATTCCGGTTAATAAAGAAAAGAAAATGATGTGGTTTAGAATTATTATATCCAATTTCATGAAATCGGTATTGTATTCTAATCCTTTTGTGAAGAAAAAAATTGTAAATAATTATAAGGAAGATTTTAGTAAACCAGCAGTTATTATTTCAAATCACACTTCGTTTTTAGATATTTTAGCAGTTGGAATGATAACGCCTAAGATGATTTATTTAGTGAATGATTGGGTTTATAATTCGCCAATATTTGGTAGAGTTGTAAAATTAGCGGGTTATTATCCAGCTTCGCAAGGAATTGAAGGTAGTGTGGAGCATTTACGAGATAAAATTGAAAAAGGCTATTCGTTAATGATTTTTCCCGAAGGAACGCGTTCGAATACGAATGAAATTGGACGTTTTTATAAAGGAGCGTTCTATTTAGCCGAACATTTTAATATTGATGTTTTACCTGTTTACATTCACGGAAATTCAGAAACTTTACCAAAAGGTGATCATATTATTTATGATGAAAGCATAACCGTTGTAATTGATAAAAGAATAAAAGCAGATGATACATCTTTCGGTGAAAATTATTCGCAACGAACAAAATCTATCAATAAATATTTTAGATCCGAATTCAATAAATTACGTTCCGAATTAGAAGATGAGAATTATTTTGAAAATAAATTATTTCTAAGTTTCTTGTATAAAGAAAGAGAAATTATTTCGGAAGTAAAATCAGATTTTTCAGCGAATAAGAGCAATTATTATAAGCTAAATTCGTATATTAATCCAGAAGCAAAAGTAGTTCACATTGCTTCAGATTATGGTCAAATAGATTTTCTATTGAGCATGCAAGAACCTAAAAGAAAAGTAAAATCTTTTATTTCAGACATAGAAAAAAGAGAAATTGCAAGTTCAAATTATTTGGTAAAAAAATACAACATCAACTATGTTGATAATATGGATACAAGTATTAATGATAATGATACATTATTAATTTCTAATCCAGATTTTAATATTGAAACCATTCTGAATAACTTAAATAATTTTCAAACCGTAATTTTGTTCAATTGTTCTATATTATTGCATAAATTTGAACAAACTGGTTTTAAAATTAGTTCAAACGATGATAAAATTATTGTTTTAAAAAAATAAGATAAGTGAAAGATAAATACGACATAGTAATTGTAGGAAGTGGTTTAGGCGGATTAGTTTCTTCTATTATCTTAGCAAAAGAAGGATACAAAGTTTGTGTCTTAGAAAAGAACAATCAATTTGGTGGGAATTTGCAAACTTTTGTGCGCGATAAAACCATTTTTGATACTGGAATTCATTACATCGGAGGTTTATCCGAAGGTCAAAATTTATACAAGTACTTCAAGTATTTGGGTATTATGGATGAATTGCGATTAAAAAAAATGGATGAAGATGCATTTGATGTTATTTCTTTTGAAGATTCAAATGAAGAATATCCGCATGCGCAAGGTTATGAAAATTTTGTAAATCAATTGCTTAAAAGTTTTCCAGACGAAAAAGAAGCTTTAGAAAAGTATTGCAAGTTAGTAGTAGATGTTTGCGATACTTTTCCTTTATATAACTTAAATGCAGAAGGTAAATATCAAAGTGAAATTTTGACTTTGAATGCCAAAGACTGCATTGCTGAAATTACTCAAAACGAAAAATTACAAGCCGTTTTAGCTGGAACCAACTTTTTATATGCTGGAATTCCTGATAAATCGCCTTTTTACGTACATGCGTTATCTGTAAATTCATACATACAAAGTTCGTGGCGTTGTGTTAATGGTGGTAGTCAAATTACCAAACAATTAATCAAGCAACTTAAAAAGTATGGTGGCGAAATCTACAAATACAAAGATGTTGCTAAGTTTGAAGTTGAAGATAATAAAGTAGTATCAGTAGTAACAAAAGCAAATGAAGTTGTTGAAGCGGATTTGTTTATTTCTAATATCGATCCAAAAGCTACTTTAAAAATGGTTGGGCTGTCTCATTTTAGAAAATCATACTATGAGCGAATTGATAAATTAGAAAGCGTTATTTCAGCCTTTAGTTTGTATATTGTTTTTAAACCCAATACGTTCAAATATTTGAATTATAACTATTATCATTTTAAAAATTCGAATGATGTTTGGACAGCATACGAATATGATGAAAATTCTTGGCCAAAAGCCTATATGGCGTCAATGAATTATTCTGGTAAAAATGGTGATTGGGCAGAAGGAATGACTTTTATTACTTACATGAAATATGAAGATGTAAAAGAATGGGAAGAAACCTTTAACACAACTGCAGAAAAAAGCGATAGGGGAATAAGCTACGAAGAATTTAAAGCACAAAAAACCGAAAAATTTCTAAACGAAATTGAAATTAAGTTTCCAAATATTAGAAGTTGCATTCAATCTATTCATACTTCAACTCCGTTATCTTACAGAGATTACATTGGTGGAAATAACGGAAATATGTATGGTTATGTTAAAGATTGTAATAATCCGATGTTAACGTTTATTGCACCTAAAACCAAATTAGATAATTTATATCTAACAGGACAAAGTATTAATATGCATGGGGTTCTTGGTGTTACTATTGGAGCTGTTTTAACGTGTTCAGAAATTGTTGGAAAAGAATATTTGGTAGATAAAATAAATCAAGAAACGAAGTAAGCATTATGAAGAGTAGAATTGCTTTTCTTTTTTATTCAGCGGTTGTTTTTGTATTGATGGTTTCCTGTGGAATTTCAAAATCATTAAAACATCAACCAATTACTGCTGGTTATGACCAAACAATTCCGGTTGTAGATAAAAAAGCAGCTACTTTATTTGTATCTGGAAACAATTCGTTACTTAAAAACAAACACCAACTTTGGGAACTATATGTCGAAGGCGATCCATTGCAAGTTGGATTAATTTCTGGAGCATTAACCGATTCTTTATTAAAAAAGCAAGAAACTATTTTCTTCTCAAAAATCAAAGATTTAGTTCCATCAGAATCTAAACAAAAGTTTCTGCGTTTCTTTTTAAAATGGTACAATCGAAAGTTATATCTAAATATTCCTGAAGAATACAAAACAGAAATTTACGGCTATTCAAGATATTCTTCAAAAGATTTTGATGCCATTGCGCCCGCATATTTGCGCAGTTTGTATTTGCACGGCGCACACGATATTGGTCACGCTTTGCAAGATTTAGCATTAGTAGGTTGTTCTTCTTTTGCCGCTTGGGATTCAAAATCAGAAGACGGAAATTTAATTTTAGGAAGAAATTTCGATTTCTATGCTGGAGATGATTTTGCCAAAGACAAAATAATTGCATTTATAAAACCCACTCAAGGAAATCCGTTTATGATATACACTTGGGCAGGAATGACAGGAGCAGTTTCAGGAATGAATACAAAAGGATTAACGATTACGATAAATGCAGGAAAATCAAAAATTCCTTTAATTGCAAAAACACCTATTTCGGTTTTAGCTCGCGAAATTTTACAATACGCAACTAACATTGAAGAGGCTATTGCCATTGCTAAAAAACGAAAAGTTTTTGTTTCTGAATCAATAATGGTTGGAAGTGCAGCTGATAACAAAGCAATTCTTATTGAAGTTTCGCCTAATAATTTTGGTGTTTTTGATGTGCCAAATAGTAATCAAATTATTTGTTCTAATCATTTTCAAAGTGAAGAATTAAAAAACGATAAACGAAATAAAGACCAAATTAGAGACAGTCATTCAAAATATAGATTTGATAAAATGACGGAATTATTTGATAATAATCCGAAAATTAATCCAACAATTGCTGCAGAAATTTTAAGAAACACTAAAGGCTTAAACGATAAAGAAATTGGATACGGTAATGAAAAAGCGCTCAATCAGTTATTAGCGCATCATGGAATTATCTTTAAACCAAAGGAATTATTGGTTTGGGTATCGGCAAATCCTTATCAATTAGGCGAATTTGTTTGTTACGATTTAAATCAAATTTTCAATGAAAATAAAGATAAAGATATCGTAGAATCATTTGAGCGCGCTGATTTATCAATAGCAAAAGACCCATTTTTGGAAACAGAAGAATACAAAAAATACGAGCAATTTAGAATTGAAGATGCCAAAATGGATTCAGCTTTAAATGAAAAGATAAGCATCGATTCAAATCAAATTAAGGAATATCAGTCTTTAAATCCGTATTTTTGGGTAGTTTATTACAAAGCAGGTTTATACTTTTACAACAATAAAGATTTCGCTCAAGCTAAAACCCAATTTGAAAAGGCTTTACAATGCGAAATTACAACCTTAACAAGTAAAGTTCAGGTTGAAAAATATTTAAAAAAATCAATAAAGAAACTGAAATGATACCACATATTGAAAAACAAACAACAGCTGAAATTAAAGCATTTCAAGAATTGAAATTGCAGGAAGTTTTGCAATATGTAAGTGCAAATTCGGTTTATTATCAAAATTTATTTCAAGAGCATAACATTGATATTTCTAAAATAAATACGTTAGAAGATTTACAACTAATTCCAACTACTACAAAGGAAGATTTACAACGAAATAACGATGATTTTTTGTGCGTTCCAACGAATAAAATAATTGATTTTGCAACAACTTCTGGAACTTTAGGTGATCCTGTAACTTTTGGATTAACCGATAACGATTTAGATAGGTTGGCTTATAATGAAGCCATTTCGTTTGATTGTGCTGGAATAAAAGAAGGCGACATTGTGCAACTCATGACCACAATGGACAGAAGGTTTATGGCTGGTTTAGCCTACTTTCTTGGTCTTAGAAAAATGAAAGTTGGAGTAATTAGAGTAGGAGCAGGTATCCCAGAATTACAATGGGATTCTATTCTAAAATACAAGCCAACGTATTTAATTACAGTTCCATCATTTCTTTTAAAACTTATTGAATACGCAGATTCTCACGGAATCGATTATAATAATTTAGGAATTAAAGGTGCAATTTGTATTGGAGAATCGTTGCGTAATCAAGATTTTTCAAATTCTATTCTAGCAGATAAAATTACCAGTAAATGGAATATTAAATTATTCTCAACTTACGCATCTACCGAAATGAGTACCGCTTTTACAGAATGCGAACATGGAGTAGGAGGTCATCATCATCCAGAATTGATTATTGTTGAAGTTTTAGATGACGAAAACAAGCCTGTTAAAGAAGGAGAAAGTGGCGAACTCACAATTACTACCATTGGAGTTGAAGCAATGCCTTTAATTCGCTTTAAAACTGGTGATATTGTTAAGTTGCATACTAATCCGTGTATGTGTGGAAGAAATACACTTCGTGTTGGTCCAGTTGTGGGAAGAAAACAGCAAATGATAAAATATAAAGGAACCACTTTGTATCCGCCAGCAATGAATGACGTATTGAATGATTTTGGAGCTATTGATAATTACTTAATCCAAATTTACACCAATGATTTAGGTACGGATGAAATTGTGATTAAAATAGCGGTAAATTCACCTACAGAAGAGTTCTTAACCGAGGTTAAAGATCATTTTAGAGCTAAATTACGCGTAACACCAAAAATTGAATTTGTTTCTAAAGAGATTTTAAATCCAATTGTATTTAATCCGATGAATAGAAAACCAACACGTTTTGTAGATTTAAGAAAGTAATTTTATTATTCAATTACATAGGCTAAAACATAGTTTTCTATGGTTTCAAGATGGATTGTATAACTAGTTTTTTTGTTATTAATCTCAACATTCGCAATGCATGAATTTTCATTTACTTGAAAAGGTTGTATTGAAATGTTTTCTTTAAAACTAATATCGTTTTCTGGAATTAACTTAAATAAAGCTTCTTTTATTGCCCAACCAAAAGTGGTTAGTTTAATTGCGTTTTCCTTATTTTCTTTAGTATTCAGAATAAAATCTTCATTAAAAAGCAACGAAATGTTTTTCAGAATTTTTTCGTTTTTTAATTCGATGTCAATACCAACATTATTATCACTAATAATTATACAAGCAAATCCATGAGAGTGTGAAATCGATATGCTTTTACCGTTCTTTAGAAGGGGTTTCCCAAAAGAATCATAATATAAATCAGAATCTGTATAGTTGATTTCATTTAATAGCTTTCTAACGGCTAAAAATCCTTTTATATGGCTTTCCGATTTCATTTTAGCCAAGCGATTGGTAGAAATTTCAGTAAGAAGAATATGTTGTTTTAAATCGGAAATTTCTTCATTTATTTTCCATAAATAAACAGAGGTATTGTTTGGAAGTAAAATTTCTTTAAAAAATGGCATTAAACGTATTATTTAAAGATTAAAAGTGACCATGGAGGGATTTGAACCCTCACGCCCTTGCGAGCACCACCCCCTCAAGATGGCGAGTCTACCGTTTCTCCACATGGCCTTAAAAAAAATAAAGACGTTGCACTGCAACGTCTTTTAGATTTTTGTGACCTGGCTGGGGCTCGAACCCAGGACCCCATCATTAAAAGTGATGTGCTCTACCAACTGAGCTACCAAGTCGTAGCAATCAAGAAAAGTTTTTTTATTTTTGTGACCTGGCTGGGGCTCGAACCCAGGACCCCATCATTAAAAGTGATGTGCTCTACCAACTGAGCTACCAAGTCATTTTCTTTTCTTGAATGCGGGTGCAAATATATAAACATTTATTTATTTTCCAATGGGAATTTATTATAAATTTGTCTTTTTTTATAATTAATTTCTTAACCCTTTAATTTATAGAGGATTATTTAAATATGAAAGTAGTACTGTTAGGTTACATGGGTTGTGGTAAGTCGGTAATTGGTGATTTTTTAGCAAAAAAGTTACAAGTATCTTTCTATGATTTGGACGAAGAAATTGAAAAAGTAACTCAAAGTTCTATCTCCGAATTGTTTCAAACAAAAGGGGAAATTTATTTTAGAAAAAAGGAAAATGAAGTCTTGAAAACTTTTCTAGATAAAAAAGAAGACTTTGTTTTGAGTTTAGGAGGCGGAACACCTTGTTATTTTAATAATCATGAATTGTTGCAACAAGATGACGTTTTTTCAATTTACTTGAAGGCTTCTACAGATACTTTAGTAAATCGATTGATAAACGAAAAAGACAAGCGTCCGTTATTACACAATCAAGATGAAGTTTCTTTGAAAGATTTTATCAACAAACATTTATTCGACCGAAATTTTTATTACCATCAAGCTACTAAAGTTGTAACTGCAGATAATAAGTCAGTAGAGCAAATTGCAAATGAAATAGAAACTTTATTAGCTTAAATAGGCGTATGAGTTATTTTCTTCAAAAACGACTTGAATATGTTCTTGTAGGGAAGTCGAAAGCGAAATTCCTTTAAAGTCGGCTTTAACTGGATATTTTTTATGGTTTCTGTCTACTAAAACAGCAGTTTTAAATTTGCTTAAAGGCACTTCTAAAAAGTGTTTTACACCATAAATTAAAGTAGTTCCTGTGCTCAGTACATCATCAATTAAAACTAATGCTTTGTTTTGATATTCGGCTGAAGGGATTGAGGTAGTTACAAGAGATTGCGGATTTTGTTTATTAATTTTAACTTCACAAAGCGTCACTTTTAAATCGGAAATCAAAGCCAATTCTGCTGCTATTTTTTGAGCAAATAGGTAGCCGTTGTTCGCAATTCCTGCTAAAATAACCTCTTCTTCATTAACAAAAGTTTCGAAAATTTGGTAAGCAATTCGTTTTGTTTTGTGCGCAATTTCTTTGTGCGTTAAAATAATATTTTCCATGTGTTGTTGTTATTTGACCTCAAAGATAAAAAAGAGTTCTTTATTTTCTCGTGGC
>Ga0209373_10002387_pt1 | contig 18981 bp, 15 predicted proteins | sample Higcelweek5metaG_FD_187173 | JGI IMG/M metagenome (GOLD analysis project Ga0209373, IMG submission 187173) | Freshwater pond sediment microbial communities from the University of Edinburgh, under environmental carbon perturbations - High... | ecosystem: Environmental > Aquatic > Freshwater >... | reverse complement strand
CAACGCGCATTTCAAGGACGAGATCCTGGCCCGCCCGGTCCAGGGCGCGCTCTGATCCCCGGTCGCCAAGGAATATTCCGATGAACACTATCGACACTTCCGCCGCTCCGGTCGCTGCCTCCGGCGCCCTCTCGCCTGCTCCGGCTGGTGGCTTGGCCGCTCCGCCGGCTTCGGCCGATGCCGAACCGGTGACTCCGTTGATTCCGGTGACGATCGACGGGATTGCCCTCTCGGTCCCGCACGGCACCACTATCCTCGCTGCCGCGCGTCAGGTCGGGCTGCATATCCCCACCCTGTGCCACCATGATGACCTCTGCACCTCCGGCGTCTGCCGGATCTGTGTTGTGGCCGTCGAGGGAATGCGGACGCTGCAAGCGGCCTGCGCCACCCCGATTCAGCAGCCGATCACCATTCAGACCAATACCCGTGCGGTGCGGACCGCCCGTCGTCATGTCGTCGATCTGATGCTGTCGAACCATTACGGCGACTGCACCACCTGCAAACGCAATAACAATTGTGAGTTGCAGGCGTTGGCCAAGGAATATGGGGTCGATTTCCACCGCTTCGGCCATCTGACCGAGCCGAAATATCCGATCGACCGTTCCAGCCCCTCCGTGGTGCGGGACATGAACAAATGCGTGCTATGCCGGCGTTGCGTCCGCACCTGCGCCGAATTGCAGGGAGTGAATGCCCTGCTGGTCAAGGGGCGGAGCGTCCGGTCGCGGGTGGCCACCTTCGGTGACAAGCCGCTGGCGTCGGCGGTCTGCATCAATTGCGGTCAGTGCATTAATCGCTGTCCGACCGGGGCCCTCACCGAGCAGGATCAGACCGATGAGGTCTGGACTCTGCTGGACGATCCGACCCGCCATGTGGTGATCCAGACCGCGCCGTCGCCGCGCGCCGCGATTGGGGAATGTTTCGGGCTCGAAGCTGGCACCAACGTGACCTATCAGCTCAACACCGCCTTGAAGCGGATGGGATTCGATGGGGTATTTGACACCAATTTCTCCGCCGATTTGACCATCATGGAGGAAGGGACTGAGCTGCTGATTCGGCTGTATCAGGTGCTGGTCCAGGGCGATACGGACGTTGCCTTGCCGCAGTTCACCAGCTGCTCGCCGGGCTGGGTCAAGTATCTGGAGCATTTCTATCCGATGTCTCTGCCCAATCTCTCCACCGCCAAGAGTCCGCAGCAGATGTTTGGCGCTCTGCTGAAGACCTATTACGCGGAGAAGAAGGGGATTGATCCCAACGACATCGTGGTTGTGTCGTTGATGCCTTGCACCGCGAAAAAGTTCGAGTGCAACCGTCCTGAACTGTGCTCCAGCGGGTTCAAAGATGTTGATTATGCTTTGACCACCCGCGAACTGGCCAAGATGATCAAGGAATCCGGCATTGATCTGACCCATCTGCCGGTTTCCCCGTTTGATGAGCCGTTTGGCGATGGCACCGGTTCGGGCACGATCTTCGGGGCCACCGGCGGAGTGATGGAATCAGCTCTGCGCACCGTGATTGAGGTGGTGACCGGGCAGAAGGTCGAGAATTTCTTCGATCACGCCGATATTCTGCCGGTGCGGGGCATTGAGGGGGCGCGTCTCGCCGAGATCGAGATCAAGGAAGTCGGGCCGGTGCCGGACCTGTTCAAGCCGTTGATGTCCGATTGGGAATGGCTGCGCGGGGTGACCTTACGGGTTGGCGTGGTCCATGGTTCGGCCAATGCCCGCAAGGTGATGGAAGACATCAAGGCCGGTGGCCCGTTCAGCAAGTGCCATTTCATTGAGTTCATGGCCTGCGAGGGCGGGTGTTTGGGCGGCGGCGGTCAGCCGATTCCGACCAATGCCGAGATCCGGGCCAAGCGGGCCAAGGCGATCTATCAGATCGATGCGGATTATGAGGTCCGCAAGTCGCATGAAAATCCGGTGGTGCTCCAGCTTTATCGGGAGTTCCTCACCGATGGGCCGTGTGGGCACATTGCCCACCATCATTTGCACACCCATTACACCGCACGTGGCAAGTTCATGTCGTAGCGGAACGGGGCCGGGGTCAGGGATGGCCCCGGCTTTTTTTCGGGCTCTCGCCCGAACCCAGCCGGGGCGATGCCCCGGACCCCCTTCGTTTTTTTTAGGTTTTGTTGTCTCAGGCGTTGAAGTCGGTTTCTTCGATCTCGCGGCCGGGCAGAGCTTCGGGCAGGGTTTCGTCTGACGCCTCATCGCGGGCGCGGCGATATTCTGCGTAGCGGGCGGACAGAATCGACAGTTCGTAGAGCAACACCATCGGGATCGCCAGCGAGCATTGGCTGACGATATCCGGCGGGGTGACGATCGCCGCGAAAATAAAATTGCCGACGATCGCAAAGCGGCGTTTGGCCGCCAGTCCTTGGGCGGTGACTAGGCCAACCCGGGCCAGCAGGGTCAGTAACACCGGCATTTGGAACGCTAAGCCGAAGGCAAAGATCAGGGTCATGATCAACGACAGGGATTCGTTGACTTTGGCTTCTAGCTGGATCGGCAGGGCTCCCTGCGGGACGACTAGGGATTCGAAGCCGAGCAGGTAGGTATAAAGGGCCGGCAGGACGATGTAATAGACCAGGGCCACCCCGGCGGCGAACAGAATCGGAGTCGCCAGCAGGAAGGGGAAGAAGGCGCGTTTTTCGTGTTTGTACAGGCCGGGGGCGATGAAGGCCCACAATTGACCGGCCCAGACCGGGAAGCAGACTGCGGCCGCAGAAAAAGCGGCAACCTTCATATACGTAAAAAAGGCTTCGGTCGGGGCGGTATAGATCAGACGACGGCTGCCGCCTTTGGCCAGAGCGGCCGTCGCATAGGGATCCAGCAGGAACTGATAGATCGTTCCGGCGAAATAATAACAGGCTCCGAAGGCGAGAACGAACGCCAGTGCTGACCAGATCAAGCGGCGGCGCAGCTCGATCAAATGGTCGAGCAACGGCATGGTCTTATCGTCGGGGAGATCAGACACGGGGGGCGGACTCAGCCAGTCTAGGGAGCCGGCGGGCGAGCCGTCGGCTGGTCAAGGGGGATCGGCTCCGGCGCCACCGGTTCCGCCTCGGCCCGGTCGGGCAGAGCGAAATCCGGGGACGGAACAGCCGGGCTGTGAGGCGAATCGAAGCGCATCGCCCGCGTTAACTCACCATCGGGATCGATCGTCTGATCAATCCGTTGGCGTAACAAGGTCGGATCGGCGACCTGGGAGACCTGTTGTTTGAGGTCGGCCAGATCAGAATCCCGCAGCATCTCATCGACGCCGCGATGGAACTCGCCGGCCACGTCACGGGCCTTACGGGTCCAGCGTCCGACTTGGCGCAGCACCACGGGCAGATCTTTCGGCCCGATCACGATCAGGCTGACGGCGGCAATCAGCGCCATTTCGTCCCAGCCGATGTCAAACATGCCGGCTCCCTCCGCGTTGGGCGGCTCAGGGCTTGCGCAGCGGATCGGGCTGCGGGGACGCGGCCGTGGCGGCCGGGGTCACCGGCGGCGGGGCGGCCGCCTGCAACGGCTGCGGCTGGGCGGCGACCGGAGTCTCCTCTTCGCCATCCTTCAGCCCCTGTTTGAACGCCTTGACCCCTTTGGCGACGTCGCCCATCAGTTTCGGGATCTTGTTGGCACCAAACAGCAGCAGCACGATGATCAGGACGATCAGCCAATGCCCGATGCTCCAGGTTCCCATGACGATACTCTCCAAAACGGGACGGGATGAGGGATAGCAGGCCCGCAGGCCGGGGCGGGATCATCGCAAAAGACGGCGGCCACCGCAATCATCCCGTCCGGCCCGGGCCGGCTTTCAGGGAACGGCGGCCAGCGCCAGCAGGCGCGCGGCAGCGGCGATGTCGGCTTCAAGGGTCGTGCGGCGGGCGGTGGCCTCGGCATCTTCGCCCCAGCGTTCAATCTGATAGGTTTCATCGAGCAGCGACACAGCCCAGGCGGTGGTCGCGTCGATCCGTCCCTCGGCCAGGGCGAACGCCACCAGCAGCGAGCCAGTTGCGGCGGTGACAGACTGAATTGCCGTCAGCCGCCACACATCCTGGGCTTCAAGCCGGGCCGACAGGGCCGCCAAGGCCTCCGCCGGCTGCGACACCGCGAGTAAGCCGGCCGTCACCTGGAGCGGGGCGTTCAGCGCCTCCGCCGCCCAATCAAGCAGAGGCTGCCAGTGGCGTTCCTGACGCAGCCGCAGGTCGGCCGGATGATCGTTGCGATAGCACAGCAGATCGGTTCCGGCATAGGCCAGCAGAAAGCGATGGATCGTCGGCCGTTCCGGCCCCACCCGGTCGATGGCCGTGCTGACGAGCTGGGTCAACGGCATCGTCGAGGGGCGGATCGTGTCGCCCTGGGCGTCCCATTCGGCGGCCAGCGCCTCGGCCAGATCCCGTCCGGGCACGCGCAGGGGATGGCCGGCCGGGGTGCGTACCGGGCGGCCATCCAACAGGACGGCAAATCCCTCGGGGGTGATCCCGGCGCTGGCCGAACGGTAAAAGCGGCGGGGGGGAGAAAGGGTCACGGCGAGGCCTCGTCGATAGGGAACGGAGCGGAGGACGGCGGGTCGGTCGCCGCCTCCTTATCCGGGAAAGGGCACGTCGGTCAATGCCGGCTCAAGAGGGTCCGGCAGGGAGAGGACTCGATCCCTCCCGGTCGTCCCGGTGCTGTGCGTGTTGGCGCCGGCCGGGGCGCCGGGGAGTCCGTGCCGACCAGGGGGGTCGCAAGGTCTCCGCGCAGGCGGATCTGGCTGCCGTTCCGGGCGGTAAAGGCGAGATCGAGTCCTTCGTTCCGAAGGTCGAGCGTGCCGCCCCCCAGGATTGCGGCGCGCGACGTTTCGATCGCGATCGCCCGGTCGGCGCGGGCGATCCCGGCCTTGAGGCCGATCCGCGCCACCACGCAGCGCAGGTCGATCGGGTCCTCATCGCCGGTTCCCCCATCGAGCGCGGTCAGCAATCGCGCCGGGATGCCTCCGGCGGTGCTGGCGAGCAGGCCGGTTTCGGTGACGGCGGCCTGGATCGTCCCATCAAGGCTGGCGGCAATCTGGCGCGGCGTGGCGCCCCGGCCGTGCACATCAACCACGAGGTCAGCATGCCCTCCCTCCAAGGGAAAGCCACTGCCGATCCGGGTTAGATCAAGATCCTTGCCGTTCAGCCGCAGGGCAAGCGACGGGATCCGTTCCGAGGCGTCCAGGCTGACCTGACCGGTCACCGTGCCGTCGCCGAGGCGTGCGGACAAATCAGACAGAGTCAGATGATTGTCGCTCAGTCGCAGCAGGGCCGCAGCGTCGGTCAGCACCAGGGTTCCGAACGGCAGCCGGGCGGCGGTGAGCCCGAGATCAAGGTCAAACGCGCCGAGCGGGTCGAGCGCCAGGGGAGTGTTGGGGAGGATCCGGTTGTCGGCTACCGCGACCGCCGGGGGAGAGGCGGTGGCGGCAGTGTCGAGCAGGCGGGCGGGATCAAGGCCGAAATCGGCCAGGGCCAAACTGACCGCACTCAATCGGCCGGTCAACCGGGGGCGGCCGGTCAGGCGGAGCAGGAGATCGCCGCCCAGATCACTGTCCCCGACCTGGGCTTTCAGCCCGGCGAGGCGCCAGCGGCCGGGACCATCATCCGTCAGGCGCGTGGTCAGCCGGACCAGACTGGCCGGCAGGTCAAGCCCGAGCAAGTGACCCGGTCCCGTCAAAGAATCCGCTTCAGCGGTGATCGCAAGGTCAAATCCGGCCAGGTCAAGCGGGGCCGTCACTTCGCCGCGCGCCTTGATCAGCACCGTATCATGTTTGCCGATTAGCAGATCGACATTGGAGAGAGCCGGGGTCCGGGTTGATCCGGTCAGGCGGGCCGAGACCTTGTACGGGCCAATCACCGGCGCCGGACTGCCTTCGGGGAGAGAGGCCAAGCCAGTGCGCACAAGCAGATCATGCAGTTCGTCTCCCCGGGCGTCCAGTTCGAGATCAAGGCCTTCGCCGGAAACGGGATCGCCGATTCCGCCCCGCGCCACCACCACGGCGCCGCTGATGGTGCCTTTTAGGCGCACGGGAAACGGGCGCTGGCCCTTGCGCGCCGGGGCCGGGCCGACGATGCCGGCCAGTTCGAAGTCGGTGCCGCTCCACTGTCCTTTGGCCTGGAGCGCCATGGGTCCGCCCTCGATGCTTTCCGGACGAATCCGACCGGTGCTGAGGGTAATCTGTGTCTCGGCGCGGTCGGGGCCGGGCTGCCATAACAGCAGGGCGTCTTTCAGTTCGACCTCGCCCAGGGCGAATCGGGTGGCGGGGACTTCATCGCCAACCCGGTCGAAGGAGAGACCCCCCGTTGCGGCGGCGATCGCGCCAGCCGCTGCCGGAGCCGTGGTCGGAGTCAGATGCAGGGTCGGGCGAATCAACACCAGACGCTCGGTTCGGAACTGATGGAACATCAGCGGCAACAGACCGACCCGGGCCTCGACCCGATCGACGAACAGTAGGGGCGGATCTGCGCTGGCCGCGCCCGGGACCGACAGGCCGAGTCCGGTCACGCTGAGGCGGGGCGAGAGGCCGAGCCGGAGTTTGACCGGGCCGGCGAAGATCATCGTCAGGCCGGTGGCGGCACGAACCCGCTCGATCATCACCGTTTTATAGCGTTCGGTATTGACCGATTTGGCCGCCGCGATCGCCGCCACAGCCAGCAGCAGTCCGGCGACGAGAATGAACTTGATTAGCGTTGCGGGGCGCATGGCGAGTCTCCCAAAACCGAATCGAGACCCCGAACCAGAGACTCAAATTCGTCGCAAATGATCCGGGCGCCGGCCTGACGTAACTCTTCGACCGGATGATAGCCCCAGGCGACCCCAATCGGCGCGGCTCCGGCGGCCACCGCCATCATGATGTCGTAAGAGGTGTCGCCGATCATTGCCACCCGATGGGACTCAACCCCGCACGCCCTGGCAGCGCGGTGAATCATCGTCGGGTCAGGCTTGCTGGGATTATCGTCAGCCGTCTGGATGGTGACAAAGCGGCCATGGAGATCGTGGGCATCCAACATCGCCTCGACGCCGCGGCGCGATTTGCCGGTGGCGAGGCCGATCAGCCAGCCTTCGTCTTCCAGCCGGTCGAGCGCCGCGCGGGCGCCGGGATAGAGCGGATCGAGGTGACCCGGGCGCAACCTTATTTGATGAAACGCTTCCTTATAGGCCTCGGCGACTCCCCGGTGCAGGGTGAGATCCGCTTCCGGCAACAGGCGGGCGCAGGCATCGACCAGGGACAGGCCGATGATCCGGCGGACCTGTTCCGGTGGCGGCGAACCGAGAGCGAACCGGTTCCAGGCCAGACTCATCGCAGCCTGAATGGTGTCGAGACTGTCGATCAGGGTGCCATCGACATCGAACACAGCAAGGCGCAGGGAAGACATGAGACCTCGGTGGGGGCGGCGAGAACGGCGGGAACAATAGCGCAGCCGCCCCCGCTGACCAACCCACCTGACGCGCAGGGCAGGAGTCCTGTCCCGTCAGGCAAAAAGACCGGGCAGCGGCGACGTGGAACTGTCAGGGGTTGAGCGGAGCAGAGTGTCAACCACCGCCCGGATATCGATCTTGCCATTGCCGCGAGTCGGCATCCATCCCAGCCATAGATGCAGGCGGCGGGGGTGGAGATACGCGGGCAGGGAATCGTGGCAGAACCGTCGCAACTCGGCCAGATCGATTCCGTTCTGGTCGGCCTGAACGGCAACCTCAATGACTTGCCCCGCCACCGGGTCGGGCGCCCCAAAGGCGACGGCATGCACCACCCCGGGGAAGCGGAGAATCACATCCTCAATTTCGGTGGGGCTGATCCGGATCCCGTTCGATTTGATCATGAAATCGCGCCGGCCGACAAACCACAGGATCCCGTCCGCATCGGCACGGACGATGTCCCCGCTCCAGTAGAATCGCTCCTGGCCGATCCGATCGAGGCCGGGGCAGGGGCGGAACCGGTCCGCCGTTTCTTCCGGCTGGTTCCAATAGCCCTGTGCCACGGTTGGACCGCGCTGAACTAACTCCCCGGCGATCCCGGGCGGGCAGGGATGTCCCTGTGAATCGACGATGAACACATCGGTGTTGCGGGTGGCGCAGCCGATAGCGCCGCGTTTCTGTTCGAACAGTTCGGGGGGCAGATAGGTGGCGCGAATCGTCTCGGTCATCCCATACATCAGATAGAGTCTGGTGCCCGGGAACAGTCGAGGTAAAGCGGTCAGCACCGCTTCAGGGCAGCGCCCTCCGGCATTGGTCAGATAACGCAGGGCGGGGAAAACGCCTCCTATCTCCAGTAAATAGGCGGTCAGGGGAGTCCAGATTGAGGGGACGGCGGCTATTCCGGTGATGCGATACCGCTGCAACGCTTCGGCAAGGTCGGCGGCGCTGATGATGCGGTGCAGAACGATGGTCCCACCGACCAACAGCATGGTCAGAATCTGGAGCAGACCGTAATTAAAGCAGCAGGGCAAGACGGATAGCAGCCGGTCCCCTTCATGATTGCCGAGATATTCCGCAACGATCTGGGTGGCGGCGATAAAATTACGGTGATTGAGCATCACCCCCTTGGGCCGCCCGGTTGAGCCTGAGGTGTAGCAGATGGCAGCCAGATCGGTTTCGACCGGACGTCGGGTGGCGGACGGAAGGGGGGCCTCCGCTTCCTCCCAGGCGACCCATTGTTGCCCGTTTCCCTCGACCGCCCCCTGACCGGAGACCACCAGTTTTTCCAGTCCGCGCGGCCAGTCGCGGGTGAAAAGTTGACTGGCGCGGCTGGGGCCGGTGACCAGAACCCGCATCCCGCAATCCTCGGCCTGGGCGCGAACCTGTTCGACGTTCCAATGGATGTTGAAATTGACCCAGATCGCGCCAAGGCGTGCGGCCGCAAGCATCACCACGATTTCCTCGAAGGATTTTTCGAGGGTGACGCCAACCCGGTCGCCGGGACCGATTCCCTGGGCATGGAGCCAGCCGGCGAATCGTTCAACCCGCTCCGCCAATTCTCCGAAACTGAGTGACTCAGAGCCGGCGATCAGAACAGTTCGCTCGCGCCAGCGTCGCTGTCCCTGCTCAAGCAGATCAACCACGGTAAAGGGAATCATCGCCTGTCCGCCGTTGTCCAGGATCGAGGTCTCTCCCCTTGCAAAGGGCTGTGTCTTTTTAGGCGAGAAAAGTCTTTATTATTTCGCGCATCATTTCCATCGAGAGGCATGATGACGCCGTCCTCGGCAATGTCGTCAATATGAAGATACGCTATCTGGAAATTGAAGTGGCGTCGAGTTAACAGAAATTAGGAAATTTCTGCCTGATTTATTTGGGATGATTTCAGAAAAGCCTGCGGTGAGTCTCACCGCCGCCGTTTGATGGTCAGCCAGAACGAATTGCTGGGGGCGGGAAATGCGTTGGTGCCAATCGTCGCCCAAACCGGCTCAAGCAATGGCGACAAACGCGGATCCTTGACCGCGAAATAGCAGGGTAGAATCGGTTCGAGCCAGGATGCTTCGCCCAGCAATAAAGCAGCAAGCAAATATTGCTCGTTGTACATCAAACCTTCGGCGTGGGGCGGATAGTCATAAGGCAAATAGATATCGTGAATATGAACGATTACCCCCGGCGCCAATTCCGGTAATATTTCTAAAAATAAAGCAGTGACATCTGAATTCTCCAGGCTGCGGTGTGAGCTGTCGACCAGTAAAATATCCCCCGGCTTGAGCCGGGCAAATACAGCCGGATCCACCGTTTCAACCGGGGCACGGATCGTCTCATCGCATAAAGCATCAATCTCGGCGCGCGGCTGAGGATCGATCGAGACCAACCGGGTCGGCAAAGAGCGGGCGGTGATGACATGGCGGCTGAAACGGGTCGAATGACCGGACCCAACCTCAATCAGCAAACGCGGCGCCTGACGCACCAGCATCCCGCAGAGCGCCACCGCATCCAGCCCGGTAAAAAACGGGTTGTTCCAACGCGGTGCCGCCGAATCCTCGGCGGCATCCTGGGGAATCGCCGCCAACAAGGGCGCCAATTCGGCGAAGGCCCCGAGCCGCCGGGCGTACTGGGCTCGGCCTCGCTCCAAAATCCCGCTCAGACGAGGATGCAGCGGAGACCCAAACCCCCAGCGAGGCCGACATTGATAGGCATATTGCCCGATCTGAACCCTCGCGGTCACGCCACTAAAACTCCTTCCCTTAAAAAAAGGGGGTCCGGGGCATCGCCCCGGTCGGGTTCGGGCGGAAGCCCGATAATTTGCCCTGCCCTTACCCCAACAGGAAATCCTCATGGATCTGACCGGCAAGGGCGGTGTTGCTCTCCAAAAACTTGACCACAAAACGATCCAGCCCGCGCGCCAGCAATTTGTCGAGCCGACCATAATGAATCGAGGCATGGGCCGCCCCGGCGAGACGGGCACATTCCGCCGCCGGATTCAACCGCTCCAGCAAATCGTGAATCTGGTTGAGACAGGCATGCAACGAACGCGGCAGCGCCGCCTGCATCACCAACAGATCAACCGCCAACAAGGGGGTGACATCCCCCCCGTGAACGGTGCGGAAGGCCCGGAAGGCACTGACCGACCGCAGCACCGCTGCCCAGTGCAATTGGTCGTCGGCATCAACCTCAACCCGCTTGGGGTTGACCCCTGCCGGGCGAACTCCAAGCAGCCGGGCGGTATTGTCGGCGCGCTCGATGGCGGTGCCGAGACGAACAAAACAATCGGATTCATCGCGCAGCATGGTGCCGTAGGTGATGCCCCGGAACTGGTGAGTCCGCTCCCGGACCCACTCACAGAAGGCGATCAGCCCCTGTTCGCGCAACCGGGGACCATCAATGCCGCGCGCTTCCAGCCACGTGGTATTGATCGATTCCCAGCTTTCCGCCGGAATCACACTCCGCACCGCATGGGCGTTCTCACGCGCCGCCCGCAAACAGGCATGAATCGACGACGTATTCGACGGATCCAACACGGCATAGCTGATCACCGCCCCGGCGGAGGGCGCGCCATGACGGGTGATGAAATCCTCCTCTCCCCCGGCAATGGTCAGCACCGGCTGCCAGGGGGCGACACGCTCGCCGCCGGCCGATAACGACAGCCGGTTGGCAACTTCGATGAAGCGGGTGATGTTTTCAGCCCGCTCCATGTAACGGCTCAACCAATAAAGATGGTCGGCAGTGCGGCTCAACATGGATCGTTCTCCAACACCCAGGTATCCTTGGTTCCGCCGCCCTGCGACGAATTGACCACCAGCGATCCCGGGCGCAGCGCCACCCGGGTCAGTCCGCCGGGCACCAGGGTCGCCGTTTCTCCCATCAACACATACGGCCGCAGATCGACGTGACGCGGGGCCAGCCCCTGCTCAACCAAGGTCGGCACCGTCGACAGGGCTAGAGTCGGTTGGGCGATGTAATTGGCCGGATTGGCGAGAATGCGCGCCCGAAAGGCCTCGATCTCGGCTTTACTGGAGGTCGGGCCGACCAGCATGCCGTAGCCGCCAGCGCCCTGCACCTCCTTGACCACCATCTCGTCAAGCCGTTCCAGCACATACCGCCGCTCATCCTCGCGTTCGAGCCGCCAGGTCGGGACGTTGGACAGGATCGGTTCCTCGCCGAGATAGAAGCGGATCATCTCGGGGACATAAATGTAGGTCGCCTTGTCATCGGCGACCCCGGTGCCGATCGCGTTGGCCAGAGTGACGCCGCCGGCGCGGTAGGCCGCAAGCAGCCCGCGCACCCCCAGGGTCGAGTCCGGATTGAACGCGTCGGGATCAAGGAATTCGTCATCAATGCGGCGATAGATCACATCCACCCGCTTCGGCCCCTGGGTGGTGCGCATATAGACCAGATTGTCGCGCACAAACAGGTCACGTCCCTCGACCAGCTCCACCCCCATCTGCTCGGCGAGGAAGGCATGCTCGAAATAGGCGCTGTTGTAATAGCCCGGAGTCATCACCACCACGGTGGGTTCGCCGTCACAGGCCGGCGGCGCCACCGAGCGCAGATTCCGCAACAACTGATCCGGATAGCCATCGACCGCCGCGACGCGGTAACGGGTCAGCAAATCAGGGAACAACCGCATCATCATCGCCCGGTTCTCCAGCATGTAGGAGACCCCGGAGGGAGAGCGCAGATTGTCCTCCAGCACGTAGAAATCATTCTCGCTGGTGCGGACCACATCGATCCCGGCGATATGAATATAGACATCGCGGGCGATATCGAGCCCCTGCATCTCAGGGCGGTAGAGGCCATTGCCGAACACCCGTTCCGGTGGAATCAGCCCGGCTTTGAGGATTTCCTGATCGTGATACAGGTCTTTGAGGAAGGCATTCAGAGCCCGCACCCGCTGACAGCACCCATCAGACAGGGTTTTCCACTCGCTCGCGGTGAGAATGCGCGGAATGGGATCGAAAGGAATCAACCTCTCCGTTCCCTCCTGATCGCCATAAACGGCAAAAGTGATGCCGAGACGACGGAATAAGGCATCAGCCTGTTCGTTCTTGCGGGGGAGAAGATCTGGCTTCATCGACAACAGCCAGTCTTCGTAAGCTCGGAACGGTGGTCTTACCCCCCCGTCGGCCGACTTCATTTCGTCGAATGCCATCGTCTCCCCACCCCCTGTCGCGGCCATAATCTTGGCTCAACTCTAGCCGCTGCCTGATTCCGAGGCAACCCGTGCGCCGTTCCCGAGGTGTGATTTTCGTGATGCGCCTACCCCGGTCCGGTCGGGTCAGTCCCTTCAAAGGCAGGAGAAAAATGGCGGGCGGGCGGGGGGCGGGTAGGGAAAGGGTTCAAGCGGCGGCGGGTTGGTGCTATATGGTCGCCGCTTCTCCCCCCCTGACAAACTGGTTTTCTGCGCCATGTCCACGGCATCCCTCGACTTTTCCGCCTTACCCGAGGCCGAACTGACCGATGACGGTGGCCGCCGTCTGCTCGGTCGTCTTTGCGTCACCGCTGATATCGCCCATGCTGTGGCCGAGGCGGTGCGCCAGAACTGGGCGATCATGCCGGCGGGAGGCCTGACCAGTGCCATTCGCTCGTTTGATTATCCCGTCGAGACGGTGGCCGGCTTTGCCGGGGTGGTGGCGATCCGTCCCCGTGCCGCCGCGATCCCGGAGTTGGTTCCGACCGGGACCCCCTTGGAGGCGCTGGCCAGTCATCAGATTGCGGTCGATGCCGCCAACGGACTGGTCTCGGCCGGGGCCGGTCTGACCTTCGCCCAGGTCAATGCGGTGCTGGCCGAACAGGTCGGGGCCAATGTCCGGGTGCTGATCGATTTGACCAGCGTTGCCTCTGCGGCGGTCGGCGGGGTGATTGCCACCGGTGGGATGGGGCCGATGCGGCTCCGTCCGTCCCACAGTGTTGAGGCGATCTGCCTGGCCGATGGTGGTGCCCCGCGGGTGTTGGGCCGGGATGAGACCTGGCGGGTCGAAGGGATGCAGGGCTGGACCGGGATGGTGACCGCCGTCCGTCTCCGCACCGTTGCCGTGCCGTCGAGCGAGTTCGGTCTGGTGTTGCCGGTGCAAGGGTCGGATATCGACAGCATCGCCGGTTTGCTGATCTATCTGCGGCGCTGGACCCAAATCACCCTGCCGGCACCGGGAGAGCGGATCGGCGGCGGCGAGGGCGAGATCGTGATCAATGGTGTCGAGCTGGTCAGCCGGGAGTCCCTGGCCAGCTTTATCGCCCATGCCGAGGAGCCGGCCCGCTCCAAGGCGGAAAATCTGCTGCAATCCTGCGATTATGCCGGCGCGGACATGCTGGCCTGCCTGACCGGCTGGTCGGATCTGTCGATTGACGATGTGCTGATGGGGCTGCTTGATCCCGAGACCGAAACCATCGGCGGGGTGATGATCGATTTCGGGGTTGGCTTTTCCTCCGGGAGCGAAATGGAAACCTTCCGGGCGATCCGCGAAGGCGCCCCGGACATCGCCCGCACCCACGCCCGGGTCAAGCAACCCGGCAAGATCAAGCCGTGGAGCAGTTCGACCGACATCAATGTTGCTTGTCCGGGCGATACCGCTGCCGCCGCCGCGATCCTGGAGGCTTATGCCGATTATCGTCAGGCCATTCGCACCCTGGCCCGTGAACTTGACGGGGTGGTTGAGGTCGAATTGTCAGCCTATGGCCATCTGTTCCCGGGCGGGCTTGATCCCCACCATCGGGTGACCCTGATTGCTGCGGAGGGTGCTGACGCGGCTTTGGCTGGGGCGCGTCTGGCGGTTTCCGCCAACAAGCGGACCCTGATTCATGACCTGCTGTTTGCCGCCCAGCGCCATGACGCGGTGATCACCGGTGGTGAAAAAGGGGTGCCTTCGCTGGTTGAGATTGCCCGGGCTGCCGGCGGGGAATCCCGGCTGCCGGATGATCTGAAGGCCCGGATGGGGCAGGCCCGTCGCGCGGTGTTGGCGGCACCAGCCCATTTTGCCTTCCGCGCTCCGGCGGAATTACGGACCGAATCCGCCTGATCCTCGGGCTCCGCCTGCAGGCAGGCAGGCGCCGGCATGGAGCCCCGGTTTAAACGACGGGGCTTCATTGCGGCCGCTTCCTTCTTTCCCCCATAGCTCAGGATTGGCTCCCCCCCCCGAGACAGTGAGAAATTGCCGCAAATTATCTTTTATATAAAATTTATTTCATATTTTGAGTGAATTAAAGAATTTAATTTCAAATTTGTCCTGTGGTGCGTGAGTTCCCTTGCTTTCGCAAGGGATCAAGACCCGCCGATTCTTCTTTGCTTCCGAAGCCTTCTGTTCCAAGCGTCCGCTGTCTCCGTGTCTAGACCGGTTCACACGCTTGCGTTTCCGGTCCGGTTTCGTGATATACACAGACCTCATAACGAAAGTCCGGTCGGAACGATCATGCCATTTTTCAGAGGCATCTCGGTCACTTTCTATGAAAAAATCCAATCGTTTTTACGATAAATTTCCCCTGAAAAGTCCAGAATATTTTAGAAATTCGCTTATAACTATTCGTTTTTCTCATAAATGATTTTGTATAATCTCAATAAAAGACTCATAAGTTTCAAAATTTTAGTTAAAAAGGCGCCGGATCGTCTCTGTGTTCAGGGTTCTGGGACTCATCCTGTTCCGATTGCAGCCGTGACGGTGCACGCCATCGGGTGATCCGTCTGTCCCACCACCATCCCTGCCCCCGTTTCCTTTGTTTCGAGGACTGTTGCCGATGTTTCTTCCGACCAAAGCCCCCTGGATTAGTCCCGGCGTGGTCATCCACCAGCCTGATGCCCCGGTCGATACGATGCTGACCACGTTCGCCGATGGTATCGCCGAACGGGGCTTCGCTGTGGCCGGCTGCGTCCAAGGCAGCGATGGTCCGGTCGATCTCGCCACCGGCACCCCTCTGCCGGGTGATCCCGTGGTCGCGGCCGCCCAGACTCTGCGGGCGGCGATGCGGGACGATTCCGATCTGGCGGTGATCAGCGGGTTCGACCCGTTCCGTCGGGCTGCCGATGCCCTGGCCGCCGAGGTTGGGGACGGGGTAAGCCAGGGCATGCCGGTCCTGACCACGATCGCCGATGGCAATCTTCAGGCTTGGCATGAGTTCGCCGGGACCGCCGGCAGCCTGATTCCTCCGGCATTGCCGGCGCTGTGGCGCTGGTGGGGGCCGGAGCGGCTGTATCGGGATCTCGCTCTCGGGGTGGCCCAGGATGAGGTGCGGCAATTGGTGATCGGGCCGCGCTGGCTGATGGTCGAGGGTCCGGCCGGCGCCGGATTGGCCTATCTGCCGCGCAATGCCCGCGAATTGGTCGCCCGGATCGCTGATTTCCGCAAGATGAGCCTGCGTCAGTTGGCCGATTATTCCAACTCGTGGGATCCGCTGGAAATGGCCCTGGGGGTGGCGGCGATCAATGCCCACTACAATCGGTTTGATCTCGATGGCGCCCTGGGGAATGGAGCCCAATTGTTTGGGGGGGAGACAGGACGGGTGGTGGTGGTCGGCGCCTTTCCCGGCCTGTCGGAGAGTCTGCCCAATCCCCAGGTGATCGAAACCGATCCCCGCCCGGGGGAATATCCGATCGTGGCGATGGATACTCTGTTGCCCGGCTGTGCGGCGGCGGTGGTGGCCTCCTCAACCTTGGTCAACCGTACTTTGCCCCGGATTCTCCGGCTGGCGCATGGTTCGCGCCTCGCCCTGGTCGGGCCGGTGACTCCCCTGACTCCGCGTCTGCATTCTTACGGGATCGAGATCCTTGGCGGTCTGATGGTGCGTGATGCCAAGGGATTGGGGGCCGCGATCCGTGCCGGGGCCTTGCCGCGCGAATTCACTCGCTTCGGTCAGTATGTCCATCTGCGGTGGAGCGAGACGGCCGTGCCCGGTCTGGGCCGCGCGCTCGTCGCCGGGCAACGAGGCTAAGGGCGCGGGCGATGGGCAGCAAGACCGAACCGGATGATTCTCTGAGAGCCGCCGCGTCGCGTCATCCTTTGGCGGACCGGCGGATGATTTCGGTGATCGAGCCGGTCCAAGCGCCCTGGGTGCGGCCCGGTCTGGTGATTCATGCCCCTCATGCCCCGGTTGATGGGCTGCTGGCTGATTTTGCCCTGCGTCTGCGCGACCGTGGATTCAATGTGACCGGTTATGTTCAGCGCAATAATGTCAGCGGTGCCGAGCCGGGGCAGGGCTGTGCGCCCCGGATCGAATTCTTTGACGTCGCCAATGGGGCGGTGATTGCGGTCGATCGCTCCGACGCCACGTTTTACCTGCGTAAGGCGATGCGGGAAGATGCCGACCTGCTGGTGATCAGCCGCTTTTCCGCCTTCCATTCGGCGTCGCGTGGGGTTGGAGCCAGTCTGGGCCAGGGGGTAGCCCAGGGACTGCCGGTGCTGACCTCGATCGCGGGTCGCTGCCTGGACAAATTGCCTGCGGAAATGCGTCGCCACAGCACGATGGTTTCCCCTGACCTGGAGTCATTGTGGCGCTGGTGGGGGCCGGAACGGCTCTATCAGGATCTGGCCCTGGGGGTGGCCGACGAGGAAGTACGCAACATCACTTTCGGCGGGCGCTGGATCCTGGTGGAAGGCCCGTATGGGAGCGGTCTGGCCCATCTGCCGCGTTCGCCGCGCGATTTGGCCGCCCGGCTGGCCAGCCTGCAAAGCGAAGGGTTGAAACGGCTGGCTCTGCTCTGCCGCTCCTGGGATCCGCTCGAAATGGCGCTGGGAATTGCCGCGATCAACGCCCATTACAATCGTCCGGATTCGGCGCTGCGCTCCGGTAATGGGGTGCAAACCCTGCCCCATGGTCCGGGCCGGTCGGTGGTGATCGGGGCGTTTCCCGGTCTGGCAGGCATTCTACCCCATTCGGTGGTGATCGAGGCTGATCCCCGTCCGGGCGAGTTTCCGCCGGTGGCGATGGACACTCTGTTGCCCGGCTGCGGCTGCGCCGTGGTCAATTCCTCGGCGCTGACCAATCGTTCCTTACCCCGGATTCTCCGGCTGGCAGAAAACGCACCGCTGGCCCTGATTGGTCCCTCGACTCCGCTGAGCCCTCGCCTGCATGAGTACGGGATTGAGGTGCTCGGCGGATTGGTGGTGCAGGATCCCCGTGGCTTGGCGTCGGCGATCCGGGCCGGGGCCGGTTCCCGCGAATTCCCCCGGTTTGGCCAGTACCGTCATCGCCGCCGTGCGCCCCGGCCCGAATAACCGGGCCGGGGCGCCGTCTGGTCAGTCTTTCCGGTCCTCGATCCGCCCTTCGATCCCGGTGGTGACATGACCGAGCCGGGTGAGATGATCGGCCACGACATTGGCCAGCAACGGGCCGGCACTGGCATTGACCAGCACCCGGGCCGAGGTGAAGGGGGTGTATCCATCCCCCCCTTGGCCAAGATAATCGGTGATCGCGACCCGATAGCGGCGGTTCTTGTCGAGCGGACGGTCGCCAATCTTGACTTCGGTTAGGCGGTCGCCGGCCGGGCGGGTCGAATCATAGCGCACGCTCATCCCCGACACCTGGGGGAAGCGCCCGGCCTTGTTCTCAACCTTGGACAGACCATTTTCCAGAGCTTCGCGAAGCTGGGCGCCGGTCAGTTCCACCTGCATCACCACATTGCCGAACGGCAGTTCGGTCAGGACATCGCGGCGAGTCAGTTGGGTGCCGGCAGGATAGAGACGATTGCCGCGCAGGCCGCCGCCATTGATCACAGCGACATCGGCCTTGAACTGGGCGCGCAGGGCATCGGCGACCAGATTGCCAAGGGCAGTTTCGCTGCTCCGCACCAGGGCGGTCCGGCTGTCGAGCGGCTGGTCAAGGGTGGCCAGCGGCTGGTCAAGTCCCTGGGCCAACAGAGCATCGGTCGCGGCAATCGGTGCCGCCAGGGCTGGATCCGGTGACAGGCCGCGCACGGCGATAAAGCGCCAGCCGGCGGGATAGATTTTGGTCTTGGCGGTGCTGCCGGACTCCGGGCGATCGACCACCATTTCGACCTCGCCCAGCCATTGGGCGTCGGAACCGGCTTTCAGCACCAGCGCCCCGCCTTCCTGGATCGCCATCGGATCATGATCGTGACCGCCGAGAATCAGATCAATCTCCGGCACGGTGCGGGCCAGAGCCCGATCCTGCTCGAAATCGAGATGGGTCAGGGCCACCACCAGTTCTGCGCCCTGAGCGCGTAGAGCCCGGGCGGTGGTGCGGGCGGTCTCGGTTTCATCGGTGAAGCGGACCCCGTTGGTCAGGGCCAGTTCGCCGGTTCGGGCGGTCAGAATGCCGAGAAAGCCGACCTTGATGCCGCCGATGGTGACGATCCGGCTGGCCTTCATCCCGCCGAACGGGGTGCCGTCTGAGCCCAGCACGTTGCTGCCGAGCCAGGGGAAACGGGATTCGCTGATCCGTTCGGTCAGCACCGCCGGGCCGAAATCGAACTCATGATTGCCCGGAACCGCCGCCACCGGAGCCAACTGATTGAACAAAGTGATCAGATGAGCGCCCTTGGTCAGGTTGGAGGCGAGCGAGGGGGAAATCAGATCGCCGCCAAAGGTTCGCACCGGGTTGGGGACGCTGGCCTCGCGCTGCC
>Ga0209373_10002386_pt1 | contig 18986 bp, 16 predicted proteins | sample Higcelweek5metaG_FD_187173 | JGI IMG/M metagenome (GOLD analysis project Ga0209373, IMG submission 187173) | Freshwater pond sediment microbial communities from the University of Edinburgh, under environmental carbon perturbations - High... | ecosystem: Environmental > Aquatic > Freshwater >... | reverse complement strand
GCTGCGATCCTGTTTTCCCATTCCTTGAACTTTTCACTATATGACATGCTGCTTACCCCGTTTTTGAGATAAGTGTCGCACGTATTTTCAAGGTTCGGAAGGTGTGTGCAGTTTACCGCTTACGTTGATACCGCTTTTTTCTTATCGTCAATACGTCGGTTGTCGGACGCTTACCTTCAATCTGATTATCGTCCATTCCATCCGCAAGTGATTTTCCCTCTTTCTTGCCCGTGTTGTTGTGACGAACATCCGCATTATTAACGATAAATCGAAAATCTTCGGTGGCTTCTGATCTTTTGAACTTTTCTTATGCGTCAACTTCAATGAATAATTTACGTAAAATTGATGCTTTTTCCTCGAGACTGTTTTTGAAGCTAAAATGGTTATACATTAAAATCGCCTTTCGGATTTCTTCGTCACTAACGCCCTCAACCACAAACCGTAACAGCCTCGTCCCTTGGGACAATTACATATGCATTTCCCCCTACCTTTTCTACCTTGCCGAATATGTGATCTGTCAGAACATCAAGTTTTATTTAAATTTATTAAAGTTCCGTATGATACTGTCCGAAATTTTAACACTGACCCGTTATCAATCTTTAAATATATCTCCGAGTGAAGAAGTTGCCACTGAAGATTCTACAAGTCACACAAATCCACCCACCAATCCATCCTAGTGTGATTAAGGTCTTTAAACAACGCTAGATACAGCGACGACTTGGTACCAAAGCCCTTTACATTCCTTGAACGCTTAGAAACAACGCCGATACGGAGAGTAGCGTAGTAAAACATCAAAAAAACAGTAGCCCTCGGCGTACTCGTTTGGGACAATTAGTTCAGCACGTTTTTTGTTGTATGTTAATGAACAATTAAATAAAACCGCCGCCACCACCACCGCAACCGCCGCCGCCGCCGCCACCGCCACCGCACATCATGTTGGATGCAATAGCAAATTTATACGGTCGCTTTTTAGCTGCAAGAAGAAAATTTCCAATCAATTCTGTCTCATATTGGTCTTGATTATCATTGGCAATACTTTCCACTGATTCTTTTATCAAAGACAAATCGTTAACATCAGTTGTCATAAAGACCCTCCATTCTATCTTGAACAACATTTTACACTATTCGCGAGATAAATGATGACTATGCAAAATAATGAGGTAATTCAGATTGTTTCCATATGTATTCTGATTCACGATGTAAGTAATGTTCATTAAGGAAACCAAATGAAATCGGCACCAACTTTTCACTAAATACTCTAATAACAGAAAGAAAGGAATTGGGTGGGGATAATTCTACGGAGATTATATTGAATTGTTTTTTTATTTCATTGATTTCAGCATTGGGAGTAGATACACTTTTCACCTCATCTCCGGACCATAACCATTTCAAATCATCCAAATAATTGTGAGTAGCATAAAGACGTCCATGATCAAATGGCAAATTAACGTCTTTAGGTTCAATTGAAGTCATTTCATTGTTCATATAATGAATTATATTATATTCAGCCTCCTGAAACGCCTTAATTATAGTTGACTCAACAGAATTCAAACTTGATGCTGCTCCACATACAAAGTAGGGATACATTTCCGAGATAATTATAACTTCAATGATGCATATTCCAAATTGACTCAAATCAAGAATAGTAACAGTTCGGTCTTGATTCTTCCAATACTTAAGTCGCTTAATTACATACAAAGGTAACGCACATTTTGAAAGTTTATGTGAACCTTTTTTTGAGAACCAATTTCTCATTATTGCATCGCGTTCAAATAATTCAAGTATCGCTCGAATTTCTGAATTCTTTCTATCCGTATATGCAGCCACTCCTGATGAATTCGCATAATAGATTAATCTTCTTCCTAGCTTTTTTGTATCGATAGGATAAAATACTAAGTCAACAGGGACATACACATCAGTTCCATCATATCGAACGCCCTTTATCCACTCAATAGCTAAAGTGTCATCAAATTTCTGCAAACCGTTCTTTTCTACTTGTGTACTTGAAAACGGAACATATATAAGTGGGTTAATCCATTGTGTCTTCAATTTCGCAGCACTTGACAATATTTCATAATGCAATTGTCCGCTTATATAACGCTCATATCCTTCAATAATTGCTTTTGACATCGCGTGTGTGTCTGAAAATGAGGTGGCTCCAGAATAATTCTTGTCCTTAATGTCTCCATATTGAGCGTAGGCAGAAAAAAAAGCCGCATCCTTGCAAAAATTGATACCATATTTTTTTATTGGTGCACCCGGTCCCACATATAACTTTTCAAGTTTTTCGAGTAAAAGATGCATTTCTTCATATTTAACATCTGATTTCTTACCAAGTGCAACGCATAATAAAGGTACAGTATCATTATTGAATCGTAGTTCAGCTGATAGTGGCTCGTCCAAGACCCCCCCCATTTCAACCGATGCAACTCCCAACTCTTGGCATGTAAGTGTAATGTTTTGCGCAACTTGTCCTGCTTCAATCAGCGTTAGACGGTACCCTCTATTCGAGTATTTATGCGGTTGTCGGTTAATGTCTGCTGCAATAACGATGAATGTTTTTGAATTATATGGCATCACTTCACTGTTAAATATATATAGTAATTGATTTGTATCAATTTGTGCATAATTAAAAATTGCATTTTGATCGGGGGCAAATTCATAATATCCAGCGTCAAGTTCGTTATGACATTTAATTTGAATAACAAATATCTTTAATGGATATAGTGCGCCTCCAGAAGGTACAGCATGTTTAGTGATATTATACGCATTATTTAATATTGTTGATAATTGCGAAATCGTGATAGTTTCGTCTGAAAAACTTCGGCAACTCCTCCTTGAAAATATCAACGAAGATAAAGCAGTCTCTCCACTCATAATAAGAGGTACTTTAATTCCTGTATTGACTTGATTATGTCCAGATATTTCAAGTTTTCTTAGCTCTTCGTTAGATAACTTTGTTTGATAACATGTAGGATAATTGCTTATTTTATGAAAATGCAAATATTGAGTACGTCCATCGGTTATGATGTCATTACTAATAAAGAAGCACACGAGTCTCTTAATATTCGTAATGCTTATTCCGCTGATTATTGAAATATCACGAATTGAATTAAGACCATTGCATGATCCTAGTATTTTAATTAACAGTTTCTTGAGATCAGCTTTTACATATATTTCTCTTGTTTTTGTGTCTCTTGGAATTAATTCAAATTTATATGATAGTTCATCTGACATCAGAAGAAAAGTTATCCCTTCATCCGTGAAAATCATAGGAGTTACTATTATTGGCTGATATTCATTATCGATCATATATAGTCCTCTTTATTATGCTGTCTTTATATATCACAAATTGGATTCCATAAGAATCCATAATGATATCCGCGCTTAGGATTTCGAATTGTGTATTTTATTATATTGTATTGCTTATCGTTTTCCGTTCTAATATTGCATTTTATTCTTTCCATTTCTTCTTCGTTTTTTTTCTCATTAAGACTTTGCTTTATGTCATCTCTTGTAATATAAGGAATTATTTTATCGATTGATATATTATATGATTTATCAAATCTCAAAGCTATTTCTAGATTATTCATATCATAATCGACATAATAACCATCAGTACAAGCATATTCTATCCCTGAATCAGAATAGTAGTATTGTGTTTTTTCAATATCGCTATAATATATAGCATTAAAATATTTTGTGCTAGCCTTAAAAGTATAGGAAACTTCACGATCTATATCTAGTTTCTTTTTGGGGATCAAATTTATATTTAGAACAGCATAGGGCGATGTACGATTTTTGTGATCTTTAACAACGATGTCGAAATTGCGTTTAGTAATACTATCAAAAGAAAAGTCTATTTCTTCATTTGGTACACCCTTCAGTTCTACGGGTGACCAAACGTTAACTGGAATCATGTCTACTTGTTCATTTCTAAATCCATAAGCTACACGAATTTCTTTGCGCCATATATATTTCATATCGGGAGTCCTGTCTAATGTTACAGATATTTTGGTACGATTCTTAATAAGGTTTCTCTCGAATTTTTCTTTGGCTTCTGTAATATTCTTCAAATCCTTTAGTTCCGTTAGTAGTTTGGGTATATCTGTATTAAAATCATTTATGATTATTGGATCTAAAAAACGTTCTAGATTGTTTCTCAGCGCGTCTTTTGTGACGATAAAATTTTTAGGATATCTGCCGAATCTTCCAAAACAGTCACTAATAACACGGAAAATATATTCAATCTGCATGTCTCCCATTGAATAACCAATAAACAAGAACGTTTTGCAATGGGCCATATGTTTAAATAATTCGAGAAAATTAGATACATTACGTTTCTCATACCCAAGGAACCATCGATTATTGTCACGTTCATTGTTCCCATAGAGATACTCATATTGAAATGGAAAAACAACCATTGTACTTTCTTGTACAATACTGCCATGTAATTTGAATAGCCCACTGTTATTTTTTACGATGGTTGTATAATCATCACTAGTTATTAAAGCTATGTCTGTTAATTCACATCCGTTTTTAATATGATAGGCCAATTCTAAAGCATTATCAAAATTCGTAGTTATTATTAAGTCAGAAAGTTCCCAGAGATCTTGTTGAACTGAGAGGTCGTTATCATCTTTAATGTTATAATGTTTTTTTAGGGCAGTACAAATTTTTCTCTCATACTTCTCGAAATTCGGATATTTCTCTATCAATCCTAGAATTGACATGGGATTGTTTTTATATGTTTTCAACAATGGACGCAAAACACTTGCTTGCGCATCCTCTTTCTCGAGGACATCGAGTAATTCCTCTACAAGTTCAGGCCACAATCCTACTGTAATATTCGAGCTGTTAGATAGTGATCGAGACACCCCTGAACCAACAAAAATGACAAGTGAATTTGCCTTCATTGCGTCAATTATTTGTGTTTTCTGCATGGGTTTCAGTATATCTATCATTGCATTACCTCGTAGCAATTTATACAAACCAATCTTGAAAACAAAATTTGATTAAATTGAAATATTCTATAAATATGCTTGTGTAATATAAATATAATGTAAACATATTCCTAGTTTACGATAATGTCAAGTATAGAAAATGTATATCTTCTCTTTCATTTATGACATTGTCAATTAGAGAACTTAACTCGCTCAATCCATCATGCAAGAGCGGCTTTTTGCCAGCATTACTTACCAATTACGCTGTCTCTTGACTCAAAGGAGCAAGAATATGCAGAACACTGAAACCATCCAAATTAGTTCTATTGGAATTAGGAACTCGCTCAGAAAATGCAAACCTTTGCAATCAATTGTTGATTATGTTTGGAACGGATTCGATGCAAAAGCGACATTTGTCTCAATAGATACTAATATAAATTCGATGGTGGTATCTCATCCATTTCAATTGGTGACAACGGGAATTGTTCGTGATTCTCTAAGTGCTTGTGCCCGCGTAAGGTGTCCTTGTGCTGACAGAGTTGCCTGTCCATCGCCAGCCGGATATACTGGTCAATGACATTCTAACAGAAAGGCAAAAGCCCCGGATGTTGTAGTCCTGTTACCAGGAGGACATCCCGAGGCTTTCATGGTTATAGTAACGTGGTTATTGTAACAAGTTTCAGAAGAAAATGGGATAGGGAATTTCTGTTAATTCGGGGACAATGCATCTGAGTAGTCCGATTTGCGGAGGGAACCTTGCCGCACCTTGATCAAATTGGCGATGCAAGCATTATTATATCGTTTAATTCTGCTGTTTTAGGAAAGTTGCGGACAAGATTTTTGAAACATTCAAATGGTATATTTTGATTGTTTCTATCGAAATCACCAATGTACATATAACTATCAATGACATTGTCGATCTTTCTTAAAATTGAAATACGATAATATTCATTAAATAGTTCTTCTGTCAATTGTATATTATTTGCGAAATAGAATGCATTGGATGTTCCTATTATATTTGAGTCTATTCTTGTGTATTCTTCTCCAATTGTACCAAATGCAAAACTGCAAGGAATCATCATAATCATCATTTATTTCAGACTGCCTTAGCAAATCTTGCGTAACGGAGAAACAGAGCTTTACTTGCTGCTTGTGCCGACGGATTTTATCCCACATATCCGATATATAATGTCCTTCAGTAGCTGACAACATTGTCCATAGTATAGCATAAAGAAAGCGATCCAAAGATCGCCTCCTCGTTCAAATCAGCTCTTGCTCAATGACATACCGCGCTAAGGCGTCGTCAAGAATCTTCTTGTTCTGCTGCGAGCCATACATCAGACAATGCGTGCAGGCCTTGTTAATCAGGCGCGCGCTCCCTGCCGAGTATCGGAATATCTCACTGATCACCTGGTCAGAAAAGATCTCGGAGGAAGACTTCGCATAGTCCAAATGGTGCAGGATATAGGCTTTCGTCTGTGCCTCGTCCAGATATGGGTTGTAGCATTTAAGATTCACGCGCTGCTCAATGGCAAGATACGCCTGACGTCGGAGTTTGTCTGTCAACTCCGGCTGCCCGACAAGAATCAAAGCCATAGGACTGTCGGAATCGATCTTGAAATTCAAGAGGAACCGCAATTCTTCCATCGTCTTCCGATCTAGGAGATGCGCCTCAGCGACAATTACGACCGGCCGAATATGCTGAATCCTCTGCAGTACCTCGATCTCGCGGTGCAGTCTTCGCTTGGCATCGCCGCGATAGAAGCAGCCTTCCGCATCGAGCTGTCGAAGAATTCCATTGTAGAAATGCCGCGGCGTCAACTGGGAATCCGCAGATAGAGCGTCCGGTATCCACTGGGCCTCCTTCTTATCTCTTCTAAGAGGAGGCTACCGGTTTTATCGCCGTTCGAACACGCCCGTTCGGCTGGGTTGTCCAGAATCCGCTGTTTACGGCAGCGGTGACCATTTCGAAAAAGCTTGGGATCTTCTTCGGGGACGCAAACGTCTGGGTTACAAGTCTCTTCCAGATTCCGTCCAGATAGCTCCGGATTTGGCGATACCATCTGCGAATTTTGCTGCGAATTTTGCTGCGAATTTTGCTGCGGGTTCGCTCATCGTCCGGAGAACCGGTTCTGCTTCCAGAAAGCACATCTTCGATATTTTCCCGGCTATACCGTTTGTACGGCAGTAGGAAATCCGGCAGTTCCGTATGGAGCTTTTTACAGTGCTTACAGCGCAAGCGGCGCAGAAGAAGGACGGTTATTCCGCCGGATTGAGTGTGTGCTTTTCGCGTTTTCCGATCGTAAGCGGCAAGGTTTCCTCCGCAAATCGGACAACTCAGAGGCTCCGTCCCCGAAATAACAAAAATTCCCTCTCCCATTTTCTTGTAAAACTTGATACAATTACCACGTTAATGATAAGAAAGCCTCGGGATGTCCTGCGCTAACAGGACTACAACACCCGGGGCTTTCGCCTTTCTGTTAGAATGTCATTGACAAGTATATCCGGCTAGCGATGGACAGGCAACTCCGTCAGCACAAAGACACATTACGCGGGCACAAGCAGATGGCACAAAATGGCACGGATTACTCATAGATTAGAAATTTATATTATGCTATAATTTGACTATTCTAAAAATTAAGCCGTTTCCGTCTACTTAATAGGGGGTAATTTGTGAGCACAATATTGAATTCGATAACAATAATAGGTTTGTACGGTGTTCGTGATTATAAAATTATTTTTTCAGACAATAGAATGATTTTTGTTGGAGAAAACGGCTCTGGAAAAACCACAGTTCTAAAAATCATATATTACACTTTATCTGCTAATTGGGATTCTTTGTTCGAATTCAAATTTGATGAAATCCAGATAGAAATTATGAAGAACGGGAAAAAACATAAGACCGTAATTAATTATGAAATATTTACAAAAGTATTTGCTGTTCAAGGTATTGAGAGACTAAATTATTATTCGGATATGCAACTTCATACAGTATCTCATGGTTCTCGACGCCCTTTAAACCTCTCTTTTAATGACATCGTTAGTCTTACTGTAGAATTTAGAAGCTCAAAAAGCAACAGTCTGAATGCTAGAAGAGGCTTGCCTCCAGATTTTTATAAACCTTTAATGGAATCTGAAGATGTTAAATCGTTTCTAAAAATTGATAATCAGATACGTGATCTTATTGATTTTCAAATTCTCTATTTACCGACCTATAGGCGTATCGAAGAGCAATTAAAAACAATTTTTCCTTTTACAGATTCTTCTGAATGGGAGAAAAAGCGCATAAAAATTCAAAATGATAGAGCTTTCGAAATTGTTGAATTTGGCATGGGTGATGTTGATGCTGCCGTTGAAAAAAAGCAAACAGAATTACAAAGACTTTCACAGGAACAGCAGAATAAGCTAACTCTTGGGTATCTTGGAGAAATCGTTACAAACAAATATGATAAAGTTGATATTGCAAAAATCAAAGCTTTGTCAGATGAAGATATTAGCTTAGTTCTTAATAGAATTGAAGAATCAATATTATCATCTTCAAACAAGCATCTTGTTATGGAAACATTAAGTCGTGTGAAAAAAATAAATTTATCAGAAATTCCGCAAGCAAAGGATAAAATTATTTGTCATTATTTCTTGCATTTGCTCGATTTTCATAAGGAAATGGAGGATAAAGAGGCGTGCATGTTAAAATTTTGTGAGAAATGCAATAAATATTTGGTTAGCAATATGATTGAGTACATTCGATCTTCTTTTAGTTGTAGAATTTTAAATAAAGTATCCGGTGATTTTTCGGATAATGATATTAAATTCCAAAATTTGTCTTCTGGTGAAAAGCAAATAGTTTCACTGTTTAGCCATTTAAATCTGTCTCAGAAAGAAAACGTATTTGTTTTTATTGATGAACCTGAACTATCTTTGTCGGTTGAATGGCAAAAATCCTTTCTACTTGATATTATCGATAGTGTCAATTGTGTTGGATTAGTTGCATCTACTCATTCTCCATTTATCTTTGAAAACAATCTTGAAACATATGTTCATGGAATAAATGAATTTTGTAGTAGAGGATAAACTATGTGTATTACCAAGGAATCTCTAATCACAGCTTCGAATAGAATTAACCAAACAAGTCTGAAATTAATGCAAACGTATAGCGCTTGTGCAAAAATTGTTTATATTATCGTTGAGGGTATTGATGATGTATCATACTATCAATCGATTCTAACAAACCGAATCCCTCGTCAATGGAAAACGCAGATAGTTGTTGCCAAATGCAGAAAAAATGTAGTGCAAACGTACAAAACTGCGGACTGGAAATCATTTAAAAAGGAAAGAGTTCTTTTTTTTATTGACAGAGATCTGTCTGATTTTACTGGAGAAGAAACACCGTTGGATCAAAATATATATATGACTGACAAATATTCAATTGAAAATGATTTATTTTGCGCTGAAACAATGGAACTTACACTAAAGACATTTTATGGTCTTCATGATATTGATGATATTGAAACCGAAATTCTATTAAGGTTATATCAAGAATCATATACTGCGTTTGAAACATGTATGACTATCATAATGACGCAAGTCCTAAAATGGAGACTTGAAAACTACTCGGTTTGTTTAAACAACATTTTGATTAAAAATATTATTTCTATTTCTTTCGGTAAATTATCACTCAAAGATATTACCCCCTATCAGACTATTGAAGAATATATAAATGCAAAGTGTAATATGACATGGGATATAACCAGTGATGCCAAATATATGGAGTTGTTTGTTCAAAATAATGGTCCAAAACGTTTTATCCGCGGCAAATACATTCGATGTTTTTTCATTATGTTCATTAATTCAATCTGCGAATCTTGTTCACAGATACTGCCCTCAAAGACTACAGTGCGTCCAAGGATTACGCTTGGGGAAAGTAATGCAATTGCACAACTTGCAGGGATAATAAGAGCTCCACAGCTTCTTGAAGATTTCATAGGAGTTGTAGCAAAAAAACTAGAAGCATCCTAGTATAGCAATTTCAAAAACAAGAAGATACTGAAAAGGTTAACGTAATTCACATGGCACATGAAATATAATATTTTATAACATAATTAAAAGAATTTCTATATCATTTATATGAATTATATAATATCAGTTTCCTTGATTCCTTACTTTCAAGCACCTTACTAACATTCCTTATGTTCACTTTTTGAGGAGCAGGTCACTTGAAATAACTATTAGCGCGGTATTAATAAAAGATCATTCGCCGTTATCTTTGATAAGAGTATGGATCCTATAAATACGGATCTTCACCCTACCCTGCATTTACTCCCCATTATAATGTCCCGTTATACTTTACATGAGAGGTTTTGATGCATTTGTATACAATTAATCTATTAGCGACTTCGCGCCCCAACATAACTTTCTGCTCTGTAACGGTTGTCAGGAAAATCCTAGATATTGAACGAAGACATAGGTGTACAATTAAGATATGGCAATTACTTTTCAATGGGGATAAGCATGAAGCTGTTCATTAGTTGAAAGGGTATTATTATGACAAAAATCAAAGCAGAGCACCCTACCCCCCTACACTGGTTTCTGCTTTTTCTGTGTATTATCAGCTACATCGTTTTGAACATAATCATTATTTTCATATCGTTACAAGATAAAGATTTTTTTCTCAACATAAGCAGATATACGATTTCCGGAATCTTAGCGCAAGCGCAGGTATTGGCGGTTCTATTTATTGCACTCAACCCTATTAAGAAAAGTCATTGGTTTGGTTATATGCTGTGCGGAATGTCGATCGTCATAACGCTTCTGGTAATCATTTCAAGTCGTTTATTATATGCACTGCCGGGTGTTATTACCCCGATTATTTCTGTTTTTATCTGTATTGCATACACCGGTGTGGCGGAGCCACGATTCCGGCGGGTGGTGAGCCACCCGTCCGGAAAAAGTGAGCCAACGCTCCGAGCGATGAGCCAAGGTCGATGCGAATGCGTTAGTTTGGAACTTTCTTAGCGTTGATTCCGTAAACTTCTCTCATAGATCTTTCATCGTCGCCGTTTCTGATTTGGATGGTGTAAGAATCGTGAACAATGCGGTCCAGAATTGCGTCAGCTAGGGTAGCTTCGCCGATCTTGCCATGCCATCCTGCCGGCGCAAACTGCGAGCAGAAAATGGTAGAGGCCCTCTTGTGACGGGAATGGACGATCTCGAGAACATCTCTGGCTTCGGTTTCTGTCAGAGACAGCAGCATCCACTCATCTAGAACGAGCAAGCTCACCTTGCGATATTGTTGTAGAACTTTCTTGTAATCTCCTTCACCTCTGCAATGGCAAGTTCTGTCAGAAGTTCGGGAAGACGTATATACTTGACGGAGTAGTAGTGCTTACAGGCTTCCATGCCCAAGGCGCAAGCAAGATATGACTTCCCGGCACCGGAAGGACCCATCAGGATGACGTTGTGTCCCTGTTCAATGTACTGGCAAGTCGCAAGACGCTCGATGGTTGCTTTGTCGAGTTTTCGAACAGGTGTGAAATTGATGTCAGCGACACAGGCCTGTGTTTGATCGAAGCCTGCCTGCTGAATTAAACGCTTCAATCGATTATTCTTGCGACTGGTGAACTCTAAGTCAACCAATACTCCAAAGCGTTCTTCGAAAGAGCACTGTTCCCACGAATGCTCCTGCTGTTGATCCCTGAATGCCTCAGCCATGGCGGGTAAGCGCATCTCAATGAGTTTCTGGATTGTTGTTTCATTTGTCATAGTCATATCCTCCGTAGTAATTTGCGCCGCGTGTAAAGCCGTAGTCCGAAGTCTCTGCTTTGGGTTTGGGCAACGTATCCGGATTGCTCTTCTCCTGACCTGTAGAGAGAATGGTTTTGACGCTCTTGAAGCTTGGATTTGGCGTGTAGGTAAGTGCCTTTGTGCAGGCAGCTTCAACGGAAGCAACACCAAATTTATCCGTCAATTTCAGGAGCGCCATGCACGCTTTGTACCCCTGTTGTTCCACTTTGTGTGAGGACAGAATAGCCTTGACGGTTCGATGTGTGTTCGGACCAACTTTCTCGGACCAGTCGAGAAATCTTTGCGCATTCCACTGCAGAAACTGTTGATGATCCAGCGGCATGTGAACTTCACAGGTGCTATACTGTCCCACCCGCCCATAGAGGCGGCGGTGCGAGCAGATCCGATGATTCTGGTAAAAGACTTCAATGATATTTTGGGTGATACGGACATCGACGATGTGCTTAATATACTCGTAGGGTACGGAATAGTGCATCTTATCGACGGCTATGTGATAATTGAACTGAACCGTTGCTGTCTTCCAGATGGCGCGTTCAAAATGCCTGGAGGGCAGTGGTAACAGCATAACTTTTTCTTCCAGGTCAAAGATGCTGAATCTGCTGCCTTCTTTCTTTTGAAACGGCTTGTGGTTGAAAACATGAAGCTTCTCGTGTACCGCGTCGTTTAATTCAGAGAGAGTAAAGAACTTCTCGTTGCGCAGAGCCGCCAGGATCCACGTGGTTAAATTTCCTACCGTTCCTTCGGCATTGGGCTTGTCCTTTGGCCTCCGAACGCGGGCAGGAATAACAGCCGTGTCATAGTGGACGGACATTTCGTGATACGTCTTGTTGATAACGGGTGTGTACCAGGAGACTTTTTCGACGCCCGTCTTCAGGTTATCGGGCACAAGAATGCGGCTGACACCGCCAAAGAAGCGATACATATTCACATGGGCTTGAATCCAGCTCTCTTGATCCTGCGTGAAGAAGGCTTCGGCATAGGCGTATTGGCTGTACGATAGAACTCCGACAAACAGATAGGCCGGTATTTGTTCGCCGGTATCTCTGTCGACGACATAGGCACGCGTCCCGGCCCAGTCAACTTCAATTTGCTCGCCGGGCTTCCGGTGAATGTGCATGGTAGCTCGTCGATTCTGTGCAAATTTCTGATAATGCAAACAGAACTGCGAATACATAAGCGGCAGCTCATTTGCGGATCGGCATGACTCACAGTACTCATTCCAGAGCAATTTGAGGGTGACGCCGTTCTTGGCCATTTCCTTGTGGATATGCTCCAAATCGGGTGGTCGATGATTCGGTTTGGTGGGGAGGACTTCCGGGAACAGTTGCTTCTCGAGTTCGCCATCGGTGACATCGTCCTTAAACGGCCACCTCAGATTGAGTTCTCCGGCTCGGGCAATCACCTTGGCGACGGTGTTGCGCGAGCACTCGCAGCTTAAGGCAATGCTGCGTTGACTGATTCCCTGGCTACTTAGGCGCAGGATTTCGGTGTATTGGGTCATTTTATGACCTCCTAAAAGTATTATTTGCACTTGCGTGCATATTGATACTTTAAAGGAAATCTTCAGGCTTGGCTCTTGTTACCGGAAGGGTGGCTCTGCCTCGCCGGACTGGTGGCTCTCACTCACCGGAACGCTGGCTCAATTTGGCACGGATTACTCATGTATCGTCATCAATAATTTTAAAGAACGATCAAGACAAAACGAGAAGGACTTAATTCTGTCCAATGAACTTCTGCAGAAGGTGTTGGATACTATTCCCATGCCGATCTTTGGGAAAGACTTGAATTCCAACTTCTTAGGATGCAACCGGTTTTTCGCGGATGAAGCCGGTATTGGTTCTCCTGAACAGCTCATTGGAAAAGATGACCACAGCACGCCTTCCAGCGAGCAGAGTGCCCCGGGGTGCGCCGAAGTCCTGCGAAACGCTATCATGATTTACTGCAAATGATAAATGATTCACCGGACACAAGTACTTTAACACCTAAAAGAACAGCTCGAATTGTACGGCAATTCGAGCTGTTTTCACGAAGAAGATGATGATCCGCATCAAAGGAGTAGAAATGCGGGAATACTGTCAAGCGGCGCAGCAACTTCGATCCGGCAGCCGCCCTCATATATCTTCTCACCCTTGAACTCCTGCCATTTCTTTCCGGCCGGCAGATAAACACTTCGGCTGGTCTCTCCGGGATAGAGTACCGGCGCCACAAGAATCGAATCGCCGAACATATATTCATCCTCTACTTCCCAGCACTTCTCATCTTCCGGGAACGGATAAAACAGCGGTTTCATAACCGGCGTGCCTTTTTCGTGTGCTTCTTTCATAGCATTTCGGATATACGGCCGCAGTTCTTCCCGGATTTTTATAAACTTTTTGCAGATCTGATAGATATCTTCGCCGTAACTCCATACTTCATTGGCTGCTCCGGAACGGCAGATTGCGCCGCCTGTTGTTCCTACCTGCGGCTGACGCGGTTCACGGTCACCATGAAGACGCATAACCGGGCAGAAAGTGCCCCATGCAAACCACCGCGCAAATAATTCACGGAATTCCTTCGTTTCCGGATCTCCTCCGTGGAACCCGCCGATGTCCGTCGTCCACCACGGTATTCCGGCAATCCCCATATTCAGACCGGCTGCCAGCTGATTGCGCATACTCGCAAAGCTCGATGCAATGTCTCCGGACCAGACCAGCGCTCCGTATTTCTGACTGCCAGCCCAGGCACATCTCAGTAAATTGACAATATTTTCCTGTCCCTCACTCTTCATTCCGTCAAAAAAGTTTTTGGCATACATCACAGGATAGATATTTCCAACCTGTGCATTTGTTCCTTCAAAATAACGATAGTTATCAAAATCATATACCGTATATTCCGGCTCAGCTTCGTCAAGCCAGAAAATTCTGATCCCCTTATCATAGTAATTTTCTTTCGCTTTATTCCAGACATATTCCCGCGCATCAGGATTTGTAGGATCATAGAACACAGTCGGCGCCATAAATTCCATGGTTGCGCGGACGCCTCTGTCTGTATTTACAAGATAGCCTGACTGCAGCATCTCATCGAAGTTTTCACTTGTCTTATCTACTGTAGGCCAAACAGAGACCATAAGTTCCATTCCCATATTCTTAAGTTCAGAGACCATTGCAGCAGGATCCGGCCAATAGGTGGGATCAAATCTCCAATCACCCTGTTTAGGCCAGTGGAAAAAATCCACCACGATTACATCAACGGGCAATCCTCTGCGGTGATACTCACGTGCAACTTCCAAAAGTTCTTCCTGTGTCTGGTACCTGAGTTTGCATTGCCAGAATCCAAGTCCGTATTCCGGCATCATGGGTACTTTGCCGGTTACATTAGCATACGTTTCTTCAATCTCAGCCGGAGTATTCCCGGCTGTTATCCAGTAATCCAGTTCTTTTGTCGACTCAGCTCTCCACTCAGTAATATTTTTCCCGAATATGACTTTACCGATAGCCGGGTTGTTCCAGAGAAACCCATAGCCCAGACTGGAAATCATAAACGGAACACTGGCCTGTGAGTTGCGATGGGCCAGCTCAAGTGTGCAGCCTTTCATATTGAGATATGGCTGCTGATATTGCCCCATCCCGTAAATCTTCTCCTGCGGGTTCGATTCAAAGCGTGCTGTGACGGTATAATCCCCACCCAGGATTCCCCGGAATTCACGTCCCTGTAATTCCAGTGCGGAACAATCCTTCGAGAACAAATCACGCCTGTTCCTCGCATACTCTTCGAGCAGTAATTTGCCGTCCTGATTATAGAAAACGACTTTCCCGGATGTACCAATCTCTGCGCGAATCTTTCCATTGATTATGGAAGCCGTTTCTCCCTCTATTTTAATCTGTGCCAGCCGCTCTGCCGGTTCTGTCAGTGCCCAATCTTTTCCTTGTATCGGGGTTCCCATTTTAACTGCCCGCACACGAAAACTGTCCGGACCCCATGGCTCTACACATAAGGTTTCATTTTCAAATAGGCGCAGCAAGCAATTTCCTTCACGGCGAAAGATGTCCTTCATTTTTAAGCCTCATCCTTTCACTGCTCCGCTTGTCAGACCACTTATGATATATTTTTGCATAAATATGAAGATCAAAGCTACAGGAATAATTGTTACAACCGCGAATGCTGTCAGGTAGCTCCATTTTGTGCCGTACTGTCCCATGAAGTTGAAGATTCCGGCGGTAATCGGCCGTTTCTCCTGATCCTGAATAAATGTCATGCCATATGCCAGGTCACCCCACGCATACAGGAAAGAAAATATAGCACACACAACAACACCCGGGAAAGCAATCGGCACCATGATTTTCCTGAATGAAGAGAAGCGGGTGCATCCGTCGATATAGGACGCTTCTTCGAGTTCTTTGGGTATGGATGCAAAATAATTTTTGAGAATCAGGATGGAAAACGGTATTCCGATGGTAGCATCGGACAAAATAGCGGACAAAGGACTATTAATAAGATGCATTTTATTGAACATAATAAACATGGGTGTCAGCAGAACGGAGACAGGCAGCATCTGTGTAACCAGAAAACTAAGAGTAGTAACCTTCTTGCCGAAAAAGCGATATCTTCCAAGTCCGTAAGACGCCGGAACAGAAAGAATTACGGAAATCAGCATACAGCTGACGGAGATCAGGAAGCTGTTTCCAAAGGAGTGGAACATGTTGAAGTCGCCGTTTCCAAGCTGTGCCACATATGATTTTGTATTAAATACCGTGGGAAAAAGAGTCGGCGGAATCTGAAAGATCTCCTGTTCCGTCTTAAGTGATGTTACAAGAATCCAGTACAGCGGAAAAAGAAGAATACCCATTATGAGGATAGACACAATACACATGAGTACGTTTTTTCTGCCGCGGAGTTTGTTATCCAAATCCATTGTCATGCCTCCTCATCGCTGTAAACTAACTTCATATAGACCAGACTGACACAAAACAGAATGACAAACAGTATGTTTGCTGCTGTTGCTCCCTGGCTGTATTTGAAGAGGCTGAAAGACAACTTGTAAGAGTAGGTCGACAGCAGATGAGTCGAATTGACCGGACCGCCGTTTGTCATAACATACACCAGGTCAAACACCTTAAATGTATATACAAAACCAAGGATCAGTACCGATTGAATCGTTGGCTTGAGAAGCGGAATGGTTATTTTGAAGAAAGTCTGCACCTTGTTGGCTCCGTCTATCGCAGCACTTTCGTACAACTCTTTGGGAATCAGGGTAAGTCCCGATGAAAGCAGAATCATATTGAACGGGATACCTATCCAGATGTTCGTAAATATCAGTGCAAACATTGCCGTACCCGGTGAAGTCAGCCAGTCAACCGGCTGTGCAATGATTTGAAGGGACTGCAGAACCTGATTTATTATTCCAACATTCGAGCTGAACATGAACTTGAACATGAGAGCTGTAATGGTAACCGGTATCATCCAGGGCATCATCAGAAGTCCTCTGATCGGTTTTGAAAAAGAGAATTTTTTAGTAAAAAAAAGTGCCAGCAGGAAGCCAAGCGAAAACTGAAGAAGAAGCGAAAGGACAGTAAAAAGCAAAGTGTTCCACACAGAATGCTGAAGCACGGAATCCTGCAGTAATTTCGTATAGTTGGAGATACCAATAAAAGGCTTAACGGCAGCATTAATTGTCTTTACCGTTACATCCTGAAAACTCAAAATAAAGTTGCTGACGATCGGGTAGCCGACAAATATCAGCATATACAGTAGCGCGGGAAGGACAAACAAAATCCCAATATTGTCATACCGGAAGAATTTTTTGATCCGCTGCATAGTTTTTACCTCCTGAAATATGACTTTGAAATATGTCATTCTAATAGAGGGGAGTACACGAAAGACCGTGTACTCCCTCCATTTTCCTGTATCAAATACTTAACCGATGATGCCGTCAATTGTTGTTTGTGCTTTGGCTGCAGCATCTGCCGGGGTGCTTGTTCCCGTAATTGCTTCATTGAAAGCAAGTGAGATCGCGTCAGAGACTTCGGGCCACTGTGCACTGGGTCCTCTGGCTACTGCATATTCCATATCAGAGATGAAAAGCTGCATGACTTCGTCGCCCTGGTACTGTGTTGCTGCAACGTCCTTGCAGGATGAAATGTATCCAAAAGCATCGATGTATGTCTTGATCATTTCAGGATCAGTAGCAAACTTGATGAATTCAAGGGATGCGTCCTGATTCTCATTGTCAATAATGGCGAAATTCTCACCGCCGAGTCCTGTTGCATAGTCGCCGTCTGTCGGAATAAGAGCAACATTCCAGTTAAGGTCAGGAGCCTGCTCACGCATGGTCGGTACCTGCCAGGGTCCGTTGATCATCATGGCAAGGTTGCCGGAAATGAACTGGTTCATCGTATCACCCTGTGTCCAATTGATAACTTCTTTGGTCATTGCGCCATTCTTGACAAGGTCGCTTACATAGGTTATCGCTTTGATTCCAGCTTCATTGTTAATCTCATAAGCAGTTGTTCCTGCCATATTCAGCCAGGGAAGGAAGTTGAATGTTCCCTCTTCGTTCTGAAGAGAACAGAAGCCAAGACCGCTTACGTTGCCGGTTGTTGTCTTTTTGGCAACATCGGCTAATTCAGCCCAGGTTGTGGGAACTTTACAGTTGGCTGCTGCGAGCATGTCTTCATTGTAGAACAGTGCAAGACAGTTGCTGCCGAACGGAACACCGTACAGCTTGTCGTTAAGGGTACAGGAAGCTACCGGTCCCTCATAATATCCGCTCAGGTCAATTTTGCCTGTTATGTCAGCAAAAATTCCCATCTCAGCATAAGCGGCATGATCCGGATTATCGATGATAACCATATCCGGAAGTTCTGATGCGGAAGCACCAATTGATAATTGCTTCTTGAAATCGGCAAAAGGTACATATTTGGCTTCCACAGTAATGTTTGCCTGAGAAGAATTGAACTGCTGAATAACCTTATCCAACGCAACCTGATGACTTTCAGTCTCCCAGTAATACCAGAGAACAATATTTTTCTTCTCTGCTGCTGTCGGATCTGCCTGTGTCGCTGCCTCTGTGCCTGCCTTGGTGGCTGCAGCTGCTGTATCCCCCGATGCCGCTTTCGTTGTAGCCGCTGCGTTGGATGCGCATCCAGCCTATAAGCCGACTGAGAGTGCAAGTGCCAAAAGAATAGCAGTAAACCTTTTCATTACTTTTCCTCCTCTTATTCTTGTACAAAAGCTGTATTTTTTGTGCAAGTAGTCTGTTTCCTT
>Ga0209373_10002385_pt1 | contig 19010 bp, 16 predicted proteins | sample Higcelweek5metaG_FD_187173 | JGI IMG/M metagenome (GOLD analysis project Ga0209373, IMG submission 187173) | Freshwater pond sediment microbial communities from the University of Edinburgh, under environmental carbon perturbations - High... | ecosystem: Environmental > Aquatic > Freshwater >... | reverse complement strand
CCGCTCGCCGAGCAGCGGAGAGGTGAGCGTCATAAAAGCGAGCAGATTCGCCGAGGAGCCGGAGTTGACGAAAAGCGCCCGGCGCACGCCAAGTTTCGCCGCCAGCTTCTCTTCAAACTCCTTCGTCCAGCGCCCGGCGGTCAGCCAGAATTCGAGCGCGGCCTCGGTCAAATTCAGGAATTCGGCTTCGTCGAACACCCGCCCGGCGTAGTCGATCCGGCTCTCGCCGGGTTTGAAGCCGCCCCGGTTGCGGGAGCGCAGTTTCGCATAGGCGGCGACTTTCTCCAATATCTCTTTTTTGAGGCTCAATTCGTCCATGACAATCCCCTCCGGACGGCGTCGGAGCAATAAGCGTCGAGATCCGCCGCCGTATCGATCCGCCCGGTTTCGTAATAATCGCGATACCATCCGGCGGTGTGCCGGAACGCCTCTTCGGTGCTCCAGACGCCGCGCCAGTTGAGTTCACGCTCCGCCTTCGCGCAGTCGAGCCGGAGCAGCTTCGCCTCGTGCGGCGCGCCGGGCTGCGGCGCGAAGCGGAACGCCACCTTCGGCCAGAAGCGGCGGAGCAGTTCCGCCGCCTCGCCGACCGTCACCGCCTGTTCCTCGGCCGGTCCGAAATTCCAGGCGTCGGCGCACGCCTTTTCCCCCATAAGAAGACGCCGCCCGAGTTCGAGATACCCCGAAAGCGGCTCCAGCACATGCTGCCACGGCCGGACCGCGTCGGGCGAGCGCAGCGATTCGACTTCGCCCTTCGCCGCCGCGCGCACGAGGTCGGGAACCAGCCGGTCCGCCGCCCAGTCGCCGCCGCCGATCACGTTGCCCGCCCGCGCCGTGGCGAGAAGCACCCCGGACGCGGCGAAAAAGCTGTCGCGGTAACTCGCCGCCACAATCTCCTGGCACCCCTTCGACGCGCTGTACGGATCGCGGCCGCCGAGCGGGTCCTCCTCGCGGTAACCGGCATGACGTTCGCCGTTGCGGTAACATTTATCGCTGGTGACGACGACGGCGGCGCAAAGCGAATCGACCCGCCGCGCCGCCTCCAGCAAATTGACCGTGCCGCCGATGTTGACGGCGAAGGTCTCCGCCGGTTCGCGATAGGAGAGCCGGACCAGCGGCTGCGCGGCGAGGTGGAACAGGATTTCAGGCCGGAACGTTTGCACGATCGCGTCGAGCTTCGCCGCGTCGCGCACGTCGCACCACTCCGAACGGATTCCGGAGTCGCCGAGGAGCGAGAAGTGGTTCGGCTCCGTCTCCGGCGGCAGCGACACGCCGCAGACCTCGGCGCCCAGGCTGACCAGCCAGGCGGAGAGCCAGGAGCCCTTGAAACCGGAATGCCCGGTAAGGAGAACCCGCCTGCCCCGATAAACGCCGCCGAACATCATGCCTCACTCCCGCCAGTACCTGGTCCACGGCGCGCGGCCGGAGTTCCAGAGGTCGTTGAGCATGCGGTGCTCGCGCGGGGTGTCCATGCACTGCCAGAACCCCTCGTGGCGGCGCGCCGCGAGGTTGCCGTCGGCCATGACTTCGTGCATCGGCGCGGCTTCGAGAAAACAGTCTTCCCGGTCGAGGTAGCGCGGGATGAAGGTGCGATCGACGACCATGAATCCGCCGTTGATGAAACTGCCGGTCCGGGGCGCTTTTTCCTTGAATCCCGATACCCGATCGCCGTCGAGTTCCAGTTCGCCGAAGCGCCCCTCCGGATGGACGGCGGAAATCGTCAGCAGCTTGCCGGAAGCGCGGTGAAAATCGAGCAGTGCGGCGACGTCGATGTCCGCCACGCCGTCGCCGTAGGTCAGAAAGAATTCGCGGTCTTCGGGGGCGAGATAGCGCGAGGCGCGCCGCACCCGGCCGCCGGTCATGGTTTCAACGCCGGTGTCGGCCAGCGTCACCTCCCAGTCGGCTTCGAAGGCTTCGCCGTGATAGACGATGCTGCGCTCCTTGCCCAACTGCACGGTGATGTCGGTCGAGCGGGCGTGGAAATTGAGGAAATAGTCGATGAACTCCTCGCGCTTGTAGCCGAGGCAGAGAATGAAACGGGTGACGCCGAATGCGGCGTATCCGCGCATGATGTGCCAGATAATCGGCTGTTCGCCGATCGGCACCATCGGTTTCGGGAGCAGCTCGGTCACTTCCCGCAGCCGGGTGCCCTGTCCGCCGCAGAGAATCATCGCCGGCGGCATCGTCCGTGTTTCATCGGCCATGAAAGGATCCTTTCCTGCAAAGCGTATTCCGTTCCGGATAATGTAACATCATCCGCCGGAAAAATCAACCTGACGGCCCGGCCAAAAGTAACGTCGATGATTTTTTTGCTCCGCCCCCTCCGAAGACGAACAAGCCCCCCGCTCCGCAGGAACGGGAGGCTTGGAACGTCTCGCAAGGAAAGAACCTTACTTCTTGAGCTGGCCCTTGGCCTTTTCCCAGACAGCCTTGCCGACAAAAGCGGTCAGGCTGCGACCGTCAGCGGTTTTGCCCTTAAACGCGTAGCGCATACGGCCGGCATCGCCGAAGGTCACACAAGCGAGAACGTCCGCCGAGACCTTGGTCTTCGCCTTGACATCGTAGAAATCATGTTTCATCGTTCAACTCCCTCCTGTTTTGGGTTTGGTGAGCCCTGGTAACTGAAGGTAATTATACTCAGAATCATACACAAATTCAAGCCGCAAAATTATTTTTTCCGTAAAAAAAGCGTTTTTTTCGGCTTTTTCACCGGTTTCGGGCCGTTTTTCGGCCGGAAACTCACTTTTTGAAGGCGACGGCGCGGAGCCTCCGGTAATCGACGACGAACTCTCCGCCGTTCCAGAGCAGCGGCCGGCAGGCGTTCTCGACTTCGGTGAGGATCTGCTCCTGCGCCGCGGCGGCAAACTGCGCCAGGCCGTCGGCCAGGAACCGGCGGACCCAGAGTTTGAGCCCCTCTTCGCCGCCGGGGAGCGGCGTCTGGCGGTCGAACTCCAGCACCCGTTCCGGTTCGAATCCGGCGGCCTTGAGCCGGTCGAAGAACTCGTCCGGCGTCGGGCAGTAGAACCGTTCGCGGTATTCGCGCCCGCGCCGGGCGCAGGCCGCCGCGAACGACTGCCGCATGGTGCCGATGTTGCTCGCCGCGCCGAATTCGCAGACCAGCTTGCCGCCCGGCTTCAGCGCCCGGCGGATTTCGGAGAGCAGCAGGTCCACGTTCGGGATCCAGTGGAAAACCGAATTCGAGAACACCGTGTCGAACTCCCCGTTGTAGGGCAATTCGAGCGCGTCGATCTCGGCGAACATCAGTTCCGGATGCAAAAAACGAGCCTTGACGATCATCTCCGCGGCGTTGTCGATGCCGAGCACCTTCGCGCCGTTTTTCGCCAACTCCGCGGTCAGCGCGCCGTCGCCGCAGCCGAGATCGAGGATCCGCTGCCCCGGCGAGGTATCGACATGCACCATGAGCGATTTGCCGTATTCGGCGACGAAGTCGTTTCTGCCGGATTCCGTCCGAATGGGATTCCGTTCCATGTTTCCGCCTCTGTTAAGATGCCACGATATGGTTGACCGCATTGGCGATCGCCCGGATCGCCGCGAGATTGACGTTACCGTCGATCCCGGCGCCGTAAACAATATTCTCCGCTCCGGCGGGACGGATGCCGACAAAGGCGAGCGCCTCCGCCGCCGCTCCGCGCCCGATGGCGTGCTCGGAGTACTCCTCAAACTGGAACGCCGGACAGGCCGGGCAGCTCCGGAACGCCTCCACAGCCGCCTCGATCGGGCCGCCTCCGGTTCCGGCCACGGCGAAGCGCCGCCCGCCGGTTTCAATCTCGAAGCGGACCTCGGTTTTGTCGGCGGCGCCGGGAGCCGGGCGGCGGAGCCGGAAGGCGTCCACCGCGATCCGGCCGGGAGACTCCACCACCTTTTCGCGGAAGATCCGGTGCACCTCGGAGGGCGTCAGCTCGTTCCCGGTCGCCTCGGCCTCCGCCTGGACCGCCTTCGCCACCATCGGCTGCATCCCCTTCGGCACCGGAATCCCGTAGACGCTCTCCAGCACATAGGCGACGCCGCCCTTGCCGGACTGGCTGTTGATGCGGACCAGCCCGTCGTAATTCCGGCCGATATCGACCGGGTCGATGTGCAAATAGGGCATCTTCCACCCCTGGCGGAAGTGCTCCGAAATTTCGCCGCGCCGCGCCATCCCCTTGCGGATCGCGTCCTGGTGCGTGCCGGAAAACGCGGTGAAGACCAGTTCGCCGACGTAGGGCGTCCGCGGATTGGCGGCGATCCCCGAAACCTCCTCGATGAAGGCGGTGATCTCCGGCAAGTGCGAAAAGTCCAGCCCGGTCTCGATCCCGCGCGACATGAAGTTCAACGCAAAGGTGATGAGGTCCATGTTGCCGGTGCGCTCCCCGTGTCCGGCCAGGGTTCCCTCGACCCGTTCCGCCCCGGCCAGCACGGCCATTTCGGCGGCGGCCACGGCGCAGCCCTGGTCGTTGTGGGCGTGGACGCTGATCACCGTATCCGCCATGCCCGAATAGCGCCGGACGAAGCTCTCGATCATGTCGGCGTACTCGTAGGGCGGGCGGCGTTCGACCGTCGCGGGCAGATTGAGGATGAAATCCCCCTTGCCGCGCGGATTCCAGGCGGCGCGGACCTGTTCGCCGAGTTCGACGACAAAACCGATGTCGCTGTCGGTGAACTCTTCGGGGGAAAACTCATAGACGACGCGGTCGCGCATTCCGGCCTCGCCGATCGCGTCGGCGATCATCCGGGTGCCTTCGACGGCGACGCGGATGATTTCGTCCGGCTCCTTGCCGAAGACGAAACGACGGTGCAGTTCGCTGGTGGCGATGTAGCAGTGCATGGCGGCCCGTTTCGCCCCGGCGATGGAACCGACCGTCCGGTCGATCAGGTCCTTGCGGGCGGCGGTGAAGACGTTGATCCGCACGTCGTCCGGAACGATGCCGTCCCCGATCAGACGGCGGACGAACTCGAACTCCTCGTTCGACGCCGCCGGGTAGGCCACTTCGATCTCCTTGTAGCCGATGCCGCACAACATGTTGAAGTAACGGATTTTGGCCGCGACGTTCATCGGGCGGACGAACGCCTGGTTGCCGTCCCGGAGATCGACCGGAACCATGACCGGCGGGGTTTTGATCCGCCGCGTCGGCCAGGCGCGGTTTTCGATTTCGACGGACTGCGGGGCACGATATTTGGGGAATTCACTCATTTTATTTCTCTCGGAATCATATTTTCATTTCTCGCGGACACAGGGCTTCCGTGCCGGCGGGAACGAAAAGACGGACGCGCGCCGCGGCGGGAAGCATCGGTAAAAATCCGCCGATCGGGCTGAGTCCGTTTCCGGGAACAATACGGTATCGCAAGCGTCTTCACTCAAGCCTGGTCGGCGCAAGTAAGTCGCAGCGGAAGTGCAGTAGCGGAGGAACGCGAAAAAGCGCCGGAGCGGATTTCTCCGCGCCGGGATTTCATGCTTCGGATGTAACAGATTCCTGTCATAAGCCTTGATTCCACCTCATTTGAAGTTATTATACTCGTTTTTCGCCGGGAATCAAGCGGGCGGCCGTAAAAAAAGCAAAAATTGCGAAGCAGGGGAGTGGCTCATTTCCCGTTACCCGGCATCGGCGCGTTTGCCGGTGCCGGATATTTTTACTGCGCGATGTTCCGGTAGGCCTCGTAGTAGCGCTTGCCGAACTCCTTCTGGCTGGCGGCGTCGAAGTGGATGTTGTCCGGGTTCGGAGTCAGCTCGTCGGAGACGGCGAACCCGACCTTCGGCAGCTCCTTCGTCATCGCCTGGTGAGCGGCGTCGACGCAGGTCTTACCCTCACTCCACGGCTTCGCGCCGGGGAACTTGCTGAGCTGCCCGATCACGATCGGAACCTCCGGCGCGTCGAGGTCGGCGCGGAGCCGCTTTAAGAAGGCGAGCAGCTTATCGTGATAAACCTTGCTGGAAGCATCGCCGCAGTCCCCCTCGCCCTGGTGGAAGAGGATGACCTTCAACGTGCCGTCCCGCATCGCCTTCTTCGCCCGGGCGACCGCGTCGTCGTAGGGGAAGCTGTCGGTCTGCTTCCACTTCTTGCCCGGCTCCCAGGTCGAGATCGGCGAACCGCCGCAGGCGGCCGGAACCAGCCCGACGGTGATGGAGGGGTCGCTTTCGGCCAGCAGATTCGCAAACGTGCGGGCCGGGCCGACCCCGGCGGCGGACTTGTCGTAGTGGACCGGATCGACGGCGGGAACCCACTCGCCCGCCTTGTTCTGCATCAAAACGCGCGGATGCGGCGTCTTGTCCTCCGCAGTGACGAATCCGCGGCCCGCCATGTTGGACTGCCCGGTGAGCAGCACCAGGTAGAACTTCTCCCTCGGCGGCAGCTTGACCGGCTCGGCGGCGAACAGCGCGGCGGAAAAAGCCAGGGCGAAAACGAAAACGGCGAGGTTCCTCATGACAATCGAATCCTTTCCATAACGGTTGCGGGCATCGGTATACGAAAAATAGCATCCGTGGGAACGTATGTCAATAGACGGTACGGCAAAAAGACGCGACGGGGCTTGGGGGCTGTGCCGTCTCAAGAAAATGCGACCAGTCGCGCAATCTTTCCGGAATGGGCGGAATTTCGTGTCGTTTCCGCGATAAATTCGTAAAAAATCAAAGAGGCAAACTTGTTATTTCCATCGCCGTGGTGTATTAATAAGGAAACAGGGTGTCCCCGCGTCCGGTTCCGGGCGGGTCGAAGCCGGGGAAACTGTTTTTATCGCGGAGAAGAATCGAAAGTACGGAATTTAAATAGTGAGGTGCAATGTGGAGCGAAGGACGGACGTTCGCGCTGAAATCGACAACGCCAGGCTCATGACCAAACTGTCGGTCATCGGCGCAATCATGACGATCATACTGTTGCTGATTCCCGCCCTGTTCTTCGGGGTGATCCGCGAAACCTTCGTCGGGTCCGATCTCTTCGCGCTGGGGGTAATCCCCTACACGCTGGCGGCGATTTTCGCCTTCGCCTCCATGATTTACGGGATGCTGGGCTCGTCGGCCGCGCTCGAAGAAGAGGAAAAGCAGTTGCTGGAGAAACGCAGCGACACCCGCGCGCTCAACGTCGAGGAAGACGTCCGCTTCACCGCGGGCCGCTCGTTCGACAATTACAAGAAGTACGCGCCTTATGTGCTGGCCGTCCTCGCCGCGCTCATCATCGGCGGGATGCTGCTCGGCTTCTCCCGCTACTGGAACACCCGGCTGACCCCGCCCGCCGGCGTCAACCAGATCAACGGCACGATTCTTTCCGGCGTCATGATGGTGTTGAGCCTGTTCGCCGGCGCCTTCTTTGTCGGGCAGTCCCACCAGGCCGCCTTCCGCTGGCTGCGCGGATTCGGCGCGTGGCTGCTGGCCGGGTTCGGGCTGATGTTCGTCTCGACCGCGGTGGCGATCTTCTTCCCCGGCAACCACGCGGCCGATGCGCTGGCGGCAAAGATCGCCGTGGCGCTCTTCTCCGTTCTCGGAGTCGAATTCGTATTCAGTTTCATCATCGAATTCTACCGTCCCCGGACGATGAAGGAGATCCGGCCGATTTTCGAAAGCCGGCTGCTCTCACTCTTCACCGAACCCGGCGGCGTGATGCGCAACATCGCGCTGGCGCTCGACTACCAGTTCGGCTTCAAGGTTTCGGGGACGTGGCTTTACAGCTTCCTCGAACGCTCGTTCTTCCCGGTGGTGCTGTTCTGGGCCCTGATCTTCTGGGGATTCACCATGATCCACGAGGTCGGCCCGAGCCAGGTCGGCATCAAGGAGGAACTCGGCCGGGTGGTCAGCAAGGGCCTCCTCCAGCCCGGAATCTACTGGACGCTGCCCTACCCCTTCGGCGAAGTCAAACGCTACAGTTGCACGGAGATCAAGCAGGTGGTGATCGGCGACATCGCCAGAGGCGGCGTCAACCCCACCGACAAGACGAGCATGCCCAGCCCGGTGGTGCTCTGGACGCTCCAGCACGGCAGCGACCTCAACAACTTCATCGTGGCGGTCGATCCCAACGAACAGTTGAAAATGACCAAAGACCGCAAACTGCCCGATAAGAAAGCCACGGAGAGCGACGCCGCCTCGATCGCGTTCATCCGGATGCTGATTCCGATCCAGTACCGGATCCGCCCCGACGGGGTGATGGACTACGTTTACCGCAACGCCAACCCGGTCGATACGCTGATCCGCATCGGCCAGCAGGCCGCCACCGAATACATGGCCAGCACCTCGGTGATGGATATCATGTCGGTCGGCCGAGCCGCCGCGCAGAAAGCGCTCCGCGACCGCATCCAGAAGCTCGCCGATGAACACAACCTCGGAATCGAGATCACCAAGGTGATGGTCCTCGACTCGCACCCCCCGGTGGAGAAGGTCGCCCCCGCGTTCCAGAACGTGATCGGCGCAATGGAGGAGAAGGAATCGACGATCCTCAAGGCCGAAAGCTATGCGGCCAAGACCCTGCCCGAATCGCAGGCCGGGGCGCTCATGCTGACCACCGAGGCGAAGTCCTACCGCTTCTGGACCACCACGGTGGCCAAGGCCGAGGCGGAACGCTTCACCACCCAACTGGCGACCTACCGGCAGATGCCGCGGATGTTCCGGCTCAAGGCGTATCTCAACTTCCTGGAGAACGACTGCCGGGATGTGCGCAAATTCATCGTCGCCGCCGGGTTGAGCAACGAAATTTACGAGTTGAATTTCCAGAGCAAGGAACGGCTCGACCTGGTCGATGTCGATTCGAAGCTTCTTTCCGGAAACTGAATATCGTTACGGTTCATAATCACACAACATAGATCTAGGAGGATTTCCAGGTATGGCAACGGGTAATTTTTTCAAACATTGGCCGACGATGCTGTTGGGCGTGGTGGTTGCGGTCATTCTGCTGATCGCTGTGTTCTCCTATCAGTTGAACCAGACGGAGAGCGCGGTGGTGACGACCTTCGGCCGTCCGGCGGCGGTGACGGAGCCGGGGCTGCATTTCCGCTGGCCCTTCCCGTTCCAGAAGATCTACAAGTTCGACCACCGCATCCGCTGCTTCGAAGGCGGTTCGGGCAAGATCGAAGAGACCATGACCCAGGACGGCCAGAACGTGCTGGTCGGAATCTATGTCAACTACCGGATCAGCGCGGTCGAAAAATTCTTCATTTCGCTGGAGAACATGACCAACGCCGAAGACCGCCTGAACAGCCTGATGCGCTCCGCCAAAAACGCGACCTTCGGCCAGTACAAGTTCAGCCAGATCATCAACACCGACCCCAAGCTGATGAAACTCGGGGAAATCCAGGACAAGATCCAGGGCGCCCTTGAGCGCGATACGGCCATCTACGGCATCGAAATCGTCAGCGTCGGGATCAACACGATCAACGTGCCGGAAAGCATCTCCGAAAAAGTCTTCGAACGCATGATCGAAGACCGCAAGGTGGTCGCCAACCGTTACCTCGCCGAAGGGACCGTCCGCTCCGCGGAAATCCGCAGCGAGGCGGACCAGCAGAAGGCGGTCACCTTGGCCAAGGCGGAAGCCGAATCGCGCGAAATCCGGGCGCTGGGCGACGCCGAAGCGGCGACCTACTACGCGGTGTTCCGCGAAAATCCGGAACTGGCCGAATTCCTGCGCAAGCTCGATTCGCTCCGCCAGATCATGAAGAATCAGACGACGCTGGTTCTCGACACCAACGTGGCCCCGTTCGACCTCCTGAAGCCGGGCTCTGAAGTGCTCGGCCCGGTCAAGCCCGCCGCCGGAGCGAAGGAGTAAGTCAAGATGGAAGAAACCAAGAGCGTAATCAAAGAAGGCGAATTCGACCGCTCCGGCCAATACGACGCCGGGTTGAAATCGCTGGTCCGCGCCCTGAAGTGGGCGTTCGGATTCCTGCTGGTGACCATCACCGGGCTGATGATTTACTTCCTGACGGCGGGCGGCTACTTCTCGGTGGAGCCGCAGCACGCGGTCATCGTGATGCAGTTCGGCAAGATCGACGGGCAGCCCTACACCTCCGGCGGCTACTGGTTCTTCCCGTACCCGGTCCACCGCTGGGTCAAGGTGAGGACCAACCAGCAGTCGCTGCGGGTGGATTTCCTCCCGGCGGAGCGTCCGGACGGCGCGCCGCCGCAGGCGCTGGCCCCCGGTCGGGACTCCTATCTGCTGACCGGCGACGCGAACATCATCCACTCCTCGTGGCGGGTCAACTACCACGTGGCGAATTCGAGCACCTACTACACCTCGCTGGCGACGCCGGAGGATCCGACCGCGACCGACGCGGCCGAAATGGACGTGAACGGCTTCCCCGGAACGCGCGGGCCGCAGACGCTGGTCCGCAATCTGTTCCGCAGCGCGGTGATCGACGTCACTTCGGAGCTTCACGTCGATAACATGCTCTACGGCAAGCGGGTCGAATACTCCGACGCGGTGCAGGCGAAATTCGCCGCGCTGCTCGCCAAGGCAAACTGCGGCATCGTGGTGGACAACATCACGCTCGAGCAGGTGTTCCCGCCGCTCAAGACGAAATCCGCGTTCGACGAAGTCGCCGCGGCCTCGAACACGGTGGACTCGATGCGGAGCAAGGCCGAACAGTACGCGGTCCAGGCCGGCAACGAGGCGGCCGCCGGAAAAACCGAGCTGATCGCCACGGCGAAGACCTACAAGGAGCTGGTGGTTTCCGAAGTAAAATCGGAGAGCACCTACTTCCGCAGCATCAATACGGAATACCTCAAGAACCCGAAGACCGTGCTGATGACGCTTTACACCAACACTCTGGCCGATGTGCTCCAGAGCCTTCAGGGCAAGTACATCCTGGGCACGACCGGCAGCGGATTCAAACAGGTCCGCATCCAACTCAATCCGGAACCGAAGCGGCGTCCCGCCCCGGCCGCCAGGGAGAATTAAATCATGGCTGAAATCGTAAAAGAAGAACACAAGCATACCGGAAGCTGCTCCTGCGGCCATGATCACGCCGAGCACGAACACGAGCACAAGCATGACTCCACCTGCATCTGCGGGCACAACCACAAGCTGGAGGCGGAAGGCGGCGTCGGCCACGACCGGGCGATGGGGCGGCTCTCCTTCGCGGTCCTCGGCGGACTGTTGACCGTCAACTCGTTCCTGCTGGGGTGGCTGCTGCCCGCCCAGGGCTTTGCCTCGTACATGAGCGCGCTCCTGGGCGCGTTCATCCTCGCGCTGCCGATCATCGCGACCGCGATCAAAGACCTGATCAACGGCAAGGTCTATATGAACGAGCTGGTGGCGCTGGCGATCCTGGCGGCGCTGGCGAGCGGCGACTTCCAGACCGCGGGCATCATCGCGTTTTTCCTGCTGCTGACCATCATCATCGAAACGCGCACCGCGAGCGGCGCGCAGCGTTCGATCGAAGACCTGATCAAGCTGACGCCGAACACGGCGCGCCGGCTCGACGGGGAAACCGGCTCCGAAGTGGAAGTCCAGGTCGCTGAACTCAAAGTCGGTGACCGGATCCGGGTCCGTCCCGGCGAAAACTTCCCGGTTGACGCGCGAGTCCTCATCGGCGAAAGCACCGTCAACCAGGCCTCGATCACCGGCGAATCGCTGCCGGTGGAGAAGAGCGTCGGCGACGACGTCTTCGCAGGCACCCAGAACCTGACCGGCCTGGTCGATCTCGAAGTCACCAAGGTCGGCGAAGACACCACGCTCGGCAAGGTCAAGGACATGATCCTCCAGGCCGAACAGAGCCGCACCCCGGTGGTCCGCATCATCGACCGTTACGCCGGGTATTACACCCCGACGGTACTGATGCTGGCGCTGATCACCTGGTACTTCTCGAACGGCGACATGAACCGGGTGATTACACTGATGGTCATCTCGTGCCCCTGCGCGGTGGTCCTGGCGACGCCGACGGCGGTGGTGGCGGCGGTGGCCGCGGCCGCGCGTCTCGGCATCTTCATCAAAAACGTCTCGCACCTCGAACTGGCCGGCAAGATCACCTCGTTCGTGTTCGACAAGACCGGCACGCTGACCGACGGGCTGCTGTCGGTGGTGAAGCTCAACCCGTTCGGCGAAGTCTCCCCGGCGGAGCTGCTCAAGATCGCCGCCACGGCCGAACAGTACAGCAACCACCCGGTTGCCGTCGCCCTCCAGAAACTGGCGAATGAAGCGTCGCTCGAACTCGGTTCGGCGGCCGATTTCCAGGAAGTCCCGGGCAAGGGCGTCACGGCGAAAATCGACGGCGCGGTCTGCATGATCGGCCGGGCCAACTGGCTCAAGGAGCAGGGCGTGCCCCTGCCCGAGAACCATGACGCCGACACCGAAGGCATGAGCGTGATGTACGTCGTGCGGAACGGCAAGATGCTCGGCTGGATCGGCCTCAAGGACAAGTTGCGCCGCGAATCTTCGGTTATGATCAGCGATCTCCGCCGTCTCGGGGTGCGCTTCATCGCGATGGTGACCGGCGACCGCGCTTCCGTGGCGGAGTCGGTGGCCTCCCAGCTCCAGATCGACGAGTACCAGAGCGAGTGCCTGCCGGAAGGCAAGGTGGCGTTCGTGGAGAGGGTCAAGGAGACCTCCCGCGTCGCGGTGGTCGGCGACGGCGTCAACGACGCTCCCGCCCTGACGGCTGGCGACCTCGGCATCGCGATGGGCGCGATCGGCAGCGACGTGGCGATCAACAGCGCCTCGATCGCGCTTATGACCAACGATTTGCGCCGGATTCCGATGTTGGTGTTCCTGTCGCGCAAATCACGGATGATCATCAACCAGAACCTGGCGTTCGGAATGCTGTTCGTATTCGGCGGCATGCTGATCTCGGTGTTCGGCTGGATGACGCCGATCTGGGCGGCGGTGCTCCACGCGGGCAGCACGCTCATCATCATTTTCAACAGCGCGCGCCTGGTGCGCACCGGAGAAGAGCTGACGCTCGAAGAGCAGCAGCAGAGCCTGAGTGACACCGGCACGGAAGAATAACCGATATAGAGGGATTGAACATACGATGGCTGAACAGCGCGAACCAATCGTGAGAGCCGCGGGACTGACCAAGGTGTTCCGGGATTTCTGGGGCCGCCCGAAGGCGAAGGCGGTGAATGATATCACCTTCACCGTCGAGCCGGGCGAAGTGATCGGCCTTCTCGGGCCGAACGGGTCGGGGAAATCGACCACGGTCAAGATGCTGCTCGGTCTGCTCTATCCGACCGGCGGCGTGCTCAACGTGCTCGGGCGTTCGCCGCGGGCGGTGGAGACCAAGCGGGAGATCGGCTATCTGCCGGAAGAGTCGTACCTGTACAAATACCTGACCGCCGAGGAGACGCTCGATTTCTTCGGCTCGCTGTTCAACCTTTCCCGCGCCGACCGCAGGAACCGCATCGACCAGTTGCTCGACATGGTCGGCATGGCCCATGCGCGCCGCCGCCGGGTCGGGGAATTCTCCAAAGGGATGGCGCGCCGGATCGGCCTGGCGCAGGCGATGATCAACGATCCGGAATTCCTGATTCTCGACGAACCCACCTCGGGGCTGGACCCGCTCGGCTGCAAGGAGGTCAAAGACCTGATCCTGACGCTGAAGGCGCGCGGCAAGACCGTGCTCATCACCAGCCACCTGCTGAGCGACATCGAAGACGTCTGCGACCGGGTCATCATCCTCTACGGCGGGAAAATCCGGGCGATGGGCGGGCTCGGCGAGTTGCTCACCGTGTCGGAAGAAAACCGCATCGTCACTCCCGCGCTGCCGCAACCGGCGATGAACGAGGTGTTGCGGATTCTGCGCGACAACCTGAACGGCGAGGAGTTTACCGTGGACCACCCGCGCCGCACGCTGGAGGAGTTCTTCCTCGACGTGATCATGAAGGCGAAATCCGACAACATCGAAACCGCCGGCGTCTCCGGCGGCGGAAAGATTGCGGAATACCTCTCCCGCGGCGACGAGAAGTCGGCGGTGATCGAATCGCTGGTGGAAGAACCCGCCGCGCCGATCACGCCTCATGCGGAAGCGCCCGTGGCCGCGCCCGCGCCGGAATCCGTGACCGAAGCGGTGATGGAGAAGAAGCTCGAACAGTTGACCGAAGAGCCCAAAGCGGTCGAACCGGCCCCCGAAGCGCCGCGGGAAAAATCCAACGGAAAGCTCAAAGAGGTCGATGCCAAGCTCAACGATATTCTGGGAAACCGTAAATGAAGTCATATTGGGCAATCGTAAAACTGACTTTCCGCAACGCGTTGAGGTCGCATATCTTCCAGTTGCTGCTGCTTTTGCTGCTGCTGGCGGTGCTGGTGATTCCGACGACGGTTTCCGGCGACGGGACGGCGGGCGGATTCATCCGCGTTTCGCTGCTTTACAGCCTGTCCACGGTCAGCACGATCCTGGCGCTCTCGTCGGTCTGGCTGGGGTGTCACGCGATGACGCAGGACATCGACAACTACCAGATCCACATGGTGGTGACCAAGCCGGTTTCCCGGATCCGGATCTGGCTGGCGAAATGGACGGGGGTCTACCTGATCCACCTGCTGCTGCTGCTGGTCTCCTCGATGGCGATCTATTTCATCATCCTCTACAAGTACAACCAGCAGGGTTTCCCGGAGAAGGAGCGGCAGAAGATCCGCAGCGAAGTGATGGTCGGGCGCCGGGTGTTCCTGCCCGAAAAAACCGACTACGAAACGATCAGCCGCCAGATGGTCAAGGAGAAGATCGAACGGCTCCGGGCGCAGGGGAAAGACGTGGACACCTCTCCCGCCGCCCAGGAGTCGATGTTGAAGGACGCGCGGCGCGAAGCGGTCACCAGGGATTCGGAACTTCTCCACGACCAGCCGCGGGAGTATGTCTTCCGGAATCTGCCGGTGAATCTCGACAAGCCGCTGTTCCTGCGTTACCGGCCCTATGTCGGCAAGGTGGCGTCGGAAGGGCAGCGTATGACGCGGTCGTTCTGGATCGCCGGAGTGCCGCGGCTCCCGGAGAAGAAAGACGCCACCAACGTATTCGAACAGGCGAAGCAGGGGCAGGGCATCGAATATTATCCGCAGCCGCTCTCGGAGTTCCCGGAGCAGGTGATGTCCGGCGAATTTCACGAGAAGACGCTCCCCGCGCAGTGGAAACTCATCGCCCCCGACCAGTCGGTCCGCTTCATCTACGTCAACAAAGACGACTCGCAGGAGAAACAGTATTTCCAGCCGACCGACGGGCCCAAGCTGCTGGTCGAGGTCTGCGGATTCTTTGAGAACTACATGCGCTCGGTCGCGGTGGTCGCGCTGGAGCTGCTGATTCTCACCGGAATCGGCTGCGCGTTCGGCGGCATCCTCACGCTGCCCACGGCGATTTTCGTGGCGATCAGCTATCTCCTGTTCGGCAGTTTCGCCATCTACATGTCGAATCTGGACTATGTCGCCGGAACGGCCGACCACCTCGGCCAGTCCATCGCCAGGCTCCTCCTCTGGATCGTGATCCCGTTGCAGGGATTCGAGATATCCGGGCTGGTCGCCAACGGAGAAATCGTTGAACTGAAATATTTCTGGCTGCTATTCAAGGGCTACTTCCTGTTCCGGGCGCTTCCGCTGTTCCTGCTCGGAATGCTCCTCTACCGGCGGCGCGAACTGGGACTGGTGATACGCAAATGAACAAATTCCGAACAATCGTCATGTATTTCACGCTGGCCTGCGTGACGCTTTTGCTGCTCTTCGGCGTGAACCGCATGGAAAACCGGCTCGATGCCGCCGTGGCGGAACACCACCTGCGGTTCACCGGGCAGATCAAAAACGCTCCGCCGCTGGTGACCTTCACCACCGTGGCGCTGGGCAGCTTCCGCGGACTCGTGGCCGACCTGCTCTGGCTGCGGGCCGGGTCGCTCCAGGAAAAGGGCAGCTACTTCGAAATGGTCCAGCTGGCGCGGTGGATCACCGACCTCCAGCCGACCTTCTCGGGCGCGACCGCCTACCTCGCCTGGAACATGGCCTACAACATTTCGGTCACCTGTTCCAGCTTCGAAGACCGCTGGCGCTGGGTGAACGAGGGGATCAAGCTGATCCGCGACCAGGCGATCGAGTACAATCCGGAAGACCCCATCCTCTACAAAGAGCTGGCGTGGATCTTCCAGCACAAGCTCGGCAACATCATGGACGACGCCAACCTCTACTACAAGAACCGGCTGGCGGTCGAAATCACCAATGTGGCCGGAATCCGCCCGAACTGGGAGGCGCTGGCGGCCGCGCCGGAAAACCCGGCGGCCTTCCTCAAAAAATATCCCCCCGAGCACCGCATCTGGAAAGCCGCGAAAGACGCCGGGTTCGAAACCTACGACGCCCTCTACACGGCGTTCAAACAACCCGAGCCCTCCGCGCTGCCGCAGCCGTTCCTGAACCGCATCGCCGACGATGAAAAGCTGGTCGCCGAACTCAACGCCTATTTCCACGCGGAATACCTGCGCGAACGGCTGAAGCTCGACCCCAAAATCATTCTCGAAATCAACCGGCAATACGGCGACATGGACTGGCGCGTGCCGGAGTCGCAGGCGATCTACTGGGCGACGATGGGCATCAAACGCACACCGGGAAACCGGGACCTGAGCTGCGACCGCATCATCACCCAGTCGCTTTACGAGGCGTTCCGTTCCGGACGCATCCTGATGATCGACGAGAAGGCGTTCGAGACCATCACGCTGGTGCCGAATCTGCAACTGGTCGATGCCGTCTACGAACGCTTCCGCAAGGTGCAGGAGATCTACGAGCCGGACAGCCCGATGTCCACCTTCCGCAGCGCCCGGATCAATTTCATGAAGGACGCCATCACCACGCTCTATAACTACGGCAGCTTCTCGAAGTCCGCCGAGTATTACAAGAAACTCCAGAAGGAGGAGCCCGGCAGCCACCGGCTTCCGCTGGACGAGTTCGTGATGCAGCAGTGGGCCGAAGAGGTCCGCGACGCCTCGGTCAAGAAGGCCAGCGAAATCGTCTCCGGGCTGATCTTCCGCAGTCTCTTCTACCTGATCTACAACGATCATGACGCCGCCGTGGCGAACGAGCGCATGGCCCGCTTCGTCTACGCCAAGTACCAGAGGGAGATGGGGGACCAGCCGCGCACCACGCTGCCGCCCTACGCCGAAATGAAGAAGTCGATGATCGAGAACCTGAGCAAGACGATGAATCCGGCCATGGTCGAAATCCTGAAACAGAAAATCAGGGAAGACCAGGCGGACGCGCCGGGACCGCTCAAGCCGAAATCAAATCCTCTGGAACTGAAGTAAAGGGCCGGGTTCGATGCGTCATTTATTGTTCCTCTCCGCCGTCGCGGCACTGCTCCTGACGGCGGGATGCGTCAAAATCGATTACGTCGGGCGGGAATTCACACCCACGCCGCAATCGGAGCCGGTCGCCTATTACCTGAACCGGGAAGAGATTCCGCCGGGGCAGTTCCGGATCATCGGCCGCGCGACGCTGACCGCCCCGGACGGAACCGACGGCTACGACATCAAAGACGAATTGCTCGCAAAAGCACGCGCCTGCGGCGCCGACGCCGTCTGCCAGGTGCGCGCCCGCAAGCTCGACGTCGGCCTCTACAACCGCGAAGAGCCGGACCCCTTCCCGCCCCAGAAACCGATCGACCCGGCCAACGCCGCGTTTCAGGGCGCACCCTCCCCGCAGGAAGCGGAAAAGGCGGAATACGGCGACCCCGTCAAACTCAAAGGCGAGCACAATTCCAGGAAAGAAGTCGTCATCCAGGCGCTCTTCCTGAAAAAGAAGGCGGAAGTGGAAAAAATGATCGCCGCACAGGAAAAGGAAATCAACCAGATCCTCGGCGAAAAGCCGGACCCGTCCCGCGCGTCCGGCGAGGATAAGCCGGAATCCCCGGAACCTGCCGCGCCTCAGCAGTGAGACTGTAACGTCAGGGCGACCTCTTCGGGAGTGAGCTCCCGGAAGGCGCCCTCCGGCAAATTCCCCAGCTCCAGCCCGCCGATCTTCACGCGACGCAGCTCCTGCGTCTCAGCCCCGGCGGCGGCGGTCAGGCGGCGGATCTCCCGCTTCTTCCCCTCGTTAAGCACGATCCGGTAACCGCATTTCCCGATGGGCTCGATCGATACCACGCGAAGCAGCTCCCCCGCATTCCGGATTCCGGCGCGAATGCGCTCGAGTTCGGCGGCGCTGAACTCCCGCTCCACCCGCACCAGATAAGTTTTCAGAACTTCATGCCGCGGATGCGTGAGCTTGGCAACATAACCGCCGTCGTTGGAGAACAGAATCATCCCCTCGCTCTCCTTGTCCAGCCGCCCGGCCGAAAACAACCGCACCGGCGGATCAAGCCGAATCAGGTCCACCGCCTTCAAGGCGACATGCGGGTCCGCATTCGTGCAGACATACCCGCGCGGCTTGTTCAACATGATGTAGTGCAACTTCTCCGCCGGCGTAACCTGCCGACCGTCGAACACCACCACATCCCCCTCCATCACCGAAGTCCACGGCTCATATACCACCCGGCCATTCACCGAAACACGCCCGGCCTTGACCAGCTCCCCGGCACTTCGCCGCGAAGCCACCCCGGCCGCACTCAAAAATTTCACTAAGCGTTCCATTGTAAATATGCAATGGGAACCTGGGGGCGGGGAAGGGAGCTTTTTTTCGCGTGAAAAAAAGCTCCCTTCCCCGCCCCCAGACCCCCACCCCATCCTTTCAAAAAAAGCGGTTGTCAGCGGGCGTTTCCGGGCTGCGGCGTAATTTGGTCATTCGAAAGCGCCAGAGCGGAACGATTCTGCATAAATTACGTCGGGATTCGGGGAAATGCAAGGAAGAAAGGCGATTTTTCCATGTCCGGCGTCAGCGTTGCTGCGGGCCCCCGGCCCGGCGCGACCCACGAAAATGAACCCGCCGCAACCGGCCGGGAACCGTTCACGTGGCTCTACCGGTTATTCAAAGCGGCCTGCCAAGCCCCGGTAAAGATCTCCACATGAGCGGAACAACCAAGCCGTTTATGCAACGGTCTTGCACCGTGCAAACCAACTTCCTGCAAAAACAGGCGGAGGGAGTGCTCTCCCGCCCCAAAAAAGGGGCGGGAGACGCCGGAAGGAGCGGTATTTTGCGCCCTCCGGAACCCTG
>Ga0209373_10002384_pt1 | contig 19011 bp, 18 predicted proteins | sample Higcelweek5metaG_FD_187173 | JGI IMG/M metagenome (GOLD analysis project Ga0209373, IMG submission 187173) | Freshwater pond sediment microbial communities from the University of Edinburgh, under environmental carbon perturbations - High... | ecosystem: Environmental > Aquatic > Freshwater >... | reverse complement strand
GCCGACTTTAATTCCTGCAACAAGTCGCCGGTGTACTTGGCCGCGCCGTCCGACAGCCTGAGAACACACATCTCAAGTACCCCTTTCCGGAATTGTGCTATGATTTTTTCGTCATTCATGAAACAAATGTACTAAATGTTATTTACTTCTATGCTTTACATAGTACTAAATAATTTAAAAATTATTTATATTGCTGATTTTCTGATAATTAAATATTGCTTTGATGAAGTTGCGATGCCAATACATTATATTATGCTCCCAAAAAAAATCAAAATGAGCTATTGATCAGAGCATCTCTCAGAGTGACAGAAGGGGCAAACATAACGATTCCATATCCTCTGTCTCCTGCGTCGCCATCGGACGATGGAATATTATGTTTGCTGCAAAATGGGTTTTCAGAAATACCCTTAAATAAAACTGATCATCACAGGCAACCACAAACAAAAACCGGTGTTTAATATTCAGGTACAGATGCCCGGAAAATAAATCGAAAAATCTGCATACGTTAACTTACCCGAAGCAGCCATTAACTGAGTATGTGTATATTTCCGGAGCTTGTTGACCGTATCTTTACCAAAACACAAGAACAAAATGTCGAACCTTAAAAATACTAAAGCCATGAACACAGTAAAAGAAGCCGCTCTCTGGACCATTTACCTGCTCGTTATGGCCGCCGCAATCGCAGGAGCCATGTTAGTTGGATAAGTTCAGAAAACACAGTAAAAACCAAAGCCCCGAATTTCTTCAGGGCTTTTTTATTGTCCAGACTTTATACAGCTTGTACTGGTAATTTAGGGCCTGCTGTCATGCTGAGCCCTGCCTGCTGTCACACTGAGCGGAGTCGAAGTGTCAACAGTAGGATAAACTCCGTCGAAGTATGAACAGCGGGCGCCTTCAAACCTTTGTCAAGCCTTCGTTCCGATAGCCATCGGAACCGCTCTGGATGACAAAGGTTTGAATTACAAGAAATGCCTAAGGACAGTAAAAACCAAAGCCCCGAATTTCTTCAGGGCTTTGTTTTTATATTGTCTAAGAAAATGAATTCGCTACTGAAGCGGTGTAATTACATCAAGCACTTCCGGCAGATCCATTCCGATGTCTTTCAGATGCTGAATAGTCGGAACACCATTTTTAGTCCAGCCGCGGCGATTATAGACTGCGTCGAGCAGCTGTTCGTAACGATCTTCGCGGTACTTGCGGGTGATGACCATTTTTTCTTCCGTGGTTTTTCCTTCCGGATCAATGCCAATCAGGTCTTTCATCTGCTTGTCGTAACGCTCTGTGCGGCTTTCGTATTCCTCTTTGGTAACCGGACCACAGGCGCGGTATGGCTGCGCATCGTTCTTACGCAGACCTTTACCCATACGGATGTCGAAAATACGCTGGAAATTATATACGCGCTCGCTCTGACGGATCAGTTCTTCCTTGCTGAATGGTTTTCCGGTCACCGCAGTATAAATGGCTACGTAGTTGTCGACATGTTCGGGAACCTTTGCAGGCTCAGCTGTTGAAGCATTGTCGGCTGGTTCAACATCGTTCCACGGAAGCTTGCAGAGTCCCTGCAGACCAAACCAGGTGCGGAACATCGGGAAATAGAACAATGCTTCAGCTTTCTTTTCGAATGTCGGAATTTGATTGTTTACCATGTCCATGAAAATCAACCATGCTTCGTCGTGCTGCGGACCTTTGTTGGTCATAGCATAACCGCCCTGCTGGGCCAGCGATTCTTTCGAAATGTACTGACTGTATTCAAGGCCTTTGTTTTCCATACCGATATCTTCGATCAGCTGAGCATCGCCCCAGCCGTTTTTAATGAACAGGTCTTTCATTGCGCGGACACCCAGTCCGGCAGTCAGGCCAAAGCCTTCGCCGCGGGCAACCATGTGCAGTAATTCCATTGAATCAACTTCGGACCCGAAGTTCAGATCAAGGCCTCCTGTGCGCTCTTTGTTCAGAATTCCATATTCATAGCATTCCATAATGAAGCCCATGATGGTTCCCCACGAAATGGTGCAGATGCCATAGGTGTCGCAATAAAAATTGGCTTCGATGGTCCATTCCGGGTTAAAAATCCCCATGATTGAGCCTAATGAAGATGTTGTTTCATATTCCGGTCCGTCTACAATCACTTTCTGTCCTTTGTAAGGGCCGGTTTTCAACTCGAAATCATCCACCCCTTTGGCGCAGCTCATGTTGCAGCCAATCCAGCAACCATCGGGAACACCCTGAGTGAAATAGCTCATCCAGACATCGCCGTGGATTTTGCCAATATCGGAATGAACGCCAAATTTATAATTGTTGACCGGAAGAAGGTCGTAATCATTCATAATATGGGTAAGGTGGGCGGTGCCTTTCTTACGCATTTCGCACTGACTGTCGTCGAGTTCACGCATTTCTTTGTTGAACTTGCGGCCACGCTCCATAATGACATCCATGTTTTCGACATCGTTTATGTTTCCTGGAATTCCAGGAACTTTTGCCACCAGAGCTCTGATTTTTTTATCACGGAAAACGGTTCCAATACCACCACGACCAGCTTGTTTCAAACGGATTTTCTTACGCTTGCTGTCAAAGAAAGTAAAATTCAGCATACCGATGAGAGAATGATCAGCAGCATCACCGGCAGAAACAATTCCGATGTTCTTTTTGTCTTTGTCGTCGATGGCAAAAACATCGGTGAGTTCTTCGGCGAGTAAATGTGAATCGTGCTCAAAACCAGGGTCTTCGAAAATCTCTATGTGACCTTTGGCAGCGTCGATCAAAACAACAACTTCCTTGTCCGATTTGCCTTGAAGTTCAATAGCATCGAAACCGGCAATTTTCAGAAAAGGCCCGAAATAGCCACCAACATTAGAATCAATCGGAATATGAGTCTGCGGGGACAATGTTACCACAAGCGACTTTCCAGCTCCGCTGTACTGCGTTGTGCCGCAGATGGGGCCGCCGGAAATAACGATTTCGTTCTCCGGATCGTTCCATTTGGTAGTTGATTTTACTGCATCCCAAAGAAGGCGAAGGCCATAACCCTTGCCGCCGATGAATTTTTCTTTCATCTCAGAAGGGACATCCTTTGTTTTTATTTCGCCGGTACCGACGTTGATGTATAAAACTTTATCCGTGTATCCACGGTGTACTGGAGTGATTGTATAATCAAACGATGCAAGTACTTTCCGTTTGGTTTTCAGGTCTTCAATATTGATGGCCATAATGCTTGTTTTTTAGTTTGGCAAAAATAGCAAAAAAACCATTCAAAACGGGCACTACTTCTTAATTTCATTATGCATTGTTTTGCATATTGATGGATTTCAACCAACGCATTAAATATCAAATTGAAATAAAAAGTACAAACAGATGAAAGCCACGCATGGTGTCATCCTGAACTTGTTTCAGGATCGACCAAGCGTGGCTCCTCATCCACCGTAGACACTGAAACAAGTTCAGGGTGACATGGTGGATGAGGATTGCTGGTAGACAGAGTTGGTATTGAACTACTATAAATTTTACCCGGTAAAATTGCATTGGTTGTTGACCCCACCATGCGTGGTTGTCATGATTGGAAAATTTTATAATTCATATCTTTGCAATAAACGCTGGACAATGACATTTGAAGAAATCAAAAACAAAGTTTCCAACTTCACGGTGGGTATTGCCGGCTGCGGCGGACTTGGCTCGAACTGCGCTGCCATGCTCATTCGCAGCGGGATTTCAAAACTCGTCATTGCTGACTTCGATATCATTCAGGAATCCAATCTGAACCGGCAATTCTTTTTTTACGATCAGATTGATAAACCCAAAGCCGATACGCTGAAAAAGAATTTACTCAACATCAATCCTGATGCGCAGATCGACGCACATGTTGTCCGGCTCGACCCCGACAAAGTGGTTCAGCTGTTTGCCCATTGCGATGTGATTGTTGAAGCTTTTGATCTGGCCGAAAATAAGCAAATGCTGATTGAGACTGTGCTGGACCGCTTTCCGGAAAAACCGCTGGTGTGCGCATCCGGACTCGGAGGTCTCGAAGATGCAGACCAGATGCGGGTTGTACGCAACGGCAACCTGATTGTGGTGGGCGATTTTAAAGAAAGTGTCTCCGACAACAATCCGCCGATAGCGCCCAAAGTGACCATTGCTGCTGCTTTGCAGGCGAATGAGGTGCTTAAGCTACTGCTATGCGAAGTTTAAACTTCGCATAGCGATGTCCTAGTGGGCATCGACCTTGCAAAGCATCAGCAGCAGATGAATGTAGGTCTTTAGAATTTCTTCGACATATTCGTTGCAGGCTTTTACACTGCCCGGAAGCGTGTATATCTGCGTCCTGCCGATCACTCCGGCAATGCTGCGGCTCAGTAAGGCATTCGGATTTTTCTGTGCCGACTTCCAGCGGATGTTTTCCATAATGCCCGGAATGTCTTTATCAAGCAGCGGCCACACCGTTTCGGGTGTGATATCGCGCGGACCAACTCCGGTGCCGCCTGTGGTGAAAATCGCATCAAATCCCGCGTTCACGCTGTGCACCATCAATGTCTCCAGTGCTTCGGAATCATCGGCTATTACAGTGCGCTGAATTTCGCACACGCGTTTTTCAGCTTCGAAGAATTTTTTCAGATTGCTCTCAATCGCAGGACCGCTCAGATCCTCGTATTCGCCGGCAAAAGCGCGGTCGCTCAATGTGATGATATGAATTTTATGTACCCGCGGTTTATATGCCATGGTGTCGCCGGCTTTCAGCGTTCCGCCTTTGATGACGCGTGCAAAAATCCCTTCTTTCGGCATGACGCAATTCCCTACCTCGCGGAAAATAGCACAGCTGTCGCCGTGGCATTCCTTGCCGATTTGCGTGACTTCGAGTTCAATGCCGTTGCCTTCGAAACGATCGAGCGGATGAGTCTCGTACAAGAGCACGCCTTGTGTTGTAATGTTCTCGGCAAATTCGCCGTAAGCAATTTTTCTGTTCGCTTTGTGCTCGAATTTTTCAACACTTTCGATGGCCAGCAAGCTCACCATCCGGTGCCACGCACCTGCATGCGCATCGCCTCTGACGCCGGTTTCGCACAATTCAATCTGTTCAGCCGGAACCTTAATGGTTCCTTTCTTTTCGGAAATATTGACCGATATTATTTTAATTTCGCTCATTGTTTTTACTTCTTTGTTTTTTCAATAAGATGAATTTCCTGCATCACCATGGTTTTATCAACGGCTTTGCACATGTCGTAAACGGTGAGCAGTCCAACGCTTACAGCAGTCAGCGCTTCCATTTCTACGCCGGTCTGGCCCTGACATTTCACGGTAGCAGAAATCTCAACGCCATTTTTCATGAGCTTCGCCGACACCTGCACATCGGTGAGCAACAGCGGATGACACAACGGAATCAGCTCCGATGTTTTTTTGGCGCCCATGATCCCCGCAAACTCAGCAATGCTCAGCACTTCGCCTTTCTTCACACCGTTTTCGCGGATGAGTTTTACCGTTGCAGCCTGCAGTAATATTTTCCCCGAAGCTATTGCAGTCCTGCTCTGGATGGGCTTTTCGCCAACATCCACCATGCGGGCTTTGCCCTGTGTATCGGTATGGGAGAGTTTTTTCATGTGCGCAGAAAATCAGTTACGCCGCAAATTTACGAAAATTAAGAAGTTTGCACCGCAGATCTTTCTGTCCGCAGATTCCTACGCCGCGGCGTAGCGGCGGACACGGATTTTCGCAGATGCGCCTGCATCAGGCAGGTTGAAAACACCTTCTGGTCATTCTCAATTAAAGCAGATTTGCTCAGATCCGCCTGCATCGGACACTGTCGTGACCTGATGGGCGGAAAAGTGCGATGAAGACCGTTTCAGATGGACAACATTGTTCCCGCGAATCTAAATATGATAGCCGCTTATGAAAATTCAATCGCTCAATATTTCCATTCGGAAGTTTTGATGATATAGGGATGTGTGGGACTTAGTATGGTTTAAAAATAGTTTCAGGGTTTTCAGATGTTAATCTTCCATAGAACTCAATAACATACTTATCGGTCATTGAGGCAACATAATCACATATAATTCGCTTTTTATACTCCTTATTAGCTACATTGTATATATCTTGAACATCAGATGGCAAAAGCTGATACCCATTTCCTTCTGAAAGCGTAGTAAATATGCGTGTTACAATCTCCTTACCTCTATATTCAGCAATTTTTAGTCGAGGCGATATTATTTGAGACATGTAAGTAATTGTCTTTAGAATTTCAACAAGTACTTTGGTTTCATTTGTAAATTTTGCAATAGACAATGCGGGATTCATTTCGTTGTATTCAAGTTCAACTCCACGAATAAATCTTCCAACAATTGATGATGTGAATCCTGTTCTAATTGAACCATTATTGGCGATTAATTGTGACGCTCTATATTGGTGATCAACATTTGAGTTAGCAAAGTCTAAGAAATGCTTACCTTTTACACTAGCAGAAAAATTAACTGTGCTGTCAGATTCTCCGAAATCAAGAATATTATTTCTTATTAAGTCAACAATATCTGCTCCAGTTAACTCTATAGAAATATTTTCATTAATCAAAGTTTGGTTCACTTTTTCACAAACGCTTTTCAATAATTCTGGCGAAGGGTATAGCAAATCAAGTGGAGAAATGAATCCTGCTTTAAAAGCATCTTCCAAATCATATGTACTATAAGCAATATCGTCAGCGATATCCATAATACAACATTCAATCGTTTTGAATTTGATGTTATTGATACTCTTGGTCGCTAAAACACTTTTTTTAATGGCGTCAACTATTTCACAGTCACAACCATAGTAGCCTTTTACCGGTCTTGGTTTTTTTTTACCTAACTTTTTAGCATGTGTTTCCCTTTCAACTTTTGAATAAGGAATAACATTATCATATTTAAGGATGGAGGCTAATGTTCGGTAGCACAAGTTTAGCCCTACACGATTGTCTTTTCCTTGTGAATCAAAACCAAAATTCTCTGTTCTGAACTTTTTTTCAATCTTTGTAAGAATACGCATTGTTTGAGCGTTCCCTTCAAACCCTCCATGTTCCAACATGCACTCATCAAGAGCCTCTTCACCCTGGTGACCAAAAGGAGGATGCCCTAAGTCGTGTGCTAACCCAGCAAACTCTACTAAATCTAAAGAAATACACAGATCCTCTGTAGATGATCTTTTTGAACGTCTATTATCTCCGTCATTAAAATAATTATAATTGAGTCTTATTGCTATTGATTTTGCTATTTGAGCAACTTCAAGAGAATGCGTTAATCGGTTTCTAAAAAAATCAGATTCCATGCCTGGAAAGAGTTGTGTCTTTCCCTGTAACCGTCTAAAACATGGAGAATGTATGAGCCTTGCAGAATCTCTTCGCCAATTATTCCTATAAGGTTCTTCTTCTAAACCTCCACCAAATGGTTCTATCCTTAAGTATCTTAAATAGTCCTGTTTTTGGTAAAGAGGTTTACTCATCGAAAACACTACTTGGATTTAGATGTTTCTTTCGTTGTTTTTACAGGTCTAACAGTACCTTCTCTAACAACTCTAGGAGGAATGACATTCCTTGAAACAATTCGCATTGCTTCTCTAACAACTTGAGTTGTTGAATTTAAACGAGTTATTGCCATTTTAATCTGTTGTTTATAATTAACAACGCAAAATTACGAAATTATTTCATGTGAAGCTGACTAAATGCTTATTTTTGTTATCTCTTGAAACATTTACCACCAACTGATTATCCATCTGATTCAGCGTCACCCATTACGGAGCAAACAGCGTCAAGCTTACGCGGCACCCCGTCTGCTATGAAACCCGTGTTGAAAGTTGGCAATCGTACCATGGCTAAGCAAATATTTGTTTCAGTCTTTTCAAAAGCCTCCCTTTTTATTGTGGTCGTCACGCTTCTTTTTCCAATTTACATCAAACTTTCCGTCAATTTCTACCTTTAAACTGTCAGGTGGTCTCGCAACTTGTACATGAAATGGATGGAGGCCCTGGTGCATTAACTCTTCCTCTTCCCGAAGTCGTCTGCTGCAGAATAAATCAATAACAGTCAAGTCAGGTCTAGCCTCATAAACTGTCATATCTATCCATACGGGAACTTTGTTGTCATGATGAAATAAGTCAACAACTTCCATGGCTGTCAAAAGTTTTCCTTCAAATTTGTTCCAGGAATTTAATACGGAAATTTCTTTTTCGTTTAAACGTTTATCGTCTTTATCAACTGTCCGTAAGTTTGGTGTGAGAATATAATTGAAATTGTCAGAAAAGTCATTGTAACAAAGTGTCCTGGTCATGACAATTAATTGCTTTGAAGCTTCGTCAAGATGATATCTGAATTTTATTTTGTCCATTTAGTGATTCTTAGTTTCATCAGAAGTTTATCGGGCCTTGCCTTGCGTATCAGTGTAGGAGGGCTTTTTCATGGGTGCAAACAGTTACCCGCCCACTCTTTCGAAAACCTGAAAGCCCTGTCTTTTATTTCGTTCCAACTTAATGCCATGACGGATTTGATTGAGTGCTAAGGTAGGGAGAAAAAATTGGTTGGAGAAAATTTTGTGTAATAAAAAAGAGGACGGGTGTTGTGTGTGGGAGATTGATTAAGTTTTCCAGCCTTTCTTTTGAAAAGGTGAATTACATAGTTTGTGGAGTCTATAGGTATAAGCATGAATAACATTGAATAAAAAATTCTGTTTCATGAAATATTTCAGCACCTATACTGCATCAAGATTTATGGTTGCTGACATTAGGGATTTACATTTCACTATTGAAAGTTCATTTAATAACTGTTGAAATAAATCTAATATGCCGTTTTGTTGATCAATAATCATTTTAGGAATTATTTCAATCTCTTGTCCTTTTTTACGATCGCTTTCATCATGGCCAATCAAATAGTAACTCTGCTTTTTCAGTGTCTGCTGAGAAATAAGAAAATAGTTTTTACCTCTGTTTGTTGGATGACCTATTGTAATATTTCGAATTTCTCGAATTTCAAATAAAGCTTTATGTTTATTTTTGAAATCTATTTCACGCGTTAAGCATGTTTTGTAGAGAGTGTTCATCGAATCTTGCTGAACGAAAAATGCTTGTAATAAACCATATAAAGCCAGGTATTTGATTTTGTCAAATTCAAAAATTGACAGATCTAAATATTCCTCAATAACTGATTGTGAGTCTTCAATAGCATATGTGCAGGACTGTATTAAACCACTTTTCTGAGAGTACACCGACAATATTTTCAACTGTTCCAGATCATATAGTATTTTAAATAACTTAGGTCTCGTTTGTTCCAATTTCGATAAAGTCGAGCGATTTGGAAATAGTTTGTTTATTTTTTCTATTTCTGTTTCTTTGTGTTTTTGAAAAAACTCACCATTCTCATTCATGATGCTAAATTTTGATTTGCTTCTTCAATTTATTTAATTCTTCATCACTTAATTCTTCGATTAAGTAAAAATCAAAAAAATCGTTTTTTATCTTAATCGATTGACTTTTGTAAAACCAGTTTAAAACAACTACCATTTTAATATCCTCTGGCATATTAACTATTCTTTCTTTAATTAAAAAATTCTTAAAAGAATCTTTTACCTCTTGAAATGACATTGGCATAATATTGCTGCCGATTCGACGATAAAAAACTTGTTTCTTTCCTACGTTTGTTTTTCGAACACCAAGTTCATATAATAGCTTATAAACGTTTTCTATTTGATCTACATCTTGAATAACTTTTATTTGACCGTTTTTCTGTCGTATAAAAGTTAGAAATGAATTTATATTGTAATCCAGCATATTTTAGATATAAGAAGGTGTACTAAATCAGCCCCAACGATTGTATTAATTCTAAAAGGTGCTTTGCTTTTAATTTGTTCATTGCGCCATAGTTTGTCAAATTTGAAATTTGATAAGTCGATGTCCAAACATGCTGAAAGCCCCTTGAATCAACCAAAAAGTCAATAGCTTTTACGGTTTCTCCTCGTGTTCTTGAAGAACAAAATATGATATCACAGGCATATTTATCGCTCAGATTAATCAGTCTGTTTTTCAAATTTGTGTTTGGATCACCTTGGCTTTCAACTCCAATAACAACTCCATTTACCTCAATCACCAGCGAAAAATCCCCCTTCGATGAAATATTTTGCTTGCTCTTATATACTTCTTTATATGAGGGATAGGTCTTTAGTAAAAGAATTGCTAGCTCCTTTAGTGTTTCCGATTTTCCTTTTCCTGCAGTATTCCAAACAGCGACAATTGTTTTCATGTTATTTATGTTTAATGCAAAATAGAATTGTTTTCATGGGTCTGTGATCGCTAGTTTTTCAGGTATTGCTCTTGATGAGAAGTTACAGTCATCTTTTGAACAGTTCTCGTTCCCCACTGTTCTTTTACTATTAATGCTGTTGCCTTAACAGTCACAGTAATAGGCTCAACAAGATTATCGTTTAAAAGGGCAATATATACTTTCCCATTTAAAGGATATTTCATTTGCGAAGCTTCTATGATTACATCTCCCTGTTTATATTGCATGAATGTTTGATTGCTCTGGAACAATGCAACGCTATTGGCATCAGCAAGAAACCAATATTTTACATTATCCTCACCTTGCACTTTACTGAAGTATGAAATACCCGTTAGTGCCAAAGCAGCCATGGCGCTATAGCCTGGAATATTTGAAACAGTTGCCGCGGCAGATTTCAAAAAGCTTTCTTTTGATTTTTCAAATTCTTCTTTCCCTTCTTTTCCTGTTCCAATATAAAAGCTCCATGAAACAGTATTGTCGGGCAAAGCAAAGTCGATAATTTGATAATTATTATTACCGTTCAAGGCATTTGAAGACGAGATTTGCGGCGTGCTTGAATAGAAATCTGAAAAGGAAGTGTCAACTTTAATTAAGTATGGCTCTTCAATAGGAGTATATGTCGTATCATAAATTGTTCGCTTATAAACACTGGTGTTAAAGTTCTTCGTAGCTTCACTCTGAGGAATACGCTGGATTACAAACTTGCAGACACGTCCAGACATTGCTGAATTCGTAAAACGAAATTTATATATTCCCGTCTTTGTTATATTGATAATCTTGTTCTCGATCTTTACAGTTTTATAATCCATAAACTTTGACGATGATGGTAGCTCCATTATTTCAACCTCTTTCAGCTCTTTTCCATTAACTTCCTGAAAGTTAAAAATCAGCTGGTCTCCTTCTGCAAAGCCATAATAAAATACTTCTTCACTGAGTCCAGCTACTTTTAAAGTATTATCTGCAACATTCACTGCCGTTTGGCAAAATGCTGCTGGCACGCATAAAACTGTTGAGAGCACCATTAAGAGAATGAATCTTTTCATACTTTCCTGCTTTTAATTACTATTTGAAATCTCTCTCCACGTGTTTATTTGCCAGCTATAGAAATGATGAATTAACCATTGCATGGCAAAATTCAGACTTATCACCCCAAATGTAAAAACTTTATTTTAACAAGTTGTGTTTTTGCAAAAATATTTTTCACTTTTACCCACTGTTATTCATTACAAGAAAGCATCCTTCCACCTTTTCGATGGCTTAGATACCCGAAACGATCATCGACGAAAAGGTCGAGATGTCACATCGTTTTTTCTATTTCATTTAGAAAATACAAATGGATGCATGGACCTTTTCGTTACCGTGGAAATTGAGGATGTGCATATTTGTTAATCAAAAAGAAAAAACAACTTGATGATTACTTTAATGAAGGACATGACTTCATAGATCTTTCGCAGGATGTGATAAAGCCTTGGTTTCTTTTTCGGTTTCATAATAATTAATTTTGTTTGTAGTCAATTTCAAAGAGCAAATAATACTGTGAGAATTGACGTTTCAAAAGTAATTTATGTCAGGCTCGTACAGGTCACTAATTGTGGGCTTGTTGTAACAGATTGTGGGAAAGTCATGACAAATTGATAAATGAATGTCACTAATTGTGAGAAAAGTAATGGACTATTATTAGCTTTATACCAATATTTACATTCAGGCGAAATGCAGCCGTACAAGGTGAACTGTCCTAAAAAGGGATGGTGTCATTTCTTTCGTAAAGTATGCTTGGAAGTGCTTGAGTTTTGGGGGGATTACATTTCACTCTCATCTTTTTTGAACAGTTCATGCTTGCAATGTATTAAACCGGTCGTTGGCGGGACGCAGGAGAGCTAAGTGAGATGGCTTTTTTATTTTACTCTTATAATTTTGGAATCAAAGTCAGCCATTAAATATACCCGGTCAAATTTTGATTCCATACTATAATTTTCAGTCACACTCAAATCATAGGAAACAGATGAAAGTGAACCAATTAATAGTACTAACCAAAATTCAGTCAGTTGGTTTTTACTTTTTCTATATCCAGATATTTTTGATTCTTTTTTCGCAATTTCCGATTTCAAACGTTCTCTTGTCAAGCATTCTGATTGCCCGTTCATTTCTTTATACGAAAATGTAATTTTAGAATGATTTGTCGTTCTTATTCCTGAAATATTTTCAGGAAATTCAAAGTCCATTTTCAGTCTGGTCCATTGCACACAATCTGCAATTTGTTCAGCCAAGATTTGTTTGTCTTTTTGCAGATAATTCCAATTATCATTTTGTATTGATATAATCGCGTGTACATTAATGCCCGGGTGTTTTTGTGCAAATATTTGCTCGGCGCAATCCAGAAGCGTTCTTATACTAAAATATCGTCGAGCATCATCCTTTAGAATTTGAGTGTGTTCAAGTCCGATAAGCTTTTTGTTATATTCAATTATGAAATCAGGATCTGGTGGTTTTGGCTTATCAACAATTCTAATATCAGAGTCAATTTTATAAACAAACTTACCAATTTGACAAACTTCAAGAATTTCTTTTTTATCAAGCTTAAAATTTTCAAGAATGGGATAAATAATCAGCCCTAATTCCTGCTTTTCGTTTTTCAATTGTTCAATTAGATTATTAAGTTCTTTAATGTTTTTCTGTGTGTTCATTTTATTGACATATTATAAAATTCACATCTGTACTTGTTGCTTGACCACGACGCTCCGGGCTTTGCGTTCGGGAGGGTTTCGGAGCACTTCATTGTCAACCAAGTACAAAGCTTGATAGAAGTACGGCACTTGATTTACCCACGTCAGACGCCATTGCATCAAACCGATGGTAACAATAGTTTTTCTTCCGTTTTCATTATTTCAAGTCGTCAACTATGTCGGCAAAGTCATACTCGTGAATAAGCATAATTGTGTGTCCTTCTTTTCTCATTCTTAGGGCCTTTTCTACTTTTCGTCCGTAGCATGAAAATGCCCAGGCTGGATTTCCATTGTCGCCAACAATTAAATAATCTGTTTTGCGTGTAACACTGTCCGTTGGGATACCGCCAAGATTTATGATATCCTTTTGCAGGTCTTCTCTATTGCCTCTTTTAAGAATACCTGTTATGCAAAATGTCTTGCCTTCAAATGTTACGTTCGGTTCGCATGTACAAAGTCCTGAAATGCTAACTTCCGATGTTTCACTTTTAATTTTTTCGTCCGTTTCTTTGTCATGAAGTTTTACAAATTGGTTAAAGTATGCCTTTAAAACTACCTTTTCTTCCTCGTCAACTTTATGATCGCAAACGATTGATAAAATTAAACTCCTTATTTCGTCATAGGGATAGTAGGTGTTTAAATGCTCGTTTTCTTGAAGCCAATTATGCAAGTCGAAAATTTCCTTATCATTTATTGTCCCATCCGATAAAATGCCATGACATAGTCCTTGCAATGTTTGCAGGTCGGTTGTTACCGCATTATAATAGTAGTTTTCGTTCTCGTATTTTTGACACAGCCAATACAAATCCTCAATTGTCTCTTTAGGTGGAATTTTGTTCGAGATTGTCTGCTCAATAATATTCATAAACTCATTGAACGGATTTCTATCAATAAGGTCGTTGTGCGCTACAACCCATTGATGAAGTTCATGAATTTCCTTTTCGTTTACAATGCCATCTAAGTTAATGCCGAGCAAAATTCCTTTCAAAGAACTTATTGCTTTGTCAGCTTGTGCTTTTGCAGTGTAAACTTTTAATGTCTGTTCGTTAAGATTATTCATTGTTGTGTCGTTTTACCTTCTCGAAGTTGATCTGCTGCTTTCTTGCTGAACTCCTCCCAAATATATTTCTCTTTCATTCTATTGCCAAATTTAGTGTTTAAATTTGACACACTTTATTGAGCAGTCTCGAGTTTCGTTCTATCATCACTGCTAAAATGTCGGTATGTTGTTTCTATGTCCTATTGTATTCATTAAAGTATTTTGAGATTTCAGATTCAGATATTTTAGAATCCTTGTAAATCTCTCTTCTGATTTCTACAAGTAATTTATTGAAATATTCTTTTTGTTTATCTTCAATACCACTCTGAATCACTTCATCTATATGTTTAATATAATTCAAATAGGCATTTATGACATTGTCGCTCCCGTACATTAATAAGTGATTCCGTGCCAAAAGTTTTCTCTTTTGACTTTCAATCTTATGTCTATTTATTTGTTCATTAGAATCAGCAGGAGATAAACTATTTAGAAATTCATCTTCAAGAGTCGAAATTACATTAGTTTGGGTAAAATCATCAAGAAATTTTAGATATGCAAGCTTAGAATCTTCTCTGTTTTTTGTATCTTGTTCATTTTTCTTCTGAATCCGATAACCAATCATTACTACCAATGCAGCAATTAATGCGGCAATAATAGTTTCCCAACTAAAGGAACTACTTTGATTATAAAAGTCTCCTGACTGAAATGTAAATAAGTCTAACAAAATCATAATAATTGTTGGTTATTTCTTTTTTATCTGTTTCCTGATTGAATTATATTTTACTTGAATCAGTTCTTTTACTAAATCCATTGCAAGTTCTTCAAAGTACTGCAGGTATTCTTTTAATTCAATCCCTTGATAGTAATTCTTATCAGCTATTTCCTTTGAGATTCTTGATATGATTAATTCATCACTAATCTTCCTTAAATCATTGTGAATTTGATTTGCAAATTTCATTGCACCAGTATCAATCTCATTATCTGTAGGTTTTCTTGTACAAAGTGATTTAAATTTTCGTCTAATATTAGCATTAAATGCTGAAAGTATATCATTTGGATTCTTGAATTTATCGCTAATCTTCAAATTTACGATTCCAGCAAGCTCTTTATCCGTGTATTTTTTCATATTCTCTGTATTTTTTCTATTACCGTCAACTCAATTCTAAACCATCCACATCCACCAAATAGGTTGTTTAATTACTTCATCTCAAACTCTCCAAAATGTAATCCCACCCATCTCTCACCGCCAAATATATAAACTATTTAGTTAAAAGAAGAGATTATAACGAAATAATTTTGAAATTTATTCGATGAGGGGGCTGGAAAGTGCTATCAATGGGCGCTGTAGGCGTAGGAGTGGTTTTTGGGCGCTGTTGATGGGCGGTGCGGGTGTGGGGGTTGGTGGAGGGTGGCTTGGGGTGCGGGGTTGAGTTAATAAAAAATTATTATTTGGAATTCTGTCAATGGGGGGGATAAAGTGGAAAAATATACCAAAAGAGAATTTAACGGCCCGCGAGCCATTATGGAAAAGCTTTATCATCATCCACCGTGTCAGGGTTTAACGTCTTGCATCCTTTGAGCAGACATTGTTTCATTATTAATTTGTGTCTCATATACTTGTGGGTTGTTTGCAGGAAATATTTAACCCATATCCATGAGTACTTATAGTGCCAATATATAATTCTTTGAATTCTTGCATGGATACATCTTGCATGTCTGAATTTTCATCTTGTTAGTTCTACCTTAATCGTATTCCATTTGTTGTCTTTCCATTCTTTTGTATCGAATGATTGCGTTTCTACTCCTTTTATCCAATTAGTTACATAGCCACCGGGATATTTACGACCAGAAGGACGCATCAAACTGATATTGTACTGGTAAATGAGGTTAGGGTTTTCACTGCCCGTTGAATAAAAATATATTTTGTCAAAAGCAGTTGAACCCAACGCAACTGAAACATAAAAATTATATTGTATTTTTTTACCATTCGGAAGTAATAATTCTCCACCTTTATTATTTTGGTAATTCTTGTAATCAAAAGGAATTGAAAAAGTCCATATTACTTTGTCTTCTGATTTATGCTTTGCAGCATTAATTTGTTTGAATATTTTATGTTGATGGTCACAAGTTTCAAACATAGAATCACTCCAATCACTATCGGAAAAATAAATTTCACCCTTGTATATATAAAATTTTGTACCTTTTTGTTCATTCAGATGCCTTAAGAAACTCATTTCTTTTCTACTGTCGGTATAGATATATTCACCATAGTAAGGGGCTTCATTATTGATTGTAATTTTAGCAACCCCATTTGCTAGAATTTCTAATACTTCATAGCGACTATTTCCAAAACAATTTCCCTGATATACCCATTTTGTCCCGACCAAATCAACATTGTTGTTATTTGAAGTTGTTGGCATACCCGAAGCATCTGATATTTCCGATGTGTTTTCATCAATATCGCGAATATTGTTGGTTTCCGATTGTTGTTGTGTTTCAGACTTATTATCACAGTTCCCTATAATTATTTGGTCAACCGTTACCGAAGAGCAGATTAACTGGTAAACCGAAGACGAAAATGACGACACAAAAAACTGCTTGTCGTAATCAGTTTCGCCGACTGCCTCATATATACTGTTTCGCTGCGTTTGCGAAAACTGACTTTCCTTAAAAATAAAACCTGTGCAAGTAGCTGGGTCGTGGAGATAAACGCACTGTTTGTAACTATACGAAACATAATCAAACCACTCAAACAGAAACCAAAACTCAATATTCGGATACGCTTGTACTACTTCACCCCAGGTACTTCCAATGCTGATATTTTCAGGTGTTTTATAGTCATCAGTCAAAAAAGTAATGGAATAAATTTCTGAATTGTTTTTGTAGGGTACAATAACACAAGCTCTGTCTTCCGAAGGACTGTACACTTCGTAATAGGTATAAGGCTCCGAAGAGCCAATAATACTATTGAATCCAGGCGTTTTATTTCGTTCAATCCGAATATCCGGATTTACCCGTTTTAAGTCTTCAAGAGACATATCCGAATTCATTCTTATACCGTTAAAAGTAAATTCATAATTCTTCTCATCAGCGTTTTTATTCATTACATCTGACCTGGAGCCGTCTTTCTTACTTGTACAACTATTACATCCTGACAAAGACAAACAGAATAATACAACGGCAAATAATTTACACAAATCCATTTTCATATTTTGCTTATTTTACTAAAACGCGAAATTTCCCATGTGTTTTCGTTCTTTTTGAGATAAAACTTCCAGCGATAAACTTTTTCTTTGTTTTCATTCAGGAAATAACAAATTACTTCCTCAGTAGTGCCCGGAACATTGCTTGTTTTCAGAATTTCAGTTTCCATTTTTGAGAGATCTGAGTAGAATCGTAGCCCTTCATCTTCCCAGCTTGCGTTATCTTTAATAAATTCTTCTCTCATCTCTTTGGTCAGATATTTTGAAGCTTCGTTTATATTTCGGTTGAAATATTCAATTTTAAATTTTTCAACCACTTTTTCGGGGTTTTCAGCATCCGAAGAACACCCACTAAATAAATAAGTGAAAAATGTAATAGCAACAACGATTGTAAATGTTTTTTTCATGAATAAAATTTTAATTATCCTCTTTGTCCCAATCTTCCTTATTGAAAGACATCATTTCGATTCCACCATTTCCTAAACTTACAGTTTTTTCCCATTCCTTATTCCTTTTATTATCCTTGCCGACAATAGTATGATAACCTGGAGAAACAACTTTCAGAAAAGCTTGCTTCCTATTTGCTTCACCCACAAATTCATTATCAATATAAATAGAAATCCCCTTTCTTCTATCAGAGGATACTACTATGTATGCATAGTCATTTCTACATTCACACTCTTGAGTCTCGGTATTAATCAGATTATAAACCTCACTTGCAATGTCTATAAAATCTACTATTTTAAAAACTTTTCCGAGTAAACCTGATGCTTTAACGGGGGTTGAAATACCATTGCAACCGTTATTACTACTTCCACCGCCACCACTACAGGAGCTAAGAAAAAATACTGACAAGTAGAAAATTCCAATTATTAAGATTACTCTTGTTGCTTTCATAAACAATGTTTCAACGAGTTAATTAGCGGTTACATTCTTTCTTTCACAATCTGGACGTTTTCACAGATAACTTCTTCAAAATTGTTGTAGCAATCCGTTCCCCAAACACAAATATATGTATTTTTTGCTTATGAAAACAAAATATTTACGGATTAATATGGCTTATTTTGCGGGGAGGTATAGGAATGTGGCTTGGGGTGCGCAAAAGATCGCTTAAAGCTTAAATATTTAAAGCTAAAGGTTTTGTGTTTATATATACTCCTTAAGCATTAAGCCTTAAGCGCTGGTAATATTACGCGTCTTATTTTGTGTCTTCGTGTCCTGGTGGCAGGACTAACGACTACTCTGAATCGGTTTTCACCGCAGGGCGCTGCGCGAGTGGAAAGTTCTAAAAGTTCTTAAAGTAGAAAGGCGATGTGGTATATTTTTCGACTCGCCGAATCTGGCTTCACCGCACCCACCGCGGCGGGGAAGGTTAATTCGCATTTGTCCGCCCATCAAGTCACGCCAGTGACTGATGCCGGCGGGTTCGTGATAATTCGCTTAAATCAGGCGAAGGAGCTAATTCGTGTAATTCGTGTCCGCCGCGGCGGATTCGTGGATAAAAAAGTGGAGATGCGGCGAAGGTTTTCGATGAGATCCCGGCGCGGGGGCCGGGAACTATGTACTTAATATATTTGTGCATTCGTGGCCAAATTATCTTGTGCATTCGTGGCAATTTCCCAGGAATTAAAACTTAATCCCTACATCAAACGAAATCATCCGCCCGGGGCAGTACTGGCCCTTGCTGTCGGTGTAGAGCTCATCGGCTAAATTGACCACTGAAGCAGAAAAAATCCAGCGATTTTTTAACGTGTACGACACTTTCACATC
>Ga0209373_10002382_pt1 | contig 19021 bp, 16 predicted proteins | sample Higcelweek5metaG_FD_187173 | JGI IMG/M metagenome (GOLD analysis project Ga0209373, IMG submission 187173) | Freshwater pond sediment microbial communities from the University of Edinburgh, under environmental carbon perturbations - High... | ecosystem: Environmental > Aquatic > Freshwater >... | reverse complement strand
TGGCCGGTCAGCTCGGAATTACCAGGCAAACCCTTTACAATAAGATCAAACGGTATGGCCTTTAAAAATTTCAACCACCTGCTGATCATCCGGATAGCCTTTGTGGTCATCATCCCGCTGGCACTGGGACTGATCATCAGCCGGGGAGTATCGCTCTACCTGATTGCCGGACTCAGTGTCGCCGAGCTGCTTATGGTTATTGAGCTGATTGGTTTTCTGAACAAATCGAACCGACAGATCAACTATTTCATCCAGGCCATCAAAAATAACGATACCACGATTCACTTCCCTTTCAAAACCGGAAATGCGGTCATCAACGACCTCAATCAGAGTTTGAATGAGCTGAACGTAGTTCTACAGAACACCCGGGTTAAGAACGAGATCAGGGAGCGTTATTTCAGCGAGATCATTCAGAATATCGGAACAGGGGTGATTGTTTGCGATGAAAAGGGATTTGTTTCGGAGGTTAATCCGGCGGCGCTTGAGCTGTTCGGATTGCAGACCCTGACCCATTTATCGCAGCTCGACCGGGTAGATCCGCGTTTCAAAGCCGATCTGCTGAAACTTTCGAATCTGCAAAAACAGGTAATCACGTTGCGAAAACCCAACGAACAGGTTCAGATCATCACGCGCTTTTCGATCATCAAGCTGAAAGATGAGGACGTCAAGCTCATTACGCTTCAGGATATCCGTGGTGAACTGGAGCGCAAGGAGCTCGATTCATGGGTAAAACTAATCCGGGTGCTCAGTCACGAAATCATGAACTCCCTGGCGCCGGTCACCTCGATTGCCCAGTCGCTGAAGGGTATCTGGAAAAAGAAAACTGAAAACGGAGAGTGGCTGGCTTCCGACGAAACGGTGGAGAGCACGATTAAGGGGCTCGAAGTGATCGGAGAGCAGGGCGAAGGGTTGATCCGCTTTGTGCAGTCGTACCGCGTGCTGACCAAAGTTCCGGTGCCACATCTGGCTCAGGTGAGCATCCACAGTCTGACCGAGCGCCTGAGTATCCTGGTTTCTCCGATGAAGGAGGAGTTCGGTGTATCGATAAGGTTCCTCTACCCGAAAACCGATTTTCAGGTTCCGATGGATGAGCAGATGATCATTCAGATCGTAATCAACCTGGTAAAAAATGCCGCCGAAGCCCTTGCCGGCACTCCCGATCCGCTGATCACCGTTGCCTGCAAATCCCTGGCAAACGGAGAAACCGAGATATCCGTCACCGATAACGGTCAGGGTATTCCCGACGAGATACTGGAGGAAATTTTTGTGCCGTTCTTCACCACCAAGGCCAGCGGAACCGGCATCGGATTGAGCCATTCCCGCCAGAATATCCGCGCGCACGGCGGCACTATCAGCTGTACCTCGAAACCGGGGAAGACGGTGTTTAAGGTGCAATGGTAAAACGGGGTCGGTAGAGGGCTTACCCATTTTAGCCCATTTTGAGGTTTGTGGTTTTCCTTTTGCTCCCGAAACCACTTGCATTTCAACTACGCCTTCGATGTGGCGGCCCGCTCGGCACCAATACCGCATATTTGCGGCTATTAACCTGTTTTTTCACCGCAATGTATGAGCCGGTCAAGGCTCCGGCTGTACCGCACCCATATTATTCAGAGCGATATCCAGAGGAATAATAACAGAACACCGGTGAGAATAATGGATGTTTTCATATTGAGCTCATTATCTGCGACATATTCACAATGATTGAGTTTGCTGGATAATAACAATTCTTGGCAGATTCCTCACTTCACTTCGTTTCGTTCGGAATCTGCCAAGAATTGCTGACAATCATTTCAGAAAATGGCATTATTAATATCAATAGCCAAATATGTACCGAGCCCTAATAAGATAATAATAAGAAAGATACTGAAAAGGACCTCCTTTACAGGGACCTTTTCCGATCTGAGTTGCTGAATAAAGTACACCACCTTCATCATTCCACCACATAAGCACCCTGCACAGCCGAACATACATATCGCATCTATCATCATTTTTAATCTTTGATTTCGGAAAATCACTATGTTGGGACGTGTAAATCTAAACAGGTAAGTACAATCCACCAAACAAAATCGATACCATTATCACAATTTGATCTGCATCGTTTACATTTGCCTGAGTTGAAAACTGAACGACATTTAAAATGAAAAGAGTATTCGTATTGATAATGGTTGCTACAATGTATTCCACCATGTTTGCACAGGAAAACCCCATGATCCGGATTGAAACCGGGCATACCGCATTAGTGCTGAAAGTCGGCAAAAACCAGATGCTTTATCAAACTTATCTGGGAACTAAATTGAATAACAGTGCTGATTATGAATCTGTTTCAAAAGAAAACACCAAAAGTTTTGTGGTCAATGACGGTAATCCCCTGATCGATTTGCGGCATTTAACTTATCCGACGTTCGGGACCACCAACTTATTCGAACCGGCAATCCGGATAACCCATAACGATGGCAATCCTTCTCTGGAGCTGGCCTATATCAGTCACAGTACCATCAAAACCGATGAAAATACCACCGAAACCATTATTCAATTGAAAGATCCTCAGTATCCGGTTTCTGTGGCCATTCATTACAAAGCATTTTATAATGAGGATGTTATCGAAACCTGGACCGAAATCCGGCATCAGGAAAAAGAGCCGGTCGTGCTGTATAACTATGCCTCTTCGGTTTTGCATGCGGATGCAGACCAATATTGGCTGACACAATTTTTCAGTGACTGGGCCGAGGAGGCCCGGATGGAAGATAGCAAACTCACCCGGGGAACCAAGGTGATCGATTCAAAATTAGGGGTGCGGACCGATATGTTTGCGGTACCGGCATTTTACCTTTCGTTAAACTCGAAATCAGCTGAAAATACCGGGGATCTGATTGCCGGAACTATTGCCTGGTCAGGCAACTTCAAACTGGCCTTCGATATCGACAACAACAACGAGTTGCGCATCAGCGCAGGCATCAATCCGTATGCCTCGGAATACACGCTGGCCCCGGATAAAATATTCACCACCCCTGCCTTTATTTATACTTTCTCCAATCAGGGTAAAGGTCAGGCCAGCCGGAACCTGCATGCCTGGGCACGGAAATATGGGGTGAAAGACGGGGAGCAACCTCGATTAACCCTGCTGAACAACTGGGAAACCACCTTTTTCAATTTCGATGAAAAGAAGTTGACCGGCATGTTCACGGATGCTAAAACGCTGGGCGTGGATCTGTTTTTACTCGATGATGGCTGGTTTGGCAACAAATATCCCAGAAGCGGTTCAACATCAGGATTGGGCGACTGGCAGGCTACGCAAAGCAAACTTCCGAACGGACTGGGCTTTCTGGCCAAACAGGCCTCTCTGACGGGGGTAAAGTTCGGCATCTGGATTGAGCCTGAAATGGTGAATGCCAAAAGTGAACTCTATGAAAAGCACCCCGATTGGGTGTTAAGTTTGCCCAACCGGCCGCAACACACTTACCGCACACAGTTTGTCCTCGATCTGTGTAATCCGGATGTACAGGATTTTGTTTTTAAGGTGGTTGACGACCTGATGCAAACCGGGAGCATCTCCTTCTTTAAATGGGATTGTAACCGCATGATGACCAACGCTTATTCGGTCTATCTGAAAAACAAACAGTCACATTTGTATATCGAATACACCAGAGGATTGTATAAAGTTTTGGACCGGATCAAAAGCAAATATCCAAAACTGCCGATGATGTTATGTGCCGGTGGCGGAGGCCGGGCCGATTATGCTTTTCTGAATTATTTCACGGAGTTCTGGGCAAGCGATAATACCGATCCGTACGACCGGATATTTATTCAGTGGGGATTTTCACAGTTTTTCCCGGCCGTATCGGTTTGCAACCACGTCACCTCCTGGGGAAACCAGTCGATTAAATTCAGGACCGATGTGGCGATGATGGGCAAACTCGGTTTCGACATCAATGTGGAAGAGCTGAAAGAGAATGAGCTGAAGTATTGCCAGCAGGCCGTTACCAATTACAAACGGCTCAGTCCGGTGATCTGGCTGGGAGATTTGTACCGCCTCATATCACCTTACGACGAGAGCCGTGCCGTGTTGATGTATGTGAACCAGGAAAAAACCAAGTCAGTGCTTCTTTCCTATACACTTCACCCGATGTATGACCCGAATTTCAGCACTGTTAAATTGCAGGGCCTGGATGCCCAAAAACAGTACAAAATTGAAGAGATCAACCTGATGCCTGATGGCAAGCCGGTTTTTGAAGAATCCGGGAAAACCTGGTCAGGCGATTTTTTAATGAAAATCGGGCTGAAAGTCTCTTCGCCAAAAAAGGAGACCAGCGTAGTCCTTGAGATTTCAGCTGTTGAGTAAACTATTTTTTTTGCGGATTTCCACTTTCAGATCCGTTTTGGAATAGTTATTGCATTCTTACGACCAAACTTTTGACAAGCAAAAGATGAAAACAAAAGTCTGGTTGTTAGCCCTAACCTGTATTGCAGGATTGTCTTTCCTGAATTCCTGTGAAAAAGCCGAAGATCCCATTTCAACGGATGATGAGATTACTGAAAATTCAGGTACGCATGAAAGTGAAGATGATTATGTGTGGGACAGCGGCAGTGAGGTGAGCATAACCCTGAACGGCACCTCGATCACTTCAGGTTCGGCGGGTGCAACGGTGTCAGGGAACAAAGTGACCATTACAACCGCCGGCAACTACAGCATCAGCGGGACGTTAACCGACGGACAGGTCATTGTCAGCACCAAGGATACGGAGACGGTCCGACTGATCCTGAACAGTGCCAACATCACCAACTCGACAGGCGCTCCGGTTTATATCGCGGAAGCCAAAAAGGTGGTCGTGGTGCTGCCCGACAACAGCGAAAGCTATCTGACCGACAGTAAGACTTATGTTGCAGCGAACGCAGAAGATGAATCAAATGCTACCCTGTTCAGTATGGCCGATCTGACCCTGTATGGTAACGGCTCCCTCACCGTTGCCGGCAACTATCTCGATGGCATTACCAGCAAGGACGGGCTGATCATACGAAATAGCACCGTTAAGGTAACCGCAGTTGATGACGGGATACGGGGTAAAGATTATCTCGTTGCAGTAAATGCAAACCTCACGGTTGTTTCGGGTGGTGACGGAATAAAATCAGACAACGAAGACGATACCGACAAAGGTTATATTTCGATTGAATCCGGGATATACAAAATCACCGCAGGCGGCGATGGGATCGCTGCTCAAACGGATGTAATCATCACCAACGGGGAGTTTAATCTGGTTACCGGTGGAGGAAGCAGCAAAACCGTTGCTTCAACTGCCTCGGCAAAAGCCATTAAAGGAGTTGCAATAGTGATTATTGAAGACGGAAACTTTGCCATAAACTCAGCAGATGATGCCCTGCACACCAACGGTCAGATGGCTGTCAACGGGGGCACATTTACGATCTCCACAGCCGATGACGGTGCCCATGCCGACGTCACCCTGGAAATCAACGGCGGTAACATGAAGATCGCCAAATGCTATGAGGGCCTCGAAAGTGCTGCAATTACCATCAAAGATGGAATTGTAAGCCTTACCTCCAGCGACGACGGGGTTAATGCAGCCGACGGTACAACATCCGGAGGCATGGGCGGTCCGGGCAGCAGTTCGGGAAGTAGCAACCTGACCATCAATGGGGGTTATCTGGTGGTTCATGCTGCCGGGGACGGTCTCGATGTCAACGGTTCCGTTACCATGGCGGGGGGAAAAGTTTTTGTGGACGGACCTACCGCAAACGACAATGGTGCGCTGGACTATGACGGCACATTCAAGATTTCAGGAGGATTCCTTTTGGCTGCCGGCAGCTCAGGCATGGCAATGGCTCCCAGCACCTCGTCGGGTCAAAATTCTTTACTCATGAACCTGACCTCCACCCAAAAAGCGGGTACCATCGTCCACATACAATCAAGCACCGGTACAGAACTTTTTACTTATGCGCCCCCTAAAAATTTTCAATCGGTGGCTTACTCTTCGCCTGATCTTGTAAAAGGCTCAACTTATGATGTTTACATCGGCGGTACCTCAACAGGAACATACAGCGACGGACTTTATCAGGATGGAGTTTACACTGCCGGGACAAAATATGCTAGCTTTACAGTCTCAAGTGTAGTAACTAAACTAGGAGCCCGTTGAAATGAAAACCGATAGATTAGTCAGATCCGAAGAGGAAGAAGAAGAGGATGTCAGGATACATGCACATCCGGTTCAGAAAATCATTGAACTGAAATTTCTCGAACAGAGAAAGATTTTCCTTTGGGGACCGGTGGATGATGAATCTGCCGAAGATGTAGTCAGCAAGCTGCTTTATCTTGAAGCCATCAGACCCGGAGAAAAGATCACCTTTTTCATCAATAGTCCGGGTGGCATTGTTTCATCCGGATTTGCCATCATGGATACGATGAATCTCATTTCATCGCCAGTATCTACGGTATGTATGGGATTAGCCGCTTCGATGGGTTCGATCCTGTTGTCGGCCGGACAAAAAGGGGAACGTTACATCTATCCGATGGGAGAAGTGATGATTCACCAGCCCAGCGTAGGGCAGATGCAGGGTTCAGCCATTGACATTGAGATCAATGCCCGCGAGCTGATGAAAACCAAGGAATTAGCTGCCCAGATTCTGGCCAAAAACTGCAATCAATCCTTAAAACAGATATTGAAGGATTTCGAGCGGGATTACTGGATGAACGCCAAAGAATCCGTTGACTACGGAATCGTTGACGGCATCTACAAAATGTAACGGGCCATGCAGCGGATTTCATACCTGGCTGCCCTGATTCTGATGATTCTGGGCAGTTCCTGTGCAACCCTCAGTGTAATCGAGATCAGAAATCTCAACAGGATTGAATTTGATCCCATTAAACTCAATCCCGGTTTTGAAACAAATGATCTCCGGATCGATATTGTCAGATCCACCGAAAGCGATTCCTCATCGAGTCACGATTTGCCTTATAAGCCACTTGGGTTCGATCTGGGCAATGGCCTCTTTTACGACCTCAATAAGAACCTGAGTTTCCGGCTCGATGATCTGCTCGGCCTATCGGAAAATGATTGCTTTGAAATCAAAAAGTTCGACCGCGTCAACAAAAAGCGACCCGATGAAATCTATCAGTATTGCCACGATACCTTATCCCTGATTAACCCCTGGACCCATAAGAAACGATATGAATATCATCGGGTTACAGAAGGAATGAAAACATTTGTCATGCACCGCAAACAGCTGCAATACACCATTGAGCTAAACCATTCAGCCGCGGTTTATGGCGGTAAAAGAAGAGCCTGGGAGACCATTAACAGGGAGGATGAAAACAACTACTACCTGAACCGGAATAAAAAGCGGGAACGTTATGAACGGAAAGGCAATCAGGTTTTTCTGGAAAACGATTTCATCATCGAACTCACCGATAACAACCGGAGGCTGAACATCATCAGTCCGGGGTTCCTGCGCGACCGGTGCCTCTATTCCATCGAAAAAAGCAAAGACCAGCTTTTTATTTACGACCGGGAACATCGTGGTAAAAAAATCACCTTTAACGAAAACGGGGTCACCGTATATCACAATGGTTCCTTCTCAAACAGATGGGTGAAAAACTAATTGCCGCATCGCTTTCACTGATTTTCATACCTTAGGCTATAAATCGAAAAAATGATCATAGGAATTGATATCGGCAGTACTACCACAAAGAGTGTGGCCATCTATCCTGATAATACTTTCAAAACTCTGATTACCAAGGCTTTCGATCCGGTGACTTCGGCAACCGGAGCTTTAGGTAAGATGATGATGGAGAACCACATCGGAATATCCTCCATCAAAAACATCGTACTTACCGGGGTCGGCGCTTCCCGGGTTGAAGGCGACCTGTTTGGCATTCCCACCTCAAAGATTGAAGAGATTCAGGCGGTCGGACTGGGCGGCATGTATCTATCCGGCAAAACCGATGTGGTGATCGCCAGTTTGGGTACCGGCACGGCCCTGGTTGAGGCACACGCAGGGATGATCAATCATATCGGTGGAACCGGCGTTGGCGGGGGCACTCTGCTTGGGCTGGCAAAAACAATCCTGAATATTTCAGATATCAATACGCTGTTTGATCTCGCTGAACTGGGCCATGCAGGCACCGTAGATCTGCAGATCGGCGATATTCACGATTCGGATATCGGTTTTTTGAAGAAAGAAATGACGGCTGCCAATTTCGGCAAGGTAACAGATAATGCTAAGAATGAGGACATTGCCCTGGGGATCATGAATCTGGTTTATCAGGTGATCGGTACGGTTTCGGCATTTGCGGCCAAAAGCAGAAATATCGATACCGTGGTGATTACGGGCACAGCCAGCAACACCGCAGTGGGCAAAAGAATTTTGAGTGCCATTGCCGCCCTTTACAACATGAATTTCGTGTATCCGGAATATTCCGCTTATGCAACCGCGATAGGCGCCGCCCTGTCGAAGAAATTACCCTTAAAATAAACACGATGGAATCAATACGGGAGATATACAGGATCGGGCAAGGGCCGTCGAGCAGCCATACCATGGGGCCCAAAAAGGCAGCCACACAGTTTGGACTGATGAACAGCGGAGTTGCCAGGTTCAGAGTTACTTTGTACGGCAGTCTGGCCGCCACGGGAAAAGGGCATCTCACCGACTGGGCGATCCTGTCGGTATTGGGCCCTGACAAGGTCGACTTTATCTGGAAACCCGAAATATTTCTTCCGGAACATCCTAACGGGATGATGTTTGAAGCACTCGGTGAAACGGGTGAAGTTTTGTCGGAATGGACGGTTTTCAGCATCGGAGGAGGAAAAATCACTGATTTCAAATCCGGTGACCAGGAGAAAAGTGTGTATGAGCTGACCACGATGGATCAGATTTTGAAGTGGTCGGAGAATACCGGCCGTTCATTCTGGGAATACGTGGAAATCAGCGAAGGCATTGAGATATACGATTATTTGGCTGAAGTGTGGCATGTCATGACCGAATCCATCAAACGGGGTATCGAAGCCGACGGGATATTGCCCGGTGGGCTGAACGTCAGACGCAAAGCCGGGGCCTATCATGTTAAGGCCCGGAGTTACACGGGTTCGCTGCACAGTAAAACATTGATCTTCGCCTTTGCGCTGGCTGTAGCCGAAGAGAATGCATCCGGAGGAATCATTTCAACCGCGCCCACCTGCGGTTCATGCGGGGTTTTGCCGGCCGTTCTGAACCGTTTGAACGAGAGTTATCGCTTTTCAGAAAAAAAGATACTGCGGGCGTTAGCCACAGCGGGATTGATCGGAAATATCGTTAAAACCAATGCCTCGATCTCGGGCGCTCAGGTGGGTTGTCAGGGAGAGATCGGCACAGCCTGTGCAATGGCCTCCGGAGCCGCCACCCAACTGCTGGGAGGTACACCCAACCAGATCGAATACGGAGCCGAGATGGGTATCGAGCATCACCTGGGACTGACCTGCGATCCGGTAGGCGGACTGGTTCAGATCCCCTGCATCGAGCGAAATGCATTTGCCGCTGAACGGGCCCTGAATACTGCTACTTATGCCCTCCTGTCCGACGGGCGCCATCTGGTCACCTTTGACAAAATCGTAAAAACCATGAACCAAACCGGCCACGATCTGCCCTCTATTTACAAAGAGACCTCCGAAGGCGGTATGGCAATCATGGGAATGTAAATAATTAGTAAAAATGAAAAAGTTTAAATTTATCGTTGCTGCTTCGGCATTTCTGTTTGGGTTGGGACAATCATCACAGTCGCAGGACTGGCCCGGTTTAAAAAGGTTTCATGACGACAACATCAAGCTTGGCGAACCGGCACCCGGCGAAAAACGGGTCGTTTTCATGGGTAATTCCATCACCGATTTCTGGGAAAAACTCAGTCCCGAATTCTTTAAAAACAGACCTTATATCGATCGCGGTTACAGCGGTCAAACCTCGCCCCAGATGCTGCTCCGCTTCAGAGCCGATGTCATTAAGCTGAAACCGGCCGTTGTGCTGATTCTGGCAGGTACCAACGATATTGCGGGTAACACCGGTCCATCCACGCTGGAAATGATCGAAGACAACATTATCTCGATGGCCGAACTGGCCAAGGCTAATCATATTGAACCCATTCTCTGCTCTGTATTGCCGGCTGCCAAATTTCCCTGGAAACCCGAAGTTGAGTCCATCGGGAAAATCATTGCCCTCAATAAAATGATCAAAAGTTACGCCGATAAAACAGGGCTCATCTATGTAGATTACTACTCGGCGATGGTTGATGATCACCAGGGCCTGAAAGCCGAATACTCCAAAGACGGTGTTCACCCCACAGCTGAAGGGTACAAAGCCATGGAGCCATTGGCCGAGGCTGCAATAGCCAAAGCGCTGAGCAGGAAGTGAGCTGCGCCAAAACAGGAAGTAAAACAGCGCCATTTTCGGAAGTGAAACTTGGTGTGCCCTCTTTTCTGATGGTATTGACCGGCGGTCAGCACCAATCCCTATTCTATTGGATGATGCGCTGGAAGTTGATTGCGGATATCGACCCGTTAGTGAAAATATTGGAGACGCACATCCCATCATTAATCGTATCATCATCGAATATAATCGAATCAAATCGTATCATTTTTAACAGAAGATGTTTATATTCAGACAACCGTAGCTGGATTTCCTACGCAGGATGCTATGCGTTTATTGGTGGATTGGTATAATGCCGATACGGTGACACATCCCCTGGTAAAATGTGCATTGTTTGCCTATGATTTTGTCAGTATCCATCCTTTTCAAGATGGTAATGGCCGGTTAAGCCGCTTGATAGCCACCCTATTGCTTTTAAAAAACGGATATAAGTGGATTCAGTATGTTAGTTTTGAGCATGAGATTGAAAGCAAGAAAGTAGATTATTATCGAGTATTAAGAGCATGTCAGGCTCATCGTCCAAATGAAAATGTAAGTGAGTGGGTCCTGTTTTTCCTTGAATCATTGAGGAATATTCAGACACAGCTCATGCAAAAGCTTGATCAGAAAGGTGTTGATAGTCAGTTGTCCCCCCGTGAAAAGTCGATTCTTACATATGTTGGAGATCATCCTGGTTGCAAATCCGGTGAAATAACTAAGAAATTGGGGATTCCTAGCCCGACGATAAAAAGAATTCTTTCAGATTTGCTTTCAAAGAACCTGATAGAAAGGCATGGTTCCGGAGCGGGGGTGAATTACGTTCTGAAATAAAAAAACACTTCCACCTATACCGGCTAAGCCACAGCCTTGCAAAGATTAATTTCTGGAACAAGTTCATAATAAAGGAATTACTTGTAGAAAATACTTTCCATTTAGAGATTCTTTCGGTTACAGAATGATCGTGCACTGAGCAGTCAGATTCCTCCCTACAATCGGAATGACGGCTTTACTGGGGATCAATAAAAAAATGGGAATAGGGGGCGGCAGCTGCGCCGCCCCCTACTCCCTCCTTTTCCTAACTAAACTGCAATCGTCATTCCGAACGAAACGAAGTGGAGTGAGGAATCTGCCGAGGATTACTAACATCAAACATACCCTCAGCAAGATTTAGACTGCAAATACAAATCATATAACAATCAAGAGAGTCAAACCAAAAACCAGCTGGATGCCCCAAGCTTCTCTTGCCTTTCGAATCAATGTGGTAAATGAAAAGATTCCTCAATGTGATCGAAATGACAGAGCTTCGGGAGGTGCAGGTAAAAATGAGGGTCCCATTCTGTTGGAATAATTTAGGTTAATCATTCCGGAGAATCATTTCAAATATATGAATTAAGTTTTTGATTTCCATCAATTTACCGGATATTGTTTAATATTCTCAGACATTGGCAGAAATAAATCCGGATAAGTTTGGACAGGTGAAGTTTATAATTTGTAGATTTATAAACGCCTAGAATTCACTTGTTAACCGACTCGAAATTGTATAGATATGAACATAGAAAGAATTGAAACCTACAAAGTAGCGTCTATTTACTCGTTAGGTTTAATATTTGGATGAATAAGTAAAATGCTAGGGGTACAAAAGGATTAATTTTAAGATTGAATAAAATTAAACATTGATCACTCGAAATATGAAAGAAAAAGATGTATCAAAAAAATATGGTAAGTCAATTGAGAACCTAATAGCATCATGGGACATTGCTGACGATTTATTTTCTGACCTGCGTTATAAATCCGTAAAATGGCTTACGAATTTTGATGATGAAGATATTGATGATGCATTTAAAATTTTGTCAAAGGTTGAGGTAGTCTCTTCAGCGAAGATTCATACTACGATTGTCAAACTTGCTGATGTAATTCGATCGAGAATTGGGGTTGATGATTTAGTTATAGCTTCTTTGGAAGGAATTGGCGGGTCTAGCGGTAGCCAGTTTTTATATCAATTACAAAAAGCACTTCTACTTGAAGATATAGTCCGAACAGATAAAATTGAATATATTGCTAGTGAAAACAATAAGATAGTTTTAATAGATGATATTGTTGGTTCCGGAGGAGAAGCTATTAGTACCTGGGAGAGGATCAAGGATAGTGGTTCAGATATTTTCTATTGCCCACTTTTTTGCTTTGATGAAGGCAGGAAAAATATTGAAGATTCAAATTGTTTCACTGATTTTTTTCCGCAGCACCTAATTGGTGAAAATTATAGAGCATTTAGTGAACAATCTAAATATTTTACAAATAATGATGAAAGAAACAGACTAAGACTGTTAGCTATAAAACATGGAGAAAAACTTTTTTCAAAGTATCCACTTGGATATGGAGATACTCAGTCTTTGTTGGCTTGGGGTACAACATTGCAGGCTCCAAATAATAGTTTACCAATCATATGGGCCGGTCCCAGAAATGAATCCAAAGGGTATCAATGGAATCCTTTGTTTGAAAGAATAAAGGTTAAAAAAATAACTCAAAAACACTTCAGTAATAAAAAAGTTGATATTACTGAAAATAGCTCTATCGATTCAACATCAGGTAACGATCTTCTTAGTCAAGTAAATACTGCAATCAGTTTGTTTAAAGAAGGAAAAATAATTGAATATCGGTCGTTCATTTTTAAGTATAAAATTGTTAACAGGCTTAAACGAGCTGCAATTTTTGACAGATTAAAGGAGTTGGCATATTTAGACATAGAGCCATCTTTGAAAACAAGATATGCTACTTCAATTTTAAATTACGTTCAGTCTTGCCTGGTATTATATGAATTAGAGTCTGGAATTAATATTATTCATAGGAAACTTAAATCGGATCCAATTTTAAAAACGTACAATTTTCTGGATAAAGTTGAGTTTCTTCGTACTTATGCAGAAATACTATCAGCGTTAGATAAAAATGAATTATCGATTTCTTTAGTAGAGAGTATTCTAAATGATAGATTAATAACAAATCTTCCACATAATCGCCTTTCACATTTACAAAATACTTTAGGTATGTTGTACTTATCGACTGGAAAAATTGAAGATGCGCATGAGTTAATTAAAGCAAATTATGATGAACAACAATTGACAACAAATAATTATGGAAAAGCTATAAGCAGCACTAGGCTTGGTATTGTGCTTTTAGATATGAATAAAGAAAAAGATGCTATCATCCTCTTTGAATCAGCAATTAACTTTTTCAAAGATTTTGATATACGCGCATGTGCATGGGCTCAACTATATTGTCATGTTACTGCTATTCGCCTTTCGCTGATTTGAATAGACCATTTCAAATCAGCGATGTCATTTTATTCTTTACACAACTATCCTACTAAGGAGACACTTTTTCTCCTTAATGAAATAAAAGCCTCAGGTGTTGGTTGGAGTGATACCTTTGATAGTGTAATTGAAAATTTCTCAATACGAATAAATAAATGCAAAATTGATTCTGTGTATTTTACCTCAGCGGAAAATTATTGCAATAATATAATATCAAGATCAAACTCAACAGGAGCGAATGCAATTAACAATAGCGTTTCATTGGGCGAGTTTCGACAATCATCTATATTAACAACATCCTTTATAAAAAGTCTAAATGAAGACTCAAAGCAAAACTATTTGAATAAAATAGCTAATACTGTCAAATTTTATACGAGCCCCTTTTATAATAATTTTGTTAGACATATAACAAAACAGAGACCTGATTTAATTAAGAAAATAGTTATTCCTAAACTAATGGGAATTAGTAACTCAAACGACAGCTTTCGTTTGTTTTATGCTCGATTACTGGAATATAACGGCTTTTATTATGAGGCTGATTTTTTACTAGAAAGCTTAGAAGTTAAAAATCAGTTTAAATATTTCAACAATAAAGCCAATGTATTTTCTCATAGCATGAAAAGCATAGATGAAGCATTTAATTATTATATGTTAGCTGTCAACATTGCTGACAATAATCATGAAAAGTCAATTGCCTATCACAACCAAGCTCTTTTAATACTAAAAAGAAGACTGAAAAAAAAATATGAAGAGGCTGAAACTTGTTGTAAGCTAGCATTAGAATATCGTTTCGGAAAATCTTTTTGGTATCCAATACAAACTATTATACTTCTACGAATTGATAAGGAAAGTATACGTAAAACTGTTGATATTTTATCTGAATATCAAAATGAATATGACTTGTCAAGACAGCAATTAAGAAGTATTATTAATGAAATAAAGGATAAACCAAAATATATAAAAGCAGATCAATATTTACTTGAAATGTACAAGCCATTAATAACTAATGATATAGATGGCAAAAACAACGGTAGCTAAATGATATCTTGATCTTTAAAATACGTATTTACTGACGAATAAATACTACACCTAACAAGGGGTTTGCGATAACTGGGGTTCAGCGCTTCATAGATACATCTTTGCATTGTGGAAGTTCAGTTCTTCGAACAGAGTTTATTACTGAAACACCAAGCCATCGCAAACCCCCAAATCGTTAATCGCACGGCTGCGAAACCTCAAACAACAGGGTTGTAAAATAATGATTAGTAATATATTTTTCATCCTGCAAGACAATATTTAGAATATAGAAAAGTTTATAGTTCTGTGAAAATCAGTAAATTGCTAATATTGATATTATGTGTTGTACATCCATTGATCATTCAGGGACAAGATGGATGTAACGGATGTAAAAAAAGAAAACCAATTAACCTTAATAAACAACCTTTCAACACAAATAATAAATTAACATGCGACAGATTTTATCACACATTAGGCGCCGAACCTACTGAATTTGGAAAACTACAACTGGAGACCTCATTGGCTTTAAGAGATGAATTTTATAAAGGAGAAAGTTTTAATAAAAGTACAGTATCAACATTTAATATCTATTCAAGCTATAAAATAAAATATACATTCGTTAAAAATGTTGAGATTAGCTTGACTATCAATGAACTTATTCTTTATTCCGGAGATGAAATAGAAGTCTTTGGCGGGGAAAACCCCTATTCAAGATATTCATTAGGAACTAAGTATGAATTATTTAGGTCTGGCAATAATAAAAATGTTTTGGGTCTTTGGGGACAATTAGCCTTTTCTAATAAACAAGCTCAATCCATGATTTATTCGGAATTGAAAATTTTATATTTTAAAGAATTAGTTCCTTCAATTAATCTCACAACTAACATTGGCGGCGCATTGATAGCTGAGAAAACCATCTCATTAACCTATGGGATTGAATTAAAAATGCTCCTGACTAAAAAACTCGAATTGATAGTCGAAAACTATACTGATTGTGTTCATCTAAACTCAATTGGCAAGCCGAGTAACAGATTATTGTTTGGATTTGGCACTTATTTCAGAGAAAACTTTTATTTGTATTTGACCTATGAGAAAGGACTATTAAAGTTGGATTACTTAAATAAGGGGAAAATGGATTTAGGATTAGCTTATCGATTCTAAATTTCACTGGCTGCTAAAGAGTTTAACCTGATCAACTTAAGTAACCGGTGAGTTGTAGTTTGTAACCCCGTATATTTTAGTATATTTATTCTGTTAAGTATACTGAATATGCGCAAGATGTCGTTCCCCTGCCGGATTGCTCTTTTATACATCTTTTTCGGTGCAATCTGGATATTGTTTTCTGACTATCTGGTGGTTTACATGACCAGTGACCCCCATCAGATTCAACAGTTTTCAACCTATAAAGGCTGGCTATATGTACTGGTAACCGGGATCCTGCTGTATTACCTGATTCGCAATGAAATCAGGCGCCGGACACAGATCTACAACGAACTGCTCGAAACCAAGAGAAAAGCGGATGAGTCTGCCCGATTGAAAACCGCCTTCCTGTCGAATCTTTCCCATTATATCAGAACCCCGATGAACAGTATCCTGGGGTTTATCGAGCTCATCGAAGATAAAGATACCAGTCCTGAAAATCATCAGACCTTTTTATCTTACATCAATGAAAGCAGTAAACACCTGCTGCAAACGCTGAACAGTATTGTTGAAATAGCCAAAATCCAGGAGGGCCAGGCCAAGGTATCCTGTCAGAATGTGCACCTCAATGAACTGATTGAACGGGTTGCGGGGATAGCCACAGTTGATGTATCCACCGCCAGAAAAGACATTGCCGTAACTACCAGTTGCAGCCTGACCAACAACGAGGACATCGTATGGGCTGACGCGGATAAAATCCTCCTGATTTTGTCGAATCTGGCCTCCAACTCCATTCGCTTCACCGAAAAGGGTGAAATTGGATTTGGTTATTCCATCGACGGAGATAAACTGGTGTTATGGGTTAAGGATACCGGAAAAGGCATTCCGGAGGATAAACGTTCTGATTTATTTAACGATTTCCTGAGTAATCCGTCAGACAAATACAGTTTCGGTGATGGGGCAGGACTCGGGCTGGCGCTATCGGCCCGGCTGGCAAAACTCATCGGAGGAAATCTGTGGCTCGAAAACACCGGGCCCCGGGGAACCACTTTTTGCCTCACTATCCCGAATGAACGATCCAAATGAAAACCAATTAAGACAAAAGCTATGAGGATGTTTTGCAATCAATGTCAGGAAACAGCCAGAAATACCGGTTGTTCAATCAGCGGCGTATGCGGTAAGACTGCAGAAACAGCCGGACTGCAGGACCTGTTGATTTATGTCTGCCAGGGCCTTTCATTCGTGGCCATCGAAGCCGGAAAGGAAGGTATCGACACGAATGCTGAAAGCAAACACATCACCAATTGCCTGTTCATGACCATCACCAATGCAAATTTCGATGATCATGCCATCATTCTCGCCATCAAGGATGCCATTCGTTTGCGGGATAACCTGAAACAGAAAGTCACTGTTCAGAGCACCCATGATTCCATCAGCTGGAGCGCTTCGCTTCAGGAAGAATTCTATGAAAAGGCAAAACTGGTTGGCACACCGACCTATGACACCCACGAAGACATTCGCTCATTGAAACAGTACGCGCTCTTCGGAATCAAAGGTATGGCCGCCTATACCGAGCATGCCTTTAATCTGGGTTTTGAGGACAACGATCTCTATGCATTCATGCAGGAAACGCTGGTGATGATTACCAAACCCATGGATCTCGACGGGATGCTCGGGTGGATCATGCGAACCGGTGAACATGGCGTTAAAGTAATGGCCTTACTCGATCAGGCAAATACGACAGCCTTCGGCAACCCGGAAATCTCAACCGTAAATATCGGGGTCGGCAACAAACCGGGCATTTTAGTCAGCGGGCACGATCTCAAGGATCTTGAACAACTGCTTATCCAGTCGGAAGGTAAAGGAATCGATATTTACACGCACTCTGAAATGCTGCCGTCGCATGCCTATCCGGCACTGGAAAAACACAAACATCTCGCCGGCAATTACGGAAACGCCTGGCACCGCCAGCTCGAGGAATTCGAAACCTTCAACGGGCCGATCCTCTTCACCACCAACTGCCTGGTGCCCCCGCGGAAAACCACAACCTACAGCGACAGGGTCTTCACCACCGGAGCCACCGGCATGCCGGGATGGAGAAAGATCGGGAAGAAACTTCCGAACGGTGAAAAGGATTTTACCGAAATCATCGAAATTGCCAAAACAAGCAAACCTCCGCAGGAAATCGAAACCGGTGAACTCACCATCGGATTCGGCCATAATCAGGTCATCGCACTTGCCGGAAAAGTTCTGGAAGCAGTCAACTCAGGAGCCATCAAAAAACTGGTAGTCATGTCGGGATGCGATGCCCGCCAGAAGAGCCGCGAGTACTATACCGAGTTTGCCAAACAACTCCCGAAAGACACGGTAATCCTGACATCGGGCTGCGCCAAATATCGGTATAACAAATTAAAGCTGGGCGATATCAATGGCATTCCGCGGGTTTTGGACGCCGGGCAATGCAACGATTCCTATTCCTGGGCCGTTGTGGCTTTGAAGCTGAAAGAAGTGCTGGATCTCGATGACATCAACCAGCTTCCTATCGTGTTCAATATCGGCTGGTATGAGCAAAAAGCCATTATCGTGCATCTCGCCCTGCTGTATCTGGGCATTAAAAACACGCATATCGGGCCAACCTTACCGGGGTTCATGACGCCTAATGTACTGAAGATAGTTTCTGAAAAATTCGGTGTACAAACAATCACCACCGTTGAAGAAGACATGAGTATTTTTGGGCTAACTTAGTCCGGAAATAAACCAAGTCAAATTCAATGGAAGAGATATCCGAAAGCACCATTCAGGAGGTTTTGGGTCGTCAGCGGAGTTTTTTTGCTACCGGGCAGACAAAAAACCTGAAGTTCAGGCTGGATAATCTGATCCGGTTCAGGGCTGCCGTAAAAAAATACGAAAAGAAGATTACCGAGGCTCTCCGGGCCGATCTGCATAAATCATACGAAGAGGCTTACCTCACCGAAGTAAGCATTGTGATTCAGGAGCTCGATAACCACATCCGACATCTGAAAAGGTGGTCGAAGCCCAAACGGGTGGCTACTCCGCTGTATCTTTTGCCTTCGCGGTGTAAGCTTCCCCTATCTAGCTACATTCAAAATTAGACTTTTCCAATTAAAGTTGGTGTCCTGTTGAAAGGTTGGAAAATCTGCGGAGACTTTACCGTA
>Ga0209373_10002381_pt1 | contig 19024 bp, 7 predicted proteins | sample Higcelweek5metaG_FD_187173 | JGI IMG/M metagenome (GOLD analysis project Ga0209373, IMG submission 187173) | Freshwater pond sediment microbial communities from the University of Edinburgh, under environmental carbon perturbations - High... | ecosystem: Environmental > Aquatic > Freshwater >... | reverse complement strand
CCGGCCATGGTGGTCAGGGGACGGTCATAGGGGATACCGGTCACAATGGTCCAGCGGGGACCGCAGTTGGTGCAGGTAATAAAAGGGTGCCGGAAACGGCGGTCAGCAGGATCAAACAGCTCCCTCTGGCAATCAGCACACAGGGCGCTATCCGACGCAATCTGGGGTTCACGCCTGCCGTCGCTGCTGGCAAGGATAACAAAGCCGGTTTCACCAGCACGAGCCGGGAGATCACAGGTTTCAAGTGAGTTGATGGCGGCCAGCGGCGGCAACTCTGCCTGCAGACGACAGCGAAACGTGGCAAGCTGTTCTGCCCTGCCCTGCAGCTCAAGCTCCACACCAGCCGGTGTATTGCGCACCCAGCCGGTCAGCCCCAGCTCCGTTGCCAGCCGATAGACAAAGGGGCGGAAACCTACCCCTTGGACAATGCCGGTAATGATGAACTGCTGACGGATCATATCCACGATTGTGAAACAAGCTGTTTCATAATTGCCCCATCCGTATATGCTTCGGCAAAAGCCCGCATAAAAAGCATGTTTCTTGGAGAAAAACCCTTCATATCAGGAAACTCGGCACGCAGATCCTTTGCCAGTCGCTCAACGTTCTTGGCCCCCGTCCTTCCCGTTCCTGCCGTCCCAGAATATCACGGCAAATCTGCCAATAGAGCAGCACCAGCTCACGGTTGGCAGCCAGGACCGCCCGTGTTCTGGCAGAGCGGATGCGATGCTTCAGGTCTTGCAAGAACAGGCTGTAGCTTGTGGTGATCTCAAAAATATAATGTTGGTAGCCATATTATTTTCTACCGACAGATTGTTGCTGATTCAATTGAGATAGTTCGTGTTCTGCACGGACATATGGACGTTGAAATTCATCTGTCTGGCGTTGGTGATAGTATTGCTTTTTAGTTTGGGGGCGGAGTTAGTCAACTAATCAGCTACATCCTCTTTTGCCATTCTTGTCATCCAACGGCAGTACAATGGTTACTTCTGCACCATCGTCGTGGTTAGCCACTGTAATCGTACCCCCCATATGCTTTTCGATGATTGTTTTAGAAATATATAACCCCATACCAACACCCTGTGATTTAAATTTACTGGTAAAGTACGGGTCAAAAACCTTGTCCAGCATCTCCGGAGCAATACCACCACCATTATCACAGACACGAATTTGAACGCCCTCGTCGCTACTTGCACAGATTATAGCTATATGCGGTTCGACAGGTAAGCGACTCTGCAGTACTTCTTTGGCATTCTGTACAAGATGCAGTAAAACTTGAGAAAATTCGTTTTTATAGCCATAGATGCAACAATTGTCACCTGTAATCAGCTCCAGTGTTATGCCGTCAGATTCCAAATCCACTAAAACAAGCTGAAGCGTTTTGCTGACGGTTTGGTAGAGATCGAAATACTGCGGAGTATTGTCAGGCTGATAAAAATAATGAAATTTCGTAATGGTATTGGAGAGTTCAGTAAGTATCTGCAGGCATTTAGTCACATTGTTACTGCATGAATCAGGCGAGAGGGTACCGTCTATGCTGTCAAGAAGCATATTCTGTATAATGATAGCAATATTGTTCAACGGTTGTCGCCATTGATGAGCAATATTACTGAGAATCTCACCCATAGCAGCGAATCGGGCCTGATGAGCCATTAGGTGGTCTTTGGCGCGGTTTTCCTCAACTTCGTAAGTAATCCGCTGTTCCAGCTCCATATTCAGTCGGTTCAACTTTTCTTCAGCATGCTTGCGTATAGTAATATCGTTAATAAAACCTTCAATCTGTATCGGTACGTGTGCACTGTTCCGGATTAGTCGTGCATTGATGGAAACCCAGATAACAGAGCCGTCTTTTCGAAAGAGCCGGGTCTCAAAATGTTCGATCTTGTCCTGTTTTTTGATGAGCTCCAGGAAAATATCCCGATCAGGCGGGTTGACGTAGAGAGTATTTCTAAGGTTGGTCAGGTCTGTTATCAATTCAGTATTTGACGTATAGCTGAGCATCCGAACCAGCGAGGGGTTGGCCGACAACAAAGCCCCCTCAAACGAACTCTGAAAGATCCCTTCGATGGCATTTTCATAGATTCCACGGTATTTTTCTTCACTTTGCTCTAAAGAAACAAACATCTGCTGAAGCTGACTAGTCATGTAATTGAACGATCTAACCACCTCTCCCAGTTCGTCCGTGCGGCCATTATCAGCCACCTGACGCCACTCTCCCTGAGCCAAAACTTTTGCGGCAGCGTTCAGTTGCAGAATCGGCTTGGTTATTCTACGGACAGCTACGAATGCCGCCGTAAACGTAACAGCCAGCGCAACCGGAATGAAGAGCAGGATATTTCGGAAAATAGTGTTGGCAGGTGCCAAGAACTCGCTGCGGTTTTGCGTTACGGCAATACTCCAGCCGGTCAGCCTCACCGGTGCAAATCCAGCAATCTTCCGTCCCCCCTCAAACACGTACTCTTCGGTTCCAACCTGCTGTTTCACCATTCGTTGGGCAATACGCTTAATTCCTGGTTGCTTGAGTATGTTTGTCTCCAGGATGTACTTTATTTGGGGATGAGCGATCAGGATACCATCATGTTTCAGCATGAAAGAATAACCGGTTGCACCAAGTTTGACGCTGGAGATACGGTCCAGCAGATAGTTAATTTTTAATGCAGCGGCAACAACGCCGCTAAAGTGTTGGCCATCAAAGATCGGACAACTGATAATGACAATCGGGTAGCCGGTAGCCCGTGAAAAAACCGGATCGCTGATGCTACTTATCCCCTGTTGTGCCTTACGGAAATAATCACGGTCGCCCAGATTCAGGCCAATCCGTTTAGAATCCACGGCATCTATACGAATGACACCGTTTTTATCGGTGATGAATAGCCCCTCATACTGGGAACTGATCTTGTTGTAGGATTGCCAAATCTGTGTTGCTGCCTGATTGCCGTACATGCCAGTCTGGGCTGCTTCAACTAGTTGGGGATCAACGGAAAGCAGAGAGACCGTTTTTAACTCTCCTGCGAGCGACGCCTGCACCATACCGGCCAGATATTCTGCCATACGGGTTGTTTTTTCGCGGGTCAGGGTTTCCAGGGAGTTGGAGACATACAGGAAGATGGCAAAACCAACAATGACAATTGGGATGATCGCGACCGCCATCGCCCCCAGAATCATTTTGGTTCGCAGTGATAGAGTTTTCATTTCTGGCCTCCTTAAGAAGGGGCTCAAAAAACTACTAAACCGATAGCTCACCAACATACCTTACGGAATAAAATTATATCTGAGTTATTAGAAAAAGCACGGCATAAAATCCTATCTCCCCAGTTCCTGCCGCAACCAGCCATACCAGGCATCCAGCCCCTGCCCGCTGGTGGCGGACACCTCAAGTATCGCCAGATCATGGCTGACCCGGCCCGCATATTCCTTGCACTGAGGTACGTCAAAGGTCAGGTGGGGCAGCAGATCCACCTTGTTCAACAGCATCAGGTCGGAGTTATGGAACATCTGGGGATATTTCAGCGGCTTGTCTTCCCCTTCGGTCACCGACAGCACCACCACCTTGTGGGCTTCGCCCAGATCAAAGGCAGCGGGGCAGACCAGATTGCCGACGTTTTCGATAAACAGGATGTCCAACTGGTCCAGATCAAATGTCTCAGTGGCATGCATGATCATATGAGCATCCAGGTGGCAGCCAGCCCCGGTGTTGATCTGCTTGACCGGCACACCGGTGGCAGCGATCCGGCGGGCATCGTTGTCGGTCTGCTGATCCCCCTCGATCACCGCGCAGCGATATTTTCCGGACAGGTCACGCAGGGTACGCTCCAGCAGGGTGGTCTTGCCGGAACCGGGGGAAGAGACCAGGTTCAGCACCAGGATTCCCTTTTCCTTGAACAGGGCACGGTTAAAGGAGGCCAGCCGGTTGTTCTTGGCCAGGATATCCTCTTCAATGGTGATCTTTTTGCTGCGATGGGCCTCATCATGGCTGTGCTGGTGGGGCTGAGCATCATCATGCAGATGATCATGGTGGTGATGCTGATCACCGTGGTCATGATCATGGTTGTGGGGGTGAGGATGACTGTGGCTCAGATCACCGTGAATATGTTCATGTTCGTGGGTATGCTCGTGGTCATGATGATGGCTGGAAGCAGGTCCGCAACCGCAGGTAGTACACATGGGAATCTCCTTTATACTCAGTATTTATTTAGTGTTACCGGTACCGACACAACCGGTCAAGGGTGAAACCATCCTGAAAAAGATAAGTGGCTGCGAAAGAACGCAAGCATCACAAAGTATCTCTATCTATAATATAGTTACGGCACTCACGTAACGTATGTATACTCTATCGCCGTTTAATTCCGAAAAAAACAGGCTGAAACAGGACTTGTCATGCTTCATTTTCTCACTATCGGCATACTGTTGGGGCTCTCCGCCGGATTGGCACCGGGGCCACTGCTCATGCTGGTTATATCCGAGACCCTGCGCCATGGCACCAGATCAGGCATAAAAGTCGCGCTGGCACCGATCTTAACCGACCTGCCGATCATCCTTGTCACCCTCTTGCTGCTGGTAAAACTGGCTGGCTATCAGGCGTTACTGGGTAGTATCTCGCTTATCGGCGGCCTGTTCGTTCTCTACACGGCATACGAAACTATCCGCATCCAGACGGTTAAACTGGTGCTACCCAAAGAGCAATCCCGCTCGCTGTTGAAAGGGGTGCTGACCAACCTGCTCAGTCCCCACCCGTATCTGTTCTGGATCACCGTTGGCTCCCCGCTGCTCTATAAGTCGCTCAGCATCGGTCTGTCAGCGTTCGTCGCCTTTCTTGCCGGTTTTTATCTGGCCCTGGTGGGTTCCAAGATTCTGTTGGCCATCGGGGTTGGACGGTCACGGCAACTGCTACAGGGCAGCGTTTACCTGTACACCATGCGCTTGTTGGGAGTTCTGCTGGCCCTGTTCGCTGTTATGCTGTTACGGGATGGCCTGCAACTGTTACAGTTTCTTTAACCATAAAAACGGCTTTTACCGCAGAGGACGCAGAGAAAAACAGAGGGAAAACAAATATATCTAAATTTGTCTTAACCCTTTTGGTTAAAGGGTATGATTTAGCAGCTTCTTGTTTTTACCCTGTGAACCTCTGTGTCCTCTGCGGTAAACTGCTTTTTATAGGTTAACTGCTTGTCGGCCACAATCAAACTGCAGGCAGTACAACCGGGCATACTCACCGTTTTGGGCCAGCAGCTGATCATGCCTGCCCTCTTCCACAATCCTGCCTTTACTGATCACCACGATCCGGTCTGCGTCCCGTACCGTTGAAAGCCGATGGGCAATCACCAGGGCAGTCCGTCCGGCCAGCAACCGCTCTACCCCCTCCTGAATCAGGCGCTCACTTTCACTATCCACACTGGCGGTGGCCTCATCCAGAATCAGCAGCTCGGGGTCAAAGGCCACGGCCCGGGCAAAGGAAATCAACTGACGTTCCCCTAACGACAGGTTACTGCCCCGCTCTGCCAACTCGGTCTCATATCCCTTTGGCAGCTGCTCTATAAAACGGTCAGCCCCAACGGTTGCCGCTGCCTGTTGTACCCGTTGCCCGGCCTGTTCATCTCCCAGACAGATATTAAAGGCCACGGTACCGGCAAAAATGAACGGCTCCTGCTGGACCAACGCCATCCGTCGTCGCAACAGATCCCGCGAAATCTGCCGTATATCAACCCCGTCAAGCAGTATCTCGCCACGCTCCAGCTCATACATCCGGCCAAGCAGACGGGTAACCGTGGTCTTGCCACCACCGCTCTCCCCAACCAGGGCCAGTCGTTCCCCCTTCTGCAGGGTCAGGTTAAAATCAATCAGTGTCGGCTCATCAGGGCGATAGGAGAAGCTGACGTTACGAAATTCAATAAAAGCAGGGACAAGGTTAGCATTAAAGGCTTTTTCTTGCCCCTTGCCGCCTGACTCTTGCCCCTCTTCTTCTTTTTCATCCAGCAGCGCAAAGATCCGCTCCAGAGCAGCCATGGCCCCCTGCATGATGCCGTACTTGGCAGAAAGATCACGGATCGGGCCGAAGAATTTCTCAATATACTGGATAAAGGCCACCAGGGTGCCGAAGGTCAAGAGCCCCTGCAGCATCTGGCCACTGCCGTACCAGATGATCAGAGCGATGGCAATGGAGGAAAACATCTCCACAACGGCATACAGTGAGGCATCCCAGACAATAACCGGTCTGTTTGCTTCACGATGCAAGGCGTTCAGCTCCGTAAACCGGGCCTGTTCCTCCCGCTCCCTGCCAAAGGCCTGCACCACCGGGATAGCCCCGATCACCTCGGCCAGGTTTCCATTCAGCTTACCCAGCCGTGAACGGACTTCCCGATAGGCCTGGCGCATGTTGCGGCGAAACAACCAGGCAACCAGGATCAACGGCGGCAATACGGTAAAGGTCACCAGTGAAAGCTTAAGATCCATCCAGAGCATGGCCGCAACGATGCCGATCAAAAGCAGAAAATCTGCAATCACCGAGACGATACCTGCCGCAAACATCTCCCCCAGTGCCTCAACATCATTGGTTATCCTGGTTACCACCCCACCGGTGGCGGTTTTATCAAACCAGGAGACCGGCAAGCGCAGCAAGCGCTGAAACAGGACAGCGCGTATATCGGCCATGACCCGCTGACCAACCATCTGCAAGCCATACACCTCGCCCCAGGTCAGCAGAGCCTCCAATAGCAACAGTAGCAGAAACAGGAGTGCCGGAGCCGCCAACAGCTCCAGACGCCCCGGTGTAATGGCATGGTCAATGGCATATTTAAGCAGCAGCGGTTGGGCCAGACGGCAGAGGGTGGCCAGGGGAAGCAGCAGCAGAATTCCCCCCACCGTAATGCGGTAAGGCAGCAGAAAGCCGATAAAGCGACGTAATAAACGCGCATCGTAGGCCTTGCCGGTTACTGCATCTTCATGGAGACCACCGTGGTGCATGTAAAATCCTCCTCTTGGGCACTCGGCACCATTACTTGGTGCCGAGTGCCTGACAACAGCTTGAAGCTTCGCAAAGCAAGGGCGGCTTGTCAATAATAACGGGATGCATGAAGTATTTACCAGCAACGGAAAGGAAGGCAGAGTTGGCTCTTGACAGCATCCATCATTTGATGGGATTACGTGTTAGTTGACTCTGCCCCACCAGTAAAAATGGAGTTATTTATGAACGACTGTATCTTCTGTAAAATCATTGCCGGACAGATTCCGGCAAAAAAAGTGTACGAGGATGACCAGATGGTGGCGATTGAGGATATTGCTCCCAAAGCGCCTCTACACCTGCTTTTGCTGCCCAAACGACACTTCAGTAATTGCCTTGATATGACTGAACAGGATGAAGCCACCGTGGGGCATCTTTTTCGGGTAGCCGGGCAGCTTGCCACAGAACGTGGTCTGTCAGAAGGTGGCTTCCGGCTGGTCCAGAACAACGGTGTTGATGCCGGGCAGACCGTATTCCATCTGCATATCCACCTGTTGGCAGGGAGAGAGCTCCAGTGGCCTCCGGGGTAACCAAGAAGAGCAGTCAAAAACAGGAGGTTTTTGTTCCCAACAAGCTTTGCGCCCGCTGCAGAAGAAAATGCAAGCAGCCAAAGCTGTCTGTCGTCTCCTCCTGCCCTCGTTATTATCCGTTGCACAAGAAGCAACAGGTGATCAAGGAATGGAAGCAACAGGAACTTTTCCCCAGTGATCCCCCCAAACGGACAACCAAACGTTCCGATAATTGACGGACGGCGATGTTCCGGCTGCGGTCGTTGTGTTGCGGCTTGTCTGCTACGGCTCATTTCGCTGGAAACCACCGGCTACCGAAAGCAGGCCGTCATCAAAAACCAGGACAGCTGCACCGGTTGCGGGGCCTGTGGAACAACATGCCCCGTAGGTGCAATTTCCATCCCCCCTTCTTTTTGTAACTAAGGAGCTGTAAATGAATTACATGGTCAAAATTGCGCTCAGATTCAGGTCAGATTTGGCAGAACTGATTGAAACAAACCGCAGGCGTAGCAGGGCTACGCTGAGGATTTGGTGATTGAAGTTCTGGCAAAGATGGCCTGAAGATGAGATGCAAAATGATCAGGTAATTTGTTTACAGCTCCTAAGGAGAGTCGGCTATTTTTGATCTTCCCGTCACTCAGCCTGAGGGGTCGCCGCACAGCAAAGGCGCTGCCAGCCTAACACCACTGCATTAACTGATATTGCAACATTGCAACCGTAAACGAACTGAAAACCGGCATCTCCTTTGTAGTTACCACGGTTGACAAGAGCCAGGGAGCACTGTTTAGTGGGACAAAGCAACAAAACCCACTGCAGACAGGTGACAGGGATGAGCCTGTTGCCTGCCTGATTTCCTTTCTATGAGCCTGTCGGACTTAGGATAAATCTGCTGCAAATTTGCCTGGGCGGTTCATATTTCGCCGTATTCTCGGTCAATAGAATAACTATTAACCTTCAAAAACGACAAAATCTGCCCTCACCCCGTCAAATTTTCGCTACGACCACCTAAGTCCGACAGACTCCTAGCCTCACTTTCTGATTTTCTGGAGCAATTTTGAATTATTTAACTATCAGATATATACTGTTACTCCTGCTGCTCTGTCTGTATCCCCTTTCCGTTGCTGATTGTTACGCGGAAGTAATGGAAAACGGGAGCCCGGCGAGGACGACCATCACAAAGCCCCGGCGCAAGATTCTCGTCATCTACTCACAAACCGGGCAACTGCCGTGGGAACGGCTGGTTCGCGATGCGCTTTCCAGGGAACTGAAGGAGAGCGGGCCACCGGACGAATGGCCTGAACTGTTTGAGGAACATCTTGAGGAGGTACGCTTGGGCAGGGATGCGACCAGTGCTGTCGCAGCAGGTCATCTTGCCGCAAAATACCGTTCAATTGCCTTCAGCGCCGTGATGGCTGACGGGCCGGTCGCGTGCGACTTCCTGCTGCGGACCCCCTCCCTGTTTCCCGGTGCGCAGCGCTACCTCTTTGCTGACTATGCAGGCCCTCCACCCGTCAGGCCGGGGACGAGGATGTATTATCTGAAGCCTGACCCCAAACAGGCGTCATCGCTCGACACCATCATAGCCGCGCTGCCGGATGTTCGTCGTATCGTCGTGGTCGGAGACAAGATGCCGGCCTGCCAGTTATTTATCGCCGCTGTCAAACAGAATGCGGGTCGCTACGCGGGCCGGGTTGCGCTGGAGTTCTGGGACGATCTCTCCGTGGCGGAGTTGTATGCACGTGCCTCGAAACTTCCCAAAGAGAGCGCCATTCTTTACTTTGGCCTTTTTCGCGACCGGCTGGGGCATGCGTATATTCCTGCACAAATTGCGGCCACGTTGTCCCGCTCTGCGCCGGTGCCGGTGTTTGGTCTCGCGGATTCGTTCATGGTGGGCGACGTGGTGGGGGGCTACCTGATAAGCGCGACCAAGCAAGGGCAACTGATGGGGCGGGTGATCGCGGCGGGTGATAAGCAGCCGTTGCGTCTGACACCCACTGAACTCAGGGCGGCGCTTACCGTGTATCAATTCGATGATCGCCAACTCAAGCGATGGGGCATCCCGGACAGCCGTTTACCAAAGGGGAGTATCATTCTCAACCGGGAAAAGACGCTCTGGGAAACCCGTCCGGGGCTGGTCATTGCGGTAGTTGTGGCGATCTGCCTGGAAACCTTGTTAATCCTGACGCTAGCCAGCGTCAACCGCAAACGCAAGCATAGCATGGCCTTGTTGGAGGAAGCGCACGCTTCACTGGAAGACAAAGTGGCGGAACGCACCGTCGAGTTAGCCACGGCCAAAAAGGAGGCCGATAACGCCAACCAGGCCAAGAGCGATTTTTTGGCCCGGATGAGCCACGAAATCCGCACCCCTATGAACGCCATCCTTGGGCTGAGTCATCTGGCGCTCAAGGCCGGTTCGAGCGCAGACCAGCACCACTATCTGACCAACATCCACCTCTCGGCCCAGACATTGTTGCGGCTGATTAACGACATCCTCGATCTCTCAAAAATATCGTCAGGCAAGCTGGAGCTGGAGCGAATTTCTTTTTCTATTCCCCAGATACTGGACAATATAGGCAGCATAATGATGTTTAAGGCCGAAAACAAGGGCATCGCCCTGCGTTTCCAGGTTGCGCCGGATCTACCGCCAACCGTGGTGGGTGATGGTTTTCGTCTGAGGCAGGTGCTGCTCAATATGGTGAGCAACGCCATCAAATTTTCGGAAAGAGGAGAAATTGTTATTTCCGTGGCGCGGGCGTCAGCCAGCGATGATCCGCTGAGGCTTCGCTTCGCAGTGATGGACAGCGGCATCGGCATGACGCCGGATCAGCAGGCCCGGCTATTCCAACCATTCAGTCAAGGGGACAACTCTATCACTCGTGAATACGGCGGCACCGGACTGGGGTTGGCCATCTGCCGACAACTGGTGGAGATGATGGGGGGCGAGATCGGCGTTGAGAGCAGCCTTGGGCAGGGGAGCACGTTCATGTTCACCCTGCCCTTCGATCTGGCGTCTGAGTCTGGCAACGAACCGGTGCCACAGCTCTTTGCCGCAACCGCGCCATTATCGCTCCCGCTGGCCGGTGCGCGCGTGCTGGTGGTTGAAGACAACGACATTAATCAGCAGGTGGCGCGCGGCTATCTGGAAGAGTTAGGACTTGCGGTGGAAATTGTCTCCAACGGGCAACAGGCCATAGAGTTGTTGTCCAGAGGGGCCGGACGTTTTGCTGCGGTACTTATGGATCTACGCATGCCGGGGATAGATGGCTGCGAAACAACCCGTGTCATCCGAAAAACCCTGGGCGAACAAGCACTGCCGGTTATCGCCGTCACCGCCAACGCCAGCGAAGCGGACCGGCAGCGCTGCCTGGCGGCCGGAATGAATGACCACCTTGGCAAACCATATACCCCCGAACAGCTGCTGGCGACGCTGGAACGCTGGATTACGGTTGCCCCGGCAGGATCACCCGAGGCTTCTTTCTGCCTCGACGCGATGCACCCCGAGGTTATGGCGCGGCTGGCGGAATTTGCTGATAAACTTGCGCTACTGGCTGAAAAAAAGGATTTCGATGCAGCAGGTTTGGTGGGGCACACCGTCAAGGGGCTGGGGATGACCTTCGGTTTTGCGGATGTGGAACGGCTGGGGGAGGAGGTCGAAGCGGCGGCTTCAGTCGGAGATAGCAGGAGGGTGCTTAAGGCGGCTGAAGAACTGAAAGAGTTGAGAGTTTATTGAGTTGAGCGTCATGGAACTTGTTTTACTTCATCCTGACGCTTCACCTCCTCCTCTCAATCGCTGCCAGGTAGCGATCAATTCCGGAGAAGTACTAACATTCATCTTCCTGCGGGCATTTTCCAAATGTTTCTCCACGGTTTTGGAGCTGATTCCCAGAACATCGGCAATATTTTTTGCGCGCTTTCCCGTAGCCAGCAGTTCAATAATCTGCACTTCACGTCCTGACAGCTCAGCCAGAGGGGACTCTTTCCTGAGCCGTTCCTCGACATATTGTCGCGCCACGATGGACTCTACTTCGGGGCTCAGATAGCGCTCGCCGCGCGCCACGGCTTCCAGCGCCTGTTTTAATTCGGCCGGTGACGTCCGTTTCAGCAGGAACCCGTTCATCCCTTCCGTTATCCCCTGCATGATCTCGGCCGGGTCGCGCAGACCGGTCAGCGCGATCACCCGTGTGCCCGGACATTTCTTCCTGATTCCGATGACGGCCTCGATTCCGTTCATCACCGGCATGGCCAGATCCATCAGCACGATGTCCGGTTGCAGTTGTATCGCCAACTCTATGGCCCTGGCTCCGTTTTCCGCCTCGCCAGCCAGCTCAACCCCCTCCAGCGATTGCACCAGCAAGCAGAAGGCCTTGCGTATCAACTCTTCATCCTCGGCAATCAGCACCGAAATGATCTTGTCCTGTTTATCAGTGTTGTTCATGTCAACTTCTGTTCTGTCTGTAGTTTCCGTTTTCATGCCAAAACGATGAAAACAGACAAAGCATACTCCAAAAAGAAAGGCAATTGAAATTAGGGATTTCAGAAGTATGCACTTCGAAAAGCAGGGAAAAACGAAGCGAATAACATAGTAGCCTGATTCTGCTTCGCGCTCTCCGCGTCTCCATGAGCAACTGTCTTTTTTATGTATCTTGTTACCGCACCCCGGCGATTGTTTTAATCGCCGGAACAGCCTCCTTCTCAATGCATATAAACAGGGCATTCATACGACATTTCACCGCCGGTGGGCACGGTCCGGCCATGCCTCGTTTTACGTCAGACTACGGGTTTTTACGTACTAAAGATACGTGTTTCGTCGTATTTATTTCCGAAAATCAATATGTTATGTCTGCAATCAGTTAATAATTTCAGGCAATGAGGGGACGTACCCGCAATGGATGTGGACTTTACTGGTCATATTGATCTCCCGGAAAAACCGTTGCTGCAACAAACAGTCCCTACTCGCTGAGTGAGAATGCCTTCAGTACCTAATTCATGAGAATCATTTCACAATGACCTATTATCATACACCAATCAGGCATAAGGAGGTCTGCCTTGAACACCAACCGAACTGAAATTGTCTTTATTCTTGATAACCTGTCTGATCCGAAGACACTGGCTGCCGGGGTACCATCTGATGCCACGGTGGTGCTGCTGGATAGCACTCGCGATGCCCTGCAGCAGATAGCCGATTACCTGCAGGACAAAAACGGGATTGATGCCATTCACCTGCTTTCCCACGGCAGCAGCGGCAGCCTTAATCTGGGCACCCTGACACTTGGCAGTAACAACCTGAACGACCATGCCGACACCCTTGCAAGGATTGGCGCAAGCCTTGCCCCGGATGGTGATATTCTGCTGTACGGTTGCTACGTAGCGGCAGGCGAGGCCGGGATGCAGTTTATCGGCAACCTGGCCCGGGCCACCGGCGCAGCTATTGCGGCATCCAATGATGCAACCGGCGCAGCCGTAATGGGTGGAGACTGGGTGCTGGAAAAGAACATCGGGATACCAGACACCCAGGCGCTGGTTGCTTCTGATTACGACCACCTGTTGCCCATACAATCCTCCCTGGCCTACAGCACCACCACCTTTACTGAAGCCGCTGCCAACGACGGCTCCATCACCACCACCAGCACCATCACCCTGACCAACGACACCTTTACCGGCAATAATGGCGATGACTGGTCAACGCTGGTAACCAACGTACCGGCCGGGCTGACCGCCTCTCTGCTCAGAACCACCGCCACCACCGCCACCTTAAGCTTTACCGGCAATGCCACGGCCCATGCCAATACCAACGACATAAGCAACCTGACGGTGACCTTTGCCAACGGTAATTTTACCGGCGGTTCGGCAGCAGCCGTAATCGGCGCAACCACCAGCAACCAGGTGATTGATTTTGCAGATGAGAATACCGCACCGGTGCTCGACAGCACCAAATCTCCGGCGTTGCCCAACGTCAGCAAAAACGCTCTCGCCCCCACCAATGGCAGCACCACGGGAGCGACGCTCGTATCGGCTATCATTAACGGTGACGCTCTAGCCAACTACAGCGATGCGAATGGAGATTCGGCGGGGATCGCCGTTACGGGCGTCAGCACAAACGGAACGCTCTACTACTCTACAAACAGCGGTACGACATGGACAGCGGTAGGGGCAGTTTCAGCCACCAGTGCGCAACTGTTCGCAGCCGATGCGTCCACCTACCTCTATTTTAAACCCGATACCGATTTTACGGGTGATATCAGCGATGCGCTGACATGCAAAGCGTGGGATAGTACGGGCGGTTATACGAACGGTCAGAGCGGAGTGGATACCGTAGGAGGGTTCCAAGTGGAGCTTGCGGGAACCTGCGATACCGCCGGATCTGCCTACGGTGTTGCGGTAAGCGGCAATTACGCCTATGTAGCGGATTATAACACCGGATTGCAGATTATCGATATCACGACTCCCGCTACCCCAACGGTCGTCGGAACCCGTGATACCCCCGGATCTGCATCGGGTGTTGCAGTGAGCGGCAATTACGCCTATGTAGCGGATCTTGCTGTCGGAGGATTGCAGATTATCAATATCTCTAATCCCACTACCCCAACCTTAGCCGCAACATATGATACCGCCGGATCTGCAAAGAGTGTCGCTGTGAGCGGCAATTACGCCTATGTAGCGGATTATGGTGCCGGATTGCAGATTATCAGCATCTCTAACCCCACTACCCCAACCTTAGCCGCAACCCACAATACCTCCGGAATGGCCTACGGTGTCGCAGTGAGCGGCAACTACGCCTATGTGGCGAACGATACCGCCGGATTGCGGATTGTCGATATCTCTAATCCCGCTACCCCAACCCTGGCCGCAACCTGTGATACCACCGGAAATGCCTACGGTGTCGTAGTGAGCGGTACTTACGCCTATGTGGCGGATGGTAATTCCGGATTGCAGATTATCGATATCTCTAATCCGCTCAACCCAACCCTGACCGCAACCTACGATACCGCCGGAATGGCCTACGGTGTTGCGGTAAGCGGCAACTACGCCTATGTGGCGGATTATGCCGCCGGAGTACAGATGATTGATATCACCGATCCGGTGCACCCAACCCTGGCCGGAACCTACAATACCCCCGGAACTGCGCGCGGTGTCGCAGTGATCGGCGATTACACCTATGTGGCGGATAGTAATTCCGGATTGCAAATCATCGAGAGCACGGTTATCCCTGCCCCTGGCGCATTTTCCGCTGCGAGTGATACGGTGAGTGTGAGCGTAGCAGACATCACCCCTCCTGCCATCACCCTGTCCGACAGCAACACAACCGTCAGCGAAGGTGGGGCGACAGATACCTTTACCGTGGTGCTGGACACCCAGCCCACGGCCAACGTCGTCATTACCTTGAACAACACCAACGGCCAGGTGACGACCGACGTTGCCAGCCTGACCTTCACCACCGCTAACTGGGATACGCCGCAAACCGTCACCGTCACCGCTGTTAACGACACCGTCGGCGAAGGCAAGCACCAGGGGGTGATCGGCTACAGCGTCAGCAGCACGGATAGCGCTTACAACAACCTTGTCGTCGCCAACACGCAGGTTGCCGTCACTGATAACGATCTTCCGACCGGCACACCGACGTTCAATACCCCGCAAACCAATCCTTTCGGCTTGGGTGCGGGTGGTAAGTACATTAGTCCTGCTTTCGTTGATATAGACGGCGACGGCGATCTCGATGCCTTTGTGGGCGACTTTAATGGCAATACGCTGTTTTTTCAAAACACCGGCAGCGCTGCCAGCGCCGTCTTTACCGCCGCCACTACCAATCCCTTCGGCCTGAGCGATGTCGGCACCTTTGCCGCTCCCAGCTTCGCCGACATCGACGGTGACGGCGACCTCGATGCCTTTGTCGGCAATGGTAGCGACATGCTGTTTTTTCAGAACACCGGCAGTGCTGCCAGCGCTACCTTTGCCGCCGCCGTCACCAATCCCTTTGGTCTGGCGAGCGCTGCCGGAGGTAATGGCGATCCCGCTTTTGCCGACATAGACGGTGATGGCGACATGGATGCCTTTATCGGCAATGGCAGTGGCGACATACTGTTTTATGAAAACACCGGCAGTCTCACCAACGCTACTTTTGCTGCGGCCATCACCAATCCCTTTAGTCTGAGCAATGTCGGCAATAATGCCGCCCCCACCTTCGCCGATATCGACGGCGATGGTGATCTGGATGCATTTGTGGGCAATAGCAACAACACACTGTTTTTTGAAAATACCGGCAGCGCCTACAACGCCACGTTTGCCGCCGCCGTTAGCAACTCTTACGGTCTTAGCAGTGTCACACAGCATGCCGCTCCCGCCTTTGCCGATATCGATGCCGACGGTGATCTGGATGCCTTTGTGGCCGATGGTGACGGTGACATGCAGTTTTTTATGAATAACAACGCCCCCAGCGTCATCAGCATCGTCCGTACCGCCAGCGCTTCCGCCAACGTGGCATCCAGTGCCACGTCGGTGGATTACACCGTGACGTTCAGCGAGTCGGTTACTGGCGTCGATGCGAGTGACTTTTCGCTAACAACCACCGGCACCGCCAGCGGCGCAATCGCCAGCGTGACCGGCAGCGGCAGTACCTACACCGTCACGGTGAACAGCCTCGGCAACGACGGTACGCTACGACTTGATTTGAAAAGTAGCGGTACCGGCATCCAGAACAGCAGTAGCAAGGCGATTGCTGGCGGTTACACAGGCGGCCAAACCTACAGTCTCGATCACACCGCGCCCACTGCCCCCAGCACGCCCGACATGACGGCGGGAACGGACAGCGCTATCAACACCGATAACATCACCAACGACACCACGCCCACCTTTACCGGTACTGCGGAAGCAGGGAATACGGTGACGCTGTACGACACCGACGGAACCACGTCGCTGGGCAGCACCACGGCGGATGACACCGGTAACTGGAGCATCACCGCTTCGGCTCTCTCTGAGGGATCACACACCTTGGCGGCCAAACAAACCGATACGGCAGGCAATACATCGGCCTCATCTACAGGATTGGGGGTAACGATCAATACCTCCAGCCCCACCGACATCACCCTCAGCAACGCCACCGTTTCTACCTTGGGCGCAGCCAACACCATCGTGGGTAGCCTCTCCTCCACCGATGCAACCCCCGGCGATACGTTTACCTACTCGCTTGTTGCAGGTACAGGTGATACGAATAACGTCAGTTTTAATATCAACGGATCAGACTTGCGCGTAAATGATCCTGCCGCACTTGGGGCGGGAACGTATTCAGTCCTCGTTCGAACCACCGATGCAGCAGGGAACACCTTTGACGAAGCCCAGACGATTACACTATCAAACAATACCGTACCGGAACTTGATCTGAACGGTGGCACTGGCGGCACCGGCAACAGCGTCACCCTGGCCAACGCCGCCAATGGTCTGGCAGCTGCTGGTGCCATTGCAAGTGACGCTGAGAACGACAGTGCCAACTGGGACGGTGGCAGCCTGACGGTGCAGCGGGTTACCTCAGGAGGTACAGCCGACGGCAGCGTACATGATGTTTTCAGCTTTACAAACGGTGGTTCGTTCAGCTCCACCGGCAGCATTGTCAAAGGAACAGACTCAAGCGGCACGCTGCTTGCCACTGCCGGTAGCACCCAGTTTGCCACCTGGAGTTACACATCATCCACCGGAAAACTGGCAATAACCTTTGACACCGACGCCAACAGCAGCCTGGTGCAGGATGTAGTACGCCACATAGGTTACAGCAACACCACCCCCTACGGTAATGCCACCATCCGCATGGGGCTTTCAGATGGCACCAGCACCACCAACGCCGATGTTGCCGTAACCAGCAATGTAATTTATGTCACCAGAACTGACAGTGACGCCGACGGCGATGCAGCAGACGGCTTCAGCCTTGCAGAAGCCCTGGCCATAGCCAATAACGGCGACACCATCCTTCTGGCAGACGGAACCTACAGAGGTCAGTTTGATGTGACCAAAGCTGTAACCATAGACGCTGTTAACGGCGCTGCCGGACACGTTACCATTGAATCGCCGAACTCAGGCGACCTTGTCGGCGTTGCACCGGAGATGCTTACCAACAACGGACGCTGGCGTATGCCCGTCATCAATGTTCACACACCTGACCCTGCCCAAGGCACGGTTACCATCAAAAACATTACGATAAACGGGCGGGATCAGGGGCTTGCAGACGGATTCGCAAACAATAAAGACCTGCTTGGCATAGGCATCGTTAACTCCAATGCCATTATTGACAATGTAACCCTAACCAACTTCCGTAGTACGGATAGCACAGAATGGGGCTGGGGCGAAAACTTCCCCATACTGGCAGAGGCAGATTCTTCACTCACGAACAAAGTGTCTGTCACCATTCAAAACTCGGACATCTCCAACTTCCAGAAAACCGGCATCGTCGGCTGGGGGCCGATGCTTGACATCACGGTGGACAACACCACCATCACCGGTTCGGGAACCAGCGGCATATCCGGGCAGAATGGCATCCAGATCGGTTCTGGTGGTCTGCGTACGGGAACCACGGCCACCATTACCGACAACACCATCACCAATTTCGGATTTCTTAGTGCTGACTACAGGGCCAGCGGTGTCCTGCTTGTTTATGCCGACACGAGCAGCATCACCGGCAACACTTTTGAAGGGGTAACCGGTGGGGCGGGTGGATTTGTCGGAGTCGGCATCAATGACGTGCTGAACACCAGCACGGTGCTCACTATTTCTGGCAACACGCTTGTGAATGCGGATTTCGGTGTCCTGAACGAGGCCGTGGTCAAATCAGTACTGAACATCGGCAGCAACGATTTTAGTGGTGCCACCGTAGCGGTCCATGACAGTTATCTGATCACTGACCCCGCCACCGAAACACCGTTCGACAACGACACGACCATCAACCTGCAAAGCACCGTGGCGCCCGCTTCAGGGAGGCTCGCCTATTATCTCTACGATGGTGCGGACTCTTTCACTGATACGGGGACGGTGGATTCCATCGTGTACGGCGGTGGCGGTAACGACACGATCTCCAGCGGAAGCGGCGATGACGTACTGGCCGGTGGCCTGGCAAACGACACCCTCACCGGCGGGGATGGCAATGATGTCTTCCTGTACCAAGCCGAAGAGCGTGATGCCTCGGGCACCCTTGTCATTTACAACATCACCGATTTCGGCCTGGATACCATTACCGACTTCGGTACCGGTGACCTGATTCGGGTCACCGGTCGGGCCTCCACCGGCGGCACGGTTACCGTGGGTGATGGCACAACCGTTGCTGCAAACTCAATACAGCTTGCCGTATCCGGCGGTACTACCACGTTATACATCGATACAGACAACACAGCGGATGCCGCTGAACTGGAAATTCATCTGACCGGAACCTATACCGCTGCCAACTTCCGGCTGGACGGCACCGATATCTGCTATGTGGCCCCCAACTCTGCCCCCACCCTCGGTTCCATCCCCGGCAGCACCCAGCAGGTTACCACCGCTGTTG
>Ga0209373_10002380_pt1 | contig 19032 bp, 15 predicted proteins | sample Higcelweek5metaG_FD_187173 | JGI IMG/M metagenome (GOLD analysis project Ga0209373, IMG submission 187173) | Freshwater pond sediment microbial communities from the University of Edinburgh, under environmental carbon perturbations - High... | ecosystem: Environmental > Aquatic > Freshwater >... | reverse complement strand
GATCACGCCCAGATTGATAGCCGCTACCGCCATCAGTTCAAAGAAGCCTCTGCGGGCATATTCCGCTGCATTGACGCCACCGGGGATTGCGTTTCTGAATGCAGCAAATAGATATTGAATCTGCGACAATACATAAATCACATAGATGCCGCACAATATCGCCAGTACAGTGTTGACGATCACGCTGTCCGCTATAGCAGAAGACGGAAAGGTACCCTTATTGTCCAGATTGCCTCTCCTCTTATACCTTAGCGCATACAGCCCGCCGAAAAGCGGTATGGCAAGGATTGTACCCAGAATCATCTTACCGATATATGCGCCCAGGTCTTCCGAAAAAATATCGGCAAAATCGCTCATGACTTTTTCAAAGGCTGCATCGGCACTGATCAACAGTGCCAGTATCACACCGGCAACGGGTACTGCAATCAGTAAGCCGATGAGGATGCCGCCCCAGTTTTTTACCTTTTTACCGTCTTCTTTTTTTGATTTCAAAATGGCAAAGGGTGCATTCATATTGGTGAGCGGCAGCTCCAGCAGCGTGCTGGACACATCCCCTATTGTGCCGATTGAGCCGAGAGGATAGCGCATATTTCCTGCAAAAACGGTGAATTGCAGCCCGATCAGACCGATCAGCAGGATAGAGTTGAAGAATTTCAGCAGCCCGTTGTCATACAGTCCGAAGCACAGGGTAACCAGCACAATGGGTAAAAACAGCCACATTCCCGTTTGGGAAAAAGACTGCTCCTTATTGCGCAGATAAATCAGCCCGAAAACATAGACCATCCCTATAAAGAGCGGCACAGAAATGCCCATGCCGCCGAACAGTATGAACTCACAGAACAAAAAACCCAGCAATACCGCAAAGATAAGATACAGATGGTCTTTTTTATCATGAGCATACGGCTTTTTCAGTGCCATTCCGGCAGGCGGCATACCCACGGGTGTATTATAGTATCTGGGCGGTATATTCGCCTGATCAGTTACCGTCTGCGTCTTTCCGCACCTTGAACAAAATTTATCGTCTTCTGTCATAACATTGCCGCAATAATTGCAAAACATAACTTGCCTTCTTTCCATTACTATTTTTCTCAGAAAAAACAAACAGGGAAAGAGCCGCTGTTTTCAGCGGACCTTTCCCCGAACAATAATTTACCATTTCCTGTTCCAAAAGTCAATAGGCAAATATCAAATCGTATAAATTGTACTGTGAAGCTTATGGATTATAAAATTCATCTTTCTCACGCTATTGCCTGCATGGAAAATAATTTAAAACATGCTGTCAATATTACCGATTGTGCGCATATTACAGATTATTCTGATTATCATTTTCTCAGAGTATTCAAATTCGTGACAGGAGACTTACGGCTGCTGATTATATGCGAAAGCGGCAGCTTTCTGAAATAGCGCAAAGTCCATGATGAAATCTGTGTTGCAGTTTCAGTTGCTGTTTGCTTTTTTCAGCTCCGGCGCATATTTCTTGAGCATAAACAACATAGCGTAGTAACAAACAGCATACAAAAGTTTGCTCCTTTGAGCTGCTTTTTTCCCTTGCAGGGGGTACAGTTAATTTTTCAATCCGCCAATAAAAATTTTCGGTAATTATTTGTTGTTTATTTGTTTACTTTCTGATGGGCATGGTTTATAATTGTGTTACAGAACTTATTGAGCTTGGTTTTTTGCTAGGTGAGGTGATCGCTATGCGCACACTACGACGATTATTCGACTACTTCCGCCCCTATATAGGCATTTTAGTGTTCTATGTAGTAATAGGTGTGATCATAGTCGCTTTGGCAATGGGTCTTCCATTGATTACAAAGTCTATTATTGAGTCAGTAATTGGCAACACTGCTTTTTCCTTTTTCGGTATTGCTCCTGCTTGGTCAAAGTCACAGCTTATGCTTGTCCTTGCACTTGTTTGGATTGGCATTATACTGTTGCGGCAGGGGCTTTCTTATGCCCGTGGTTACATGATAGAGAATATGTCCCAAAAGGCCGTGAATAAAATCCGCGAGGATATTTTTGAGCGTCTGCTGAGCCAGTCTCAAACCTATCTGCGTTCGGAAAACACCGGTAATATCATGACCATCCTGACGGGCGATGCCAATATGGTGAAAAACTTCTTCACCTCTACCATCCCCGTCATATTGGAGGCAATTGTCGGCTTCATTTTTGCTTCCATTATGATCAGCCGCATGAATATCTATATGGTATTGCTCTGTTATGTCTTCGTGCCCCCTATATTCTTGCTTTCACGCCGTTTCGGAAAAAAGATGCATGATCTTTACAGCGATGTCCGGGATGCTTCCGCCGAGCTGAGCATGCGTACGCAGGAGAATATTACCGGCATCCGCATCGTGAAGGCTTATGCGCAGGAAGCGCAGGAATGTGAGCGTTTTGAAAAAGTCAACGGTAAATTCCGCTATGCGGCGATCCAGTACATGGTCTATTGGGCGAAATATTACATCCCGTTCGGTATTATTGCGCACTTGCCCAATATCGTCCTGACCATGCTGAATATCTATCTGACCGTCAAAGGGTACATGACCATCGGTGAGTTTGTGGCCGTCGGCGGCTTCATCGGTTACATACTGACTCCTTTCCAGCAGATCAATAACTGGATCAATCAGGCACAGCAGGCCATTACCTCAGGTGAAAAGGTCTTTACTTTCATCAATACAGGTTCTGTTATCGCTGAACCCAAGCAGCCTCTTCCTTTAAAAAATCCTAAATATAATGTGGAAATGCATGATGTATCGTTCTCCAGCAACGGTAAAACAGTGGTAAAAGATATTAACCTTTCACTGCCTTACGGTAAAAAGCTGGGTGTTGTGGGCGCAACCGGCAGCGGCAAAACTATGCTCATTAACCTTCTGGATCGTTTTTTTGATCCGACACAGGGAGAAATCACCATAGACGGCATTAATATTAAAAGCATTCCGCTTCATCAGCTGCGCAGCTCTTACGGGCTGGTAATACAGGACGTATTCCTGTTCTCCGAAACAGTGGAAAATAATATTGCCTTTTATAACCCCGAAGCAACCCTTGCGGAAGTACAGGAGGCTGCCCGCATCGCGCAGGCGGACGGTTTCATCCGGGAAATGCCCGACGGCTATGATACTATTGTGGGCGAACGCGGCATGGGACTCTCGGGCGGACAAAAGCAACGCATTTCCATCGCCCGTGCCCTGCTGAAGGATGCACCCATATTGGTTTTTGACGATGCAACCAGTGCTCTGGATATGGAAACCGAATATCGTTTGCAGCAGGAGCTGAAGCATAAAGCCTCCGGTCATACCCAGATCATCATTGCCCACCGTATCTCCTCCGTGAAAAATTGCGACGAGATCATCGTACTGGATAAGGGTCATATTATAGAACGCGGCACCCACGATCAGCTGGTGGCGAAAAAAGGACACTACTATGAGATCTACCATGAGCAATACGGCGCTCTGGAAGATGCGGTTCTGTAGGAGGTGGCATCATGGCACGCAACCGTTATTTAGATGACGAAGATGATAAATTCGGTATTGATAAAAATCTTCTGAGACGGCTTTTTAAATATATCCTTCCCCACAAAAAGCAGTTCATCGGCGGCTTTTCACTATTGTCTATCAGTGTCCTGCTGTCGCTGATCTGGCCTCAGACCACCAGCTGGATCATCGATCATGTGCTGACTGAGGGCGGGGATCACTTCGGCAATTATAAAATCGGCATTCTGATTACCGGCATATTGGGCGCTGTATTGCTCCTGGATGTATTTTTAGCCGCCTGGAGAGTGGTGATCATCACCCGCCTGGGGCATAATGCCATCTATGATATCCGCAAAGAGCTGTTCGAGCATCTGCAGACTCTTTCCTTCAAATATTTCGATGACCGTCCGGCAGGGAAAATTTTGGTGCGTGTTACCAGCTATGTGGATGCGCTGGCCAATCTGCTCTCCAACAGCCTGATTCAGCTGCTGATTGATGTGCTCACACTTGTCTGCATTTTGGTGATCATGCTGATTATGAATCCCAAGCTGACACTCGTCAGCTTCGTGGTACTGATGCCTTTGGGTGTATTTCTCATGTATTACCGCAAACACCTGACAAAAAAAATGCGTGTTACGCGGAACAAAGTCAGCAACCGTACCGCCTATATGCACGAAAACATTATGGGTGTCTATGTTACACAGGCATTTGACCGTGAAGAATATAATCATACGGAGTTTCACCGGCTCAATACCGATGTCACCGTTGCATGGATCAAACAGATACTTTTCGGCAACACCCTTTGGCCGGCGGTTGATTTCTTTTCTACTGCCGGTACCATCTTAGTCTATCTGCTGGGCTATCAGATGATCCTCAGCCCCACCGATCCCTTCACGCTTGGCGAGCTTGTTGCCTTCACGGCATATCTGGGTCGTTTTTGGCAGCCTATCTTCTCCTTTTCTGTAATATACGGACAGTTTGCCGAAGCAACCAGTAACATAGAACGCGTCTTTGAAACGATGGATACGAAGCCCGATGTGGAAGACGAAAAAGATGCGATTGATCTGCCGCCTATCACAGGCACTGTGGACTTCCGGAATGTTACTTTCTCCTATGACGGAAAAGTGAATGTGCTGGAAAACCTGAGCTTCCATGTAGAACCGGGTCAAACCATCGCGCTGGTCGGGCCGACCGGTGCAGGCAAGACTACAGTGGTGAATCTGTTATCCCGCTTCTATGACACCACAGCCGGTCAGGTGCTGATCGACGGCTATGATGTGCGCAATATCACTACCCATTCTCTGCGCACACAGGTAGGCGTCATGATGCAGGATTCCTTCATTTTCTCCGGCAATATCATAGACAATATCCGCTACGGGCGACCCGAAGCCACCGATGAAGAGTGCATCGCGGCGGCACAGGAGGTATATGCCTCTGAATTTATTGAACAGCTGCCCCAGGGCTATTATACAAAGGTAGAAGAACGCGGTGCCGGACTCTCCACCGGCGAGCGCCAGCTTCTGTCCTTTGCCCGCGCCGTACTGGCCGATCCCCGTATCCTCATACTGGATGAGGCCACCAGCAGCATCGATACCCAGACCGAGCTGCTCATACAGCGTGCGCTGGCCAAGCTGCTGGCAAACCGCACCAGCTTCGTAATCGCCCACCGCCTCTCCACCATCAAGCGTGCCGACGTCATCATGTGTATTGCAAACAAAGGTATCGCGGAAGCGGGCAATCATGATCAGCTCATGCAGCAGAAGGGTATCTACTATGAACTGAATAGGAGTCAGCGCAGTGCCCTGCAGGAGCAATAACATATAATAAATAGTTGTTTTGCTGTCGCCTCCATTGCGCATTTTATATCTCAAAAAAATCGTAAATTCCCACACAGCGCAGTTTATCATACTATTATTTCACGCAAACGAAACAAGGAGGAGCTATGGATATTCTTATATTGGTGTGTTCCGTCATACTGCTGATCATCAACGTGGTGCTGCTGATACTATTGCTCCGCCTTCAGAAGAATCCGGCGGCGGATCAGCTGGAGCAAAAAGTGCGTGCGGAGTTTGACAGTGTCCGCAATAACCTCACGCTCCAGAATGCCTCCCTGCGGGAGGAGCTTTCCGGCTCCATGAACCGTTATAATGAATCGGTGCGGGGCACTATCAGTGAGATGTCGCTTTTACAGCAAAAGCAGCTTTCTGAGGTTTCCAGCCGCATCAAAGAGCTTTCCGAAGGCAATGAACGCCGTCTGGAAGCCATGCGCACCACCATTGAAGGCCGTATAAAGGCTTTGCAGGACGACAATGCCGTAAAGCTGGAAAAGATGCGGGAAACGGTAGATGAGAAGCTGAACGCCACTTTGGAGAAGCGCTTTGACCAAAGCTTTTCCGCCGTCAGCAAGCAGCTGGAACAGGTCTATAAAGGTCTGGGCGAAATGCAGTCACTTGCCAGCGGTGTGGGTGACCTGAAAAAAGTCCTGACAAATGTAAAAACCCGCGGCACCTGGGGTGAAATTTCTCTGGGAAGCCTCCTGGAGCAGCTGCTTGTTCCCAGCCAATACGAAAAAAATGTCAAGGTTGCACCCCGCTCAAATGATCTGGTGGAGTTTGCGATCTGTCTGCCGGGCAAGGACGATCATGATAAACCCGTCTATTTGCCTTTAGACTGCAAATTCCCCATGGAAGACTATATCCGTCTGGTGGATGCCTCAGAAGCAGGCGACAGTGCGGCAGTGGAAGCCGCCGCCAGACAGCTGGAAGCCTCTGTGAAAAAGAATGCCATGGACATACGGGATAAATATATTAAGCCCCCCTACACCACCGACTTCGGTATCATGTATCTGCCTGTGGAGGGACTTTATGCCGAGGTTGTACGCCGCAGCGGACTGTGTGAAACCTTGCAGAGAGATTATCGTGTGACCATCGCCGGCCCTACCACCCTGGGTGCCTTCCTAAACAGCCTGCAGATGGGCTTCCGCACTTTGGCAATCGAGAAGCGTTCCAGCGAGATCAGTAAGCTGCTGGGCGCCATCAAAAAAGATTTCAATACCTTCTCTGCCCTGTTGGAAAAAACCAAAAAGAAGATCGATGAAGCCGGAAGCACGCTGGATCAGGCGACCGACCGCTCCCGCAGAATCGGCGGCAAGCTCAACAAAGTCCATGAATTGCCCCAGGCGGAAGCGACTCAGCTGCTGAACGAACCCGACCTTCCGGAGAATGAATCCATCTAAATACTCCTTGACAAAAAGACTGCATAGGGGTATATAATTGAACTGAAAATAAATATAGAGGTGTAAAATATGAGTTGCTGCAGAATGTTAGACGGCAAGGTTGCCATTATTACCGGTGCAAGCCAGGGTCTGGGCGAAGCTCTTGCGCAAAGACTGAATGCCGAAGGCTGCAAGGTTGTTGTTGCCGATGTGAATATCGACGGTGCACAAAAAGTTGCATCTTCTCTTTCTGATGCCATCGCCGTGAAGGTTGATGTCACCAAGCTGACCGATTGCGAAGCTATGGCCAAGGCTGCTATAGACAAATACGGAAAAATCGATATTTTGGTTGCCAATGCCGCCATCGTGAAGTCGGGCGCCATCAACGAGCTCACTTCCGAAGCTTTCGCGCTGGTCGTGAATGTCAATCTGAACGGTTATTTCAATACCGTAAAGGCTGTCGTTCCCTATATGCAGGCAGCCGGCAAAGGCAGCATCATACAGATCAACAGTAAGTCCGGCAAGAAGGGTTCCTTCAAAAACGGCGCATACGCAGCCAGCAAATTCGGCGGTATCGGACTTACCCAGAGTCTGGCACTGGAATTTGCCGCAGAAGGCATCCGGGTGAACAGCATCTGCCCCGGCAATTTGCTGAACAGCCCGCTGTGGGTAAACAGCCTCTTCAAGCAATATGCTGCCAATCAGGGTATCACCGAGGAGCAGGTACGCGCAAAGTATCTTGCGCAGGTTCCCATGGGTCGCTCCTGCGAGTATGAGGATGTGGCCAACGTAATGGTCTTCCTCTCTTCGGATATGTCCTCCTATATGACCGGACAAGCGCTCAATGTGACCGGTGGTCAGCAGATGACCTGATTTCTGATGAATAATAAACCTGACGATAGCGTGTTGATATGCAGTGCTTCTCAAATGCCACAGCCTCATAAGGAAGTAATTTGAAAACACCATATCGGGCGTGGCAAAAGCAACAAGCGATAGATTTCGTAGAAATACGATTTCTATCGCTTGTTTATATTTGCAATCCGCACGTTCGCATTTTCAATTACGCTCATGAACAATACCGTCGATACTCACTGCATTGCGCACTTCACGGTGAAAATCCGGCCAGTCGCGTAAGACCTCCGATAGCTCCTGAGGGTTCGCTTTTTCAAATACGCGGCGGAAGGTGTCTCTGTCGGGGATGCCGTTTGGCAATGCAGGAAATGTCCTCAACCATTCCTGTTTCACAATCCCCAAGTTCTCCATGTCCGTAAAATCCTCGCTCCCCCACACGATGGTGCAAAACCCGATGACCAATATATCCCCCCATTGATGTCGTTTGTTCCCCCACTGCCGTCTCGGATCGTTTATACTTCTTAACTTTTCTGTCAGCTCCCCTATATTCATGTTAACGATTTTATCAGAGTCCGCGAAAAAAGCAAGTACATGTTGCCGTGCTAATATTGAGGTTATAGCTTGTAACAAATAATATTATTTGCTATAATAAAAAGGAGATAATTCATGAGCTTATCATTACCTGAATCAAGATTATTTGGTCGAATTTATTTTGATTATAGAAGAAATACTCATGGTATTATCGAAACTATCGACGAAGAAGCTGATGTAATTAGAAAGATTTTTTTCCAATATCTAAAGCAAAGCAGTTGTGAAAGAATTCAAAAATATCTATTTGAAGCCGGAGTGCCTTCACCTTCCGGAAAATCCAACAAAAACAGAGAGTTATATTGAGTTGGAAAAGAGTTTTTGAAGTTGATAAAAATGATAAAACCAAAAGAATTTAAGCTGCTCTACGGGAAATTAAAAAAGAACAAATTCTATGAATAGAAAAGATATAAAAATATGATAACTATATACTGTGACGGCTCTTTCGATGCAACTAAAAACATAGGCACATGGGGATTCCTATTAATTGATAAAAATAAAACATATGAGTATAGCGGCATTTGTTCCAATGCAACTGACTCGAATGATTGTGAACTACGGGCAATTGTTAAGGCACTGGGAATAGTAAAGTCCTTTAATGCAAAAAGAGTATTAATTTATACAGACAGTATATCAGTAGCTCTTTTATTTGAAAAAATTAAGATAAATAAGAGGATGTTACAAAAGGTAGAAAATTGTAATTTATGGAATATAATTATTGGTTACTATTGGAAGAGGGCATATTTTGATATCCGGTGGATTAGTCGACAAGAAAATATTGCTCATAAATTAGCTTATGAGAAATTGAAAGAAATCAGGGTGTTTAGTGAAGGAGAAATTTTATAAAAAACGGTATGGCGTTATTTGTTCCATACCGTTTCTGTTAATAAGTTTCCGGATAGTTAAGCGCAAAATGGTTAAATCTATTTCTCGGGCATAATATGATGTTTGCTCTAATATCTATTTTGAGCAGTTGTGCCAAGCAAAAGAAAAGCTCTCTGAAAAAAAGCTTCTTTTTTTATGAATATTTCTTCTCCCGTTTAAGGAAATGCGGCACCGGATTGAGATATACCGTCATGTAAGGGCATATTGTCGTATTCTTCTGCTATATTATGCTCGCTTACTATGATCATTCCGCTGCGATAGCTGCTCCCGAGCCTGTGCCGATACGGTCAGCGCCTGCCTCCAGCATCGCCAGACAGTCCTTCAGAGTGCGTATACCGCCTGCGGCCTTCACTTTACACTTACCTGCCACTGTCCGCTTCATCAACGCAACATCCTCTGCTGTGGCACCGCCTTTTGAAAAGCCCGTACTGGTCTTCACAAACTGTGCTCCTGCGCGCACGGCCGCCAGACAAGCCTGCACCTTTTCATTCTCGTTCAGCAGACAGGTTTCGATGATTACCTTCACAATCGCGCCCTCTCCGGCCATCACCACGGCTCGGATATCTGCTTCCACATCATCTATGCGTCCATCCTTCAGTGCGCCGATATTGATGACCATATCCAGCTCCTGTGCGCCGTCTTCCACCGCCTCCGCTGCTTCAAAGGCTTTCACTGCCGGGGAATTTGCGCCCAAGGGGAACCCGATCACCGACGCCACGGCAATGCCGCTGTCTTTCAGAATTTCTGCACAAAATGCCACGTTACACGGGTTGACACAAACGGACGCAAAGCGATAACGAAGCGCATCCCTGCAGAGCTTGTCTATATCCGCACGGGTGGCATCCGGCTTGAGATTCGTACTATCCAGTGTCGCTAAAATATCTTGTTTATTCATATTCCATACCTTCCCTATTTGTACCGCTGACGAACTGTATCATATATTCGCAGAAATCACTTTATACTGATGCCCTCCAGCAAAAAATCATTTACTGTCATAATAATAGAGCGGCACCTCAGCGGGTGCAATTTTTTCAAAATGAAACGCATTCTTCACCAATGACGCGGCTTCCGCCTCAATGCCGGTGCGATTGGTATAAATAGTGGCAAGCGCCTGTCCCTTGTTTGCAAAGTCTCCCAATCCCGCATGCAGTATGATTCCTGCGCCGTAGTCGATGGTATCGGTCTTCACACTGCGTCCTGCGCCCAACGCCAGGGATGCTTTGCCCAACTGATCTGCCTGTATGCGCCCGATATAGCCGCTTTGGTCTGCCGTAATCTCGAAGGATGACCGGCAGTGCGGCAGCAATGCGTAATCATCCAGAACACGCACATCGCCATCCTGTGCCGCAATCATGGCGCGCAGTTTGCCCAGAGCCGTACCATCCGCAATACTTGCTTCCATGAGGGTCTTCCCCTCCTGCTCCGTCCGGCAGAGCTCCGCCAATAGCAGCAGTCTGCTGCCCAGCAGTAGACTCAGCTCCAACAGTCTACCTCTGCGCTTCCCTTTCAGGGTTTCTATCGCCTCTATCAGCTCCAGGCTGTTGCCGATGGTCTGTCCCAACGGCGCATTCATATCGGTTACCACCGCTTCCATCCGCCGTCCGGCGCCTTTGCCGATTTCCACCATAGTTTGCGCCAGCTCCAGCGCCCGCTCCTTGGTTTTCATAAAAGCGCCTGTGCCGCACTTCACATCCAGCAGGATACATTGTGCTCCTGCCGCCAGTTTTTTACTCATGATACTGGATGCAATCAAAGGTATGCTCTCTATGGTAGCAGTCGCATCCCGCAGCGCATAAAAAACCTTATCCGCAGGAGCCAGAGATGCCGACTGTCCGGTGATGCACAGACCGATCTCACCAGACTGCCGGATAAAGCGTTCCATAGGCAAATCAAGCTGTATACCCGAAATGCTTTCTAATTTATCAATCGTGCCGCCGGAGAAGCCCAAGCCTCTGCCGGACATTTTGGCTACCACTGCGCCGCAGGCAGCCAGCATAGGGGCAAGCACCAGTGTCACCGTGTCCGCTACGCCGCCGGAGGAATGCTTGTCCACCGTCACTCCCGATATAGCAGAAAGATCGCATTGCTCCCCCGACGCCGCCATTTCCAAAGTCAGTGTCAATGTTTCTTCCTTGGTCATGCCCCGCAGAAAAATAGCCATAAGCAACGCCGAAAGCTGATAATCGGGTATGGTGCCTTGGGCAGCGCCTTTTACAAAGTGACTGATTTCTTTCTTTGAAAGGATTTCACCATTTCTTTTCTTAGCAATAATGTCCTGAAAAAGCATATGATCTCCCCTCTGTCCGCAAAGTGGACACACGAATAGTATGCGAAAATTTATTATTCACGCTACTCCCGCCCATCATCAGATTTGCAGAATGGATACCCCCCAAAGATTGAGCAAAATGCCGCCGATGCACAGCGCCCACTCCAGATAGCCTGCTTTGAGCTTGGTGGTGGATAAATACAGCACCAGGAAGGGGATCACATCCAAAAAGTACCGTGCGCCGAACTGGTAACCGCCCAGCGTCTTATGCATGCAGGTCACGAAGATCATTAATAGGAATCCGCCCGCGAACAGCAGATTGCTGATGGTCAGCTTATTGCCGCCGTCCCGAAAAGCATAAATCATATAAAGGAATATGATCGGATTGACCAGATAAAAGGCATTGGCTGTACCCATATTCAATGTCAGCGGCTGGGAATCGAATGCAAAATACGGTATTTGCATTCCGAACAGGGAAAAATGCTGTATACTTCCGTTGACCGTGGGCAAGCAGAATATCTGCCCGAAATTATCCGCCAAATACGCCAGACTGAACTGACCGTTCTCTGCCCGCATAAATTCCGGGAGATAATTGTGCCCGAATTCCAGAGGATTATCAAAACGAATCCAGTTATACCACATCAATCCCCCTGCCACCAGTGCAGGCAGTATCAAAAACGGAACCATTTGCGCAAGCAGCTTACCCGCTTTGGGTTGTTCCATATGTACAGGACTATGTTGTTGGTTTTTTAAATTCCGATACAGCAGCCATAACAAAGCTGGCATGAAAAACACCACAAAGGGACGGCATCCCACCGCCAATGCGGCACAGAACAGCGCCCAATACCAAGCTGCTTTTTTCGGTGAAGTAATCAGATAAGCGGCAAGAGAGCAAAGCAAAAATGCCAGTCCCTGCGCTTCGTGCCATACCCCGCCGAACCGGGTGATCGCCAGCAGATTGGTAGCAGCGCTCCCCAACAGTCCGAAGCAGACTGCCACGGAGGGTTTTTGTCTGCGCATAACCGTCAGTGTCAGAAATAGCCCCGAAAGGGTGGTATAAACGAATAATAACAGATAGTCGGGCGTGTCCTTCCCGAAAAGAAAGGTCAGCGGGTATTCCGCCAGAGACGGTACGGGCGGAAAGCTGACATAGAGCTTGTTCTCATAGATAGCCAGCTCCAGATACGCGACATCATCGGGATTTTCATCCAGATAGGTGATACCCTCGCGCCAGGACATGGCTTGACGCGTAAAGCTATCCCACACATTGTGAGCAAGAAGATTCACAGGCTTTATGAGAAGTATGCCTGCCATACAAGCCAATAAAACCAATAAGGCGATGAAAGCTGCAATTACCTTTTTTCGCATAATTGTAGACCCTTTCTACGTTAATATAATGGTTTTCAGTAGGTACAGACGATGGTATCAGGCAGAAACGCCCATGTGCCGCGTATGCCGTTTTGCCGCAGTACGGCTTCAATATGCGCCGCCGCAATACCATTGTCCATCTCCAGTATCTTGTTTCCCAGTGAAAGGTGCAAACGCTTTTCAATGCGTATTTCGCCCGCCTCCAGTATGAACTTCCACGGCTGACGATTCATAGAGGAGGGTGCAAGCCTTGCTGATTGCAAAGCTTCCTGTACGGCCGGCACTGCCTGTTCATATTCCTCCGGCTCACAAAGCTCTTTCATGGGCAGTCTGTCATCATGGGTATCGGAAGGCACCGCATCCGAATACCCTATAGGTGATACGGCATAAATGACCTCATCTTCGCCGATCTCAAAAATCTGACTGCAATAATGTTTATCAAAGGCTCCGCCCACCCAGCAGGTTTTTAAGTCCAGGCAGGTACATTCCAGCAGAAAAAGCTCACCCAAAAAGCCGATACGGGAGCGGATCTGTTCCCCATCTGCGCTTCCTATAAAGGCAGCAATCCTTCTTGCGCCTTTGATACCGTCCACTGCATCAGCAAGACCGTCTTCCTCTACCGGAACAATCGCAATACGGATATCATCGAACACTTCCCTCAGCATGGACGCGCAGTCATGGAGCTGTGCCATATCCTTATCTTCTACCGGTCTGCCGTCAAATTGCCGTACCGAGTATCTTTCTCTGATGGCTGCGTACCATCGTTCCCAATACTCTTCTGCTGAAATATTGAACATTTTTATTCTCCTATGATTTTGACCAGCACATATTTCTTTCGTTTGCCGTCAAATTCTCCGTAAAATATCTGTTCCCATGTGCCGAAATCCAATTTCCCTTCGGTGATTGCGACAACCGCTTCACGCCCCATGACCGAGCGTTTCAGATGAGCGTCCGCATTGTCTTCATACCCGTTGTGGGCATACTGGCTGTACGGCTTCTCGGGAGCCAATTTTTCCAGCCATTTTTCCATATCGACATGGAGTCCGCTCTCATCATCGTTGATGAAAACGCTCGCGGTGATATTCATGGCATTCACCAGCACCAGCCCTTCGGTGATGCCGCTCTCCGCCAGCGCCTGTTCCACTTGGGGGGTGATATTGATGAAGCCGCGGCGGGTGGAAATATTAAAATACAATTCTTTTCGGAAGCTTTTCATCTGTACCTCCTCATGTTTTCAGTTTCCGCGGATGCAGATATTTTCGAATAATCCAGGGCATGACTGCCATTGCCCAAAGGGATGCCAGCAGATAGCGCAGCAGATAAAAGCTATTTTTATCCGGCAATATCTGCTCCAGCCCGTATAAGACAGCAACCAGACCTATGGCACCAACTGCACATTTTATCATTTGCAAATATATCGGTGCCTGCTCGGAAAAGCCAATAAATCGCTGCTCCAAATAATAACTGATACACATCCCTGTCGTTCCACCCGCTACTTTCATGATGTCCTTCACGCCGCTGAGCGCACTCTCGTCAAGGGAAGAACGGTTCAGCATAAGCACTGCATAAGCACTGCTTAAAGCTGCACCCGCAATGCCCCAGAGTGCCAGATAGTGTTTGCCCGTGCGCTGCATATAGAGATAGAGCCGGTCCGTAAAAAGGAACATGGCACCTCCCAGCGCTACCCCTGTCAATACATCCAAAGGTGTGTGGACACGCAGGTATAAACGGGAAACGACCACCAAAACAATGGCAGTACACGCAAGTACCTTGGGCGGCAGCTTGCGTGATACCCGCAATAAGGGCAAAAAGAATGCCGTAAAACCCATGGCGTGTCCGCTGGGAAAAGAGTACCCCGAAGCGGCATCCAATGCAGGGTAAAGGCGTGTAATAGAAGGTTGATAAGCGCGCATCCAAGGACGGGGCGCCATGAAGGTCATCTTCAGAATGCCGTTTAATAATGATGCGGTCATAAAAGAAAAGCCCATACGATAAGCAATATCCTTTCGCACACACCAATAGAGTATCATCATCGCTCCCAGCAGATATTTCATATCAGCCAATCCGGTGACAACGAGAAAAAATCTCTCCAGCACCGGACTGGAATGCTCCTGCAAAAAGGCAAGAAAGTCCAAGTAACGTCCTCCTTATGCGTGATAAACCATCTGTCCGTTGATCAGTGTACAAAATGTACGCGTGCGCACATCCAGAGGATGTCCGCAGAATATCGCCAGATCAGCATCTTTGCCTGCTTCTATGCTGCCCATACGCTCCTCCAGTCCGCAGATACGAGCGGCATTCAGCGTAATCGCACGCAGTGCCGTGATCTCGCTAAGTCCGTACTGTACCGCCAGTGCAGCGCTCGCTGACAGAAGGTTAATGGGAATCTCGGGATGATCGGTGCAAATAGCAAAGGGTATCCCCGCCGCTGCAAATTGGGCAGGAGCACTGTAATTGAGGTTCTGCATCTCGATCTTGGGGCGGGAGGAGAGAATCGGTCCCAGTATCACCTTCACTTTTTCTTCTTTCAAAATATCCAGCATCAAATGACCTTCGGTGCAATGGTCAATGGTATAATCAATTTCAAATTCTTTTGCAATACGCATGGCTGTCTGTATATCATCTGCACGGTGAGCATGTATTTTCAGCGGCATTTCCCGGCGCAGTACCCGCTCCAGCACTTCATTTGCCATATCAAACTCCGGCATTTCCTTGTCCGCGTCCATTTCTGCCAAGTGCTTTTTATGCGCATACTCCTTTGCTTTGAAAAAGGCATTGCGCAGCAGAGCCGCCGTGGCCATACGGGTGGAAGGTTCTTTGTCCTGTTGGTTGTACACTCTTTTGGGGTTCTCGCCAAAAGCCGCCTTGAGTGCAAAGGCATCATTCAGCACCGTAACCGAAAGCGGTCCTGCAAAGGTTTTCATAGCAGCAAACAGCCCGCCGATCACATTTGCACTGCCCGGCCCTGTAATCACGGTGGTAATACCTGCCCTGCGTGCTTCCGCAAAAGCACGGTCATAGGGATTGATGCCGTCTATAGCGCGCATATGGGGTGTAATAGGATCGGTCGCTTCATTTCCGTCTGCGCCCTCCACACCGATACCGTCTTCAAACATACCGATATGACAGTGGGCATCAATCAGTCCCGGGGTGATCTGCAGTCCTGCGGCATCCAGTATCTCTGCGCCCTCCTGCATGATATTTTCTGCAATTTTGACGATTTTATCACCGTCAATCAGTATATCCGCATGTATGGGCTGTTCTTCCTTCATGGTGTACACCAGACCGTTCTTGATGAGTAACATAGCTTCCTCCTAGTATTCCAGCTTCACGCTGCCGCAGGGACGAATGGCCAGCTCGATGCAGGCATTTTGTCCGAAGAGCGCGTTCATTTGATTCATATATTGATTTTTATCGGCTTGGGGAACAAAGGCCAGAATGGTACCGCCGAAGCCGCCGCCGTGGACACGCCATGCGCCCTTGCCTGCCAGCAGCTTTTCGCTCATGGCAAGTGCCAGTGTCAGAGGCTGCGAAACTGCGCCGCCAATATGTGTGTTTTGCAGCAGCTTCCAGGAGCTTTCGCCCGATGCGATGATTGCATGGAAGAAATCCTGCAGTTTATCCCCTTTTATGGCCTCCACTGCCGCCTCCACCCGCTTATTTTCTTCGAAGAAATGAACGGCACGCAATATGGCGCGGTCGCTGACTTTATTCCGCAGTATGTTCATTTGATTATAAAATACCCGTTCATTCACATCCCTGAGCTTCTCAACACCGAAGAACTCCGCCACAGCGCTCATTTCCTGTGTGATAGCGGCGTATTCGTCGGTCAGGTCGGTATGATCGGCACGCACATCGGTGATCACGATAGCATAGCCTTTGGCGGCAAAGTCGTATTTCACCGTCTCTACAACAGGCTGTGACGGCTGCATAAAGTCGATATGTACCAGATTCCCCAGAGCGCAGGCAGTTTGATCCATCAGTCCGCAGGGCTTGCCGAAGTAGAAATTCTCCGCCCATTGGGAGATCTTGGCCGCCTCCACCATGTCCAGTCTGCCCTCGTTATACAAATGGCTGAAAATTGTGCACACCAGCACTTCTATGGCCGCAGAAGAAGATAAGCCCGAGCCGCGCAGTACATCACTGGTCACATAGGCGTTAAAGCCGCCCACCGTATATCCCAGCTCCTCCATGCGCGCCGCGATGCCGCGTATCAGCGATGCCGTGGTACCCTTCTCCTGAAAATGTATCTCTAAATCATGGATGTCCAGCGTGGTTTCATTCTTATAGCCTTCGGAAAACATGCGCACCCTGCCGTCCCCTGTCGGTGTCACTGCGGCTATGGTATCCAGATTAATACCCGCTGCCAGTACGCAGCCGTGGTTGTGATCGGTATGGTTGCCGATAATCTCGCTCCGCCCGGAGGTCGAGAAAAGAGAGCATTCGGTCTCGCCGAACATCTCCTGAAATTTTTTGACCAACTGTCCGTACCTGGTCTGCTGATAGGTCGCCATCTTCTCTCCGTAGATACCAACCAGTTCCTTTTTAAAGCCCGCAGACTGTATTTTTGTATCCATATTGCTCCTGATGCCTCCTGAAAAAGTGTTTATTTAGTGTATATTATAGCATATCTTTATGAAACTTAACATACCTTCTTGCTCTTTTCACAAATAAAATATATAATACAATTACTAAAAATCGGAGGCGATAGGCTTTGAATCAAGTACTTTCATACCATATTGAGATTTGTGTACAATATGCGGTAAAAAAAGGTCTGTGCGAAAAGGCTGACCAATATATGCTGCGCAACCGGCTGATGGAGCTTTTTCATACCACGCAGCCCTATGACGGCACTGTGGAGAGCGTCCCCGAAAATATAGGCGAAACCCTTTCCATACTGTGCGACTATGCGGCAGAGCAGGGCTTATTGGAGATGAATACTGCCACCTACCGGGAGCTGCTAGACAACTGCATCACAGGTGCCATGCTCATGCCTCCCTCACAGGTACAGCAGAAATTTGCTCAGAAATATACCCAATCACCCAAAGCGGCCACCGACTGGTTTTATACCCTTTGCCGGGACTGTAATTATATCCGCACAAACGAAATTGCCCGCAATGTGATTTATCCCTATGAATCCAAATACTCCACCTTCGAGATCACCATCAATCTGACCAAGCCGGAGAAGGATCCCCGTGAGATCGAACGGCAAAAGTCTCTCCCGCAGACAGGCTATCCCAAATGTCCTCTGTGTCTGGAGAATGTCGGCTATGCAGGTCGTCTGGGCTGGTCGCCCCGTCAGGTGCTGCGTACCATCCCCCTGACTTTGGCGGGAGAAAACTGGAATTTGCAGTACAGTCCTTATGTATACTATAACGAGCATTGCATCGTGCTTTCGTCAGAGCATAAACCTATGACTCTGAATGAAACCTCCTTTGTTCGTATGTTTGATTTTCTGGAGCAGTTCCCCCACTATTTCATAGGCTCCAATGCCCCCCTACCCATCGTGGGCGGCTCTATTCTCTCTCATGAGCACTATCAGGGCGGCAGTTACACTATGCCCATGGAAAAAGCCCGCAGCCTCTTCCCCATCAAAAATTCAGAGTTCAAAAATGTGCATGGCAATGTTCTCAGCTGGCCAATGACCGCCCTGCGCTTTTCAAGCAATAACCGTTATACCTTGACCAAGCTGGCTATGACGCTGATGCAGGCGTGGAAAGGCTACAGCGATCCGTCCTGTGACATACTGTGCCGCACGGACGAAATTGCCCATAATGCCGTCACTCCTATCGCGCGTATCAACAGCGGCGGTGAATTTGAGCTGGATCTGGTATTGCGGAACAACCGCACCAGTGCAGAGCATCCTTTGGGAATATTTCATCCCCATGCGGATAAACACCATATCAAGAAAGAAAACATCGGTCTCATAGAAGTGATGGGCTTGTTTATACTGCCCGGACGTCTGAAACCCGAGCTGGAGGAGATGTCCAAGCTGCTCTGCAATAACAGCCCCATCCCTGAGAAGCTGTCCGTTCACGCCCCCTGGCTGGAGAGTCTCCGCAGTAAATACCCCATGCAGGCGAACGAAATACTCGCTATGGAGCTTCTCAAGGATGAAGTCGGCAAAGTTTGTGCGGGCGTACTGCAGGATGCAGGAGTATATAAGGAGAATGAAGCCGGCAGAGCGGGACTTTTGCGTTTTCTCGCCACCTGCGGCTTTGAAACAGTATGAAAAAATATAAAGCGGAATTCCTTACATTTGCAATCGGTCTGCTGAGTGCAGCATTTTTCCCATATGTCACCGCTATGCCTGCTTCTGGCATAGCATACTATGTGATGCTTTTGGGATTTGCCGGGCTGGTACTTGCCTTTTTCTTTTTTTCTATCGC
>Ga0209373_10002379_pt1 | contig 19040 bp, 17 predicted proteins | sample Higcelweek5metaG_FD_187173 | JGI IMG/M metagenome (GOLD analysis project Ga0209373, IMG submission 187173) | Freshwater pond sediment microbial communities from the University of Edinburgh, under environmental carbon perturbations - High... | ecosystem: Environmental > Aquatic > Freshwater >... | reverse complement strand
ACGGCCCGGGTCTGGCTCTGGCGGGCGAGACCGATCCCGATCGGGCCTTCCGGCAATTGCACGACGAACGCCAGGATCGGCCAATCCGGCCGCAAACCGAACAGGCGGCAATATTGCTCGCGACTCAGCTGGGGCTGGTGGTTCTTGTAACGGTCAAAGCGCGGCGCCCCGACGGTGAGGATCCGGTCGGCGGGATAGCCCCGCTCGATCAGGAGAGACCGGCGCAGGCCCCCTCCCCCGAAGATCAGATCCGCAGACGGCACCGAGGTCAGCGACACCGGATCAACGTAATATTGGTCGGGCGCGATCTGCGGCGCATCCTCGGGGAGGAGCAGGCGCGGAATCTCCATCTCCCGGCACAGATCCGCGACCATCCGTGTTGCCGGCGTTCCGTCACAGGAGAACAGGACGCCTTTGACGTTGCCCCGGAGCGGGATCAGCCGTCGCGCCACCAGTGTGCGGTAATGATGGGGGGTGGTCCGGGCATAGCGCAGCACGTCGGCCCGGACACTCTCGGCCTCGCCCCCGCTGACCAGATCCAACGCAACCAGATGATAGGCGCTGGGATCGACCAGCGACGACAGCACCACGTCCTCAAAATCCGAAGACAGGGAAAAATAAAGAAAAAGAGGCTTGTCCCCCTGGAGGGCATCAATGAGCGTTTTTCCAGGATGAGAATTGTACCAATTGGGTATGAAAAAATTATCTTCATAAACCAATTCAACAGCTTTTTCGGTTTTCTTGAAGCCAATCGCACCAAAAATCTCAATCCCTTTTGGGAATTTTTTTTCTGTTTTTTGCTCGGCTTTGATCGCTCGCTTCACCCCTCCCTTTTTGAATTTCTTGGCCACCGCGTCGCGGAGAAATAAAACCGGATGCCGGATCAGTTTCGTTAACTTGCTCATGTCTTGGGCTGTTGCTCCTGACCTGGGGTGGGGTGTCGCGCAGAGAGACTGACACGGTGCCAGCGGGCCGGGAATAGCGCCGCCCGGATGAGAAGGCAAGTCGCCAGAGACGCGGGACGGGCCGACTCGTTTGCAGAATGTGAACCGGCGAAACAATTCCCCCTCTCTGTTTTTGAGTCAAGACGGGATTGAAAACGCTTCGCCGAAGCTGGACATCAGCAAGATGGAATTTATATAAAAACAACAAAAAGAGATTGTTTTCAATCAAGTCAACCCTTCCGATGTGGACTTGACTTAATTGAATCGTGAACTGATTTTTATTTTTTCCTTAGGGGATCGGGATCACCCGTTATCCTCGAATTCTTTTTCTGAATTTTTCTCATAAATGGTCCGCTGGACTTCTTGTTCCTTCTCGTCTTTGAGATAGGCGACGATGGCATCTTTCAGGTTTCGGGCCATGCGCCCGATGTCCCGTTCGGAAGAAGACTCGCCTTGAGTCTGGATCAAGGTCGCGCGCATCTCTTGGCCCAGCCCGTCGAAAGCGGTGGCGAAATCCTGCGCGCGGATGGCCCCGTCCGGGCCGGTCGGGCTGCGCGCCGCAACAGCGTCATAGAGCGTCGAGGCTTGGTCGGAGGACAGGCTGTCCGGGCGTCCGGCGATGAACTCATTTTTGCTGATCGCCCCATCGCCATTACTGTCGAGGGTTTTCAGCATCGCCAGCAGTTTCATCAAAGGGTTGCCGCTCACCGAACTGATCGTCATGGTTTTTCTCCCATGGTTCTGATGGAATCATAGCATGGTTGGCGGGCTCCCGCCCGCACCCGGCTGGGGCAAGGCCCCAGACCCCCTTTTTTTCAGTTAGGGAGGGTTCGCAGAGATGTCTAAGCAGGTGGTGGTGATTGATCGGACGCGACAGCAGGAGGATTCCCGTCGCAGTCAGAAATGGGTGGCGTTGGTCTCGGCGCCGATTTTTTTTCTGATTGCTGGGACTCTGGCCAATGCCGGCCGCGAGCAGGCCAGCACCGCTTTTGCTTTGCTGGCTTTGGCCATGCCGGCAGTGTTTTTCGGTCTGCTGGTGCGGGACTGGGTGGTCTGGGTCCGAGACGAGGACAAGCGCGGCTGATTCACCGAAATGTCTCGGCGGTAGCGGCATTTTTTCGTTGCGTCCGCTGCCGCCGGGGTTCATACGGTTCTCCACGTACAGAGACGGGATACGCCCCCGCGTTCCCCAGGACGGAGCCCAATGGACAGTTCCAGTAGCCACCCTAGACGCGGCCCGGCAGCAGCGACGCTGCGGATCTGATCCTTCAGGTTCCCTCGTCGCATGCCGCCGGGCATGACCGAGACGAGGTGAACCATGGGGAAACCCCCTTTCTACCGCTTGCTCCGGCCCGGTTGTCTCACGCAATCGGACGGAGATCGATCTAGACCCTGACCCCACTTTCGGGTGGGGAGGGGGGTCCATTGCCCGGTGTTCTGCCGGGCAAGACCTCTCGTCGTGTCCGTTTTGAGGCTTTGGCCCGGTTTTCCCGCTTCTCCTGCCGCCCCCTGCGGCCGGAAGACGGTTTCGCCTCCTCAGCCTCGGATCTGGACACGTTTTAGCCTGTGAAACCCGCCTCAAACGGGCGGTGGCCGAAAAAGAGGTGTCCTATGTCGGCGCAACAAGTTGTCGAACTGTTGAACAAGCAGAAAATTGTCGAAAACATGGTTCGGACCCAGCCACAGCGCCGGCAGGATCTGGTCGAATCCGTGTTGCATCAGCAGCATCTGGCCGAATTGCAGACGGTTCTCGCCCGGATGGCCATTGCCGAGATCGGTCGAATTCTTGAATCCATCCCGCTCGAAGATGCCCAGGTGTTATGGCGGCAGATCGGCCCGGAGCGGGTGAATGATCTGTTGTGGGAGCTTCCCCCCTCGCTCGGCACCGCTTTGGCCGGACCGGCGGATCCCTGTTTTCAGATCGGCGAGATCACCGCTTACGAGCGAATCGGCGAACGGATCCGGGTGATTGACGTAAGCTGCCGCAGCGAGATGGAAAGCCTGGCGCCGATCTGGGTCGATGTGCTAGGGGCGTCCCGCTCCGAGCGCGGCTGGATTGCCCGTCATTTCGGGCTGGAGCTGCCCGATCCGGAGGATTTGACCGACCTGGAGGCCAGCGCCCGTTTTTATCAGGAAGAGAATGACGAGATTCATCTCCATTCCAATTTCCTGCTCGACCGTGAGGGTCAGGCGCGCAGTGTGCCGGTTGCTTTTATTCTGCGCGGCAATGTTCTGTTCACCGTCCGCAGCGAGGAATTGCCGGTGTTCCGGCTGCAACGCCTGCGCCTGCGCCATCAGCCGGGCGACGTGGTCGATTGCAAGGATCTGCTGCTGGCCTTGTATGCGGCCGATGTCGAATATTCGGCCGATGCGCTGGAGGACACCTACACCACCCTGCGCCGGGTCGGCAAAACCGTGTTGAATCAGAGTGTCAGCGATGCTGATGCCTCGCGAATTCTGGCTGAAATCGCTGAAGAAGAGGATTTGAACGGCCGGATTCGCGGCAATATGCTGGATACCCAGCGGGCGGTGTCGTTCCTGGTGCGGGGGCGTTTCCTCTCGCCCTCGCAGATCGAGGACGCCCGCGAGATCATTCGCGACATTGAATCGCTTAACAGCCATACCGCGTTTTTGTTTGAAAAGATCAACTTTCTGATGGATGCGACGGTTGGCTTCATCAATCTCAGCCAGAACCGGCGGGTTTCACAATTGACCGTCGCCAGTGTTGTTTTCATGCCGTTGAATGTTTTGTCCGGGATTGGCGGTATGTCTGAATTTTCGATGATGACCAAGGACATTCCCTGGCCGTTTGCTTATGCGGCGTTTATTATTGGGCTGGTACTGGTCGGCTACGTGACCTATCTGCTGCTGAAGCATTATGAACGCCGCAAGCTGGGGAAGAAGATGGCCAATTCTTCGGTGCGGAACGCCCTGGCGTTGCTCTGAGCCTTAGCGGGGCGGCCGCCCCGCACCCCGCTTGGGGGCCAGCCCCCAAACCCCCTTTCTTTTCAAAAAGGAAGGGGGGGGACTGGGGGCTCGCTTTAAGCGAACGGCCGCTCTAGAATTGCTCTAGCCTTTCACCGGTCGGGAGAAAGGTGTACCCTGAATCCTTGAAAAACCCGCCGACCCCCGAGTTCAGCTTCTTTTAATGGTGAATCATTCCCTTTAACGGACTGATGACCCGAAATGATTGTCAATTCCTCCGATTGGCCAGATCTCCAGCTTCTTGAGGCGGCGCCGATTCTGGTTTGGCGTTCCGGAGCGGATGGGTTGTGCGACTGGTTCAATTCTTCCTGGCTGGCCTATACCGGACGCACCTTGGCCCAGGAACTCGGCAATGGTTGGACCGAAGGGGTTCATCCCGAGGATTTTGGCCGTTGTCTGCAAATTTATCTGGAAGCTTTCGGCCGTCGCGCCCCGTTCGAAATGGAATATCGAATCTTACGGGCCTGCGGAACCTATGGCTGGATTGTTGATTGTGGCGTTCCCATCTTCAATAAGGATCATCAATTTCTTGGCTATGTCGGTTATTGCTTTGACATTACCGCACGGCGCGAGAATGAAGAGAAAATAGATATTTTTTGTCATGATCTCGAACGCTCCAACGCCGAACTCGAACAATTCGCTTATGCCGCCTCCCATGATCTCCGTGAACCCTTGCGGATGGTTGTCAGCTATTCGACCCTTTTGAAAAAGAAAATCGCCGACCATCTCGACGAAGATTCCAAAGAATTTTTTGGATATATTGAGCGATCCGCCAAAAGAATGGATGAGATGATCCGGGATCTCCTCGATTACTCCCGAGTCGAACGCCACGGAAATAACATCGTTTCGACCAAGCTCTTTGAGGCTGTTGAGTATGCTCTCCAAAATTTGTCACACCGGATTAAAGAACAGGACGCAGAGATAAAAATTGACTTTGATCCTGCGCTGAATGTGATGGGAGACGCCCATCAACTGGCCCGCCTGTTTCAGAATCTGATCGGCAACGCCCTGAAATATTACGCTGCGGAGACTCCGCCCCGGATTTGTCTGACGGCGGAAGCCGCCAAAGACGGCATGATCACTCTCGCGGTCGAAGATAATGGCATCGGCATTCCGGCGGAATTTTCCGAGCGGATTTTCCAATTGTTCCAACGCCTGCATACCCGGGAAGTCTATGACGGCACCGGAGTCGGGCTGTCGATCTGCCGCAAGATCGTGGACCGGCACGGTGGCAAAATCTGGGTCTCCCCCGCTCCTGGCGGTGGCTCGATCTTTCGCTTTACCCTGCCCGTGCCGCCGGGCTGACCGCCTCTCATCGCGCGACGTGAACAGAGAATTCACATTCATCCAAAGATGGAATAGTCCGTTCCCTTCCTCTACGGAGACCCTTTCCGTCACCCTTGTGAGCACTTATTCCGTTATGCTTTCCAGGCCCTGTCGGACAGGTCTTCTGGCGAGAGGAATCGACGCCAATCTAGTGAATTTCCCATATTGAGCCCTGGAAAAAAAGATTGACCGACCCACTGACGATGGCTGTTGTTGTTCCAACGATGGATTCTTCCGAATACATCAAAATCATTTACAACCATTTCATCAGTTTGAATATTAAACCGCTTTGGTATGTCGATGAGAAGACCACCGATGACACGGTGGCGCACTTGCTTGCCTGCGCAGTCGCGCCCGGCGATATTCGGGTCATGCTCAATTCTTCGTCACGCATCAGCGCCGCTGTGGAGTATTTTTCGCTGGGGGCGGAGGCAGACTGGGTTTTACGTTTCGACTGCGACGAACTCCCGTCCGTTGGCCTGTTGAACTATCTGCCCGAAGTGCTCTGCCGCGACGATCTGGACATGGTCGGATTTCCCCGGCGGCAATGCATCGTTTCCGATTCAGGCGCCCTTTATGCCCACACCGACCATTGCCCGAAAAACCACCGGCAGTGGCGACTCTATCGCGCCAAAAGAGTGCATTATACCGCCCGGGGGCATACGCCTGGATTCGAAACCCGCGGCTTGCGGATGGAACAAGCGCCCGATGACGCTTTCATGATCCATCTGGACTGGAGCCTGCATTCCTACGACAGTCGCCGGGAAAAAATCGGGCGCTATGACGCACATACGCCCGGTCACGGCTCGATCTGGCGGTCCTATTATCTGTTTGAGGAACTCGGATTTGCCCGCGACGTGTTGGAACGCATTGCCGGGCCCGAATTCGAGCCGATCGCGCGCGACATCAGCCGATTGTTCCCGGAACGCTGCGTCCGTGAAGACACCTTGTGCTGGCCCCAGGGCTTCGGCGTGACCGTCGATCCGCAGGCAGCGGTGGAGCCCGCGGAAAAGTCCGCGCCTTTGGCGGCGCAGCCCGCATAGCCACACCCGATTTTGCCCCATCCCCCTGCAAAGTAGGGCGATGGCTCAGGTTCCGCAAAAGGTCCGGGTGACCCGCTCCGAGGGGGTGGGAGGCTGCTGATAAGCCTCCTGCCCCGGCTGACGGCGATAGGGATCGGATAAGACCGCCAGCAAAGACCGAAAGGGGGCCAGATCCCCTTCCTGCTCAGCCGCCGCCAGGACCGCCTCAACCCGGTGATTCCTTGGGATGTAAACCGGATTGTGGCGCTCCATCAAAGCCCGGGCCGCCGCGATCGGCTCGGCTTGCTGCGAGAGACGGCTGACCCAGCGTTGTTCCCACTGCCGCCAGAGCGGATCCTCGCTGCGGGGCCGCTCCGGGTCGGATAAAGCACGGAAACTATTGGTATAATCGGCCCCCGTCTGGTGCATCCAGCCCAGCAGGCTGTCGATCAGATCCTCATCCCCCGGGCGCAGCTGGAACAGGCCGAGCTTGCGCCCCATCATCTCCCGCCACCGTTGCTCGATCGCGGGACCGAAACCGATAATCATCGCCTCAGCCTGCTCGCGGCCGGCATCCGGGTCGGGCAGCAACGGCAGCAGCGTTTCCGCCAGCCGGGCGAGAGTCCATTGGGCGCAGGCCATCTGCTGGTCGAACGCATAGCGGCCGCCAAGATCGATCGCGCTGAAAACGGCCGCAGGGTCATAGGCATCCAGAAAGGCGCAGGGACCATAATCGAGGGTCTCGCCGGCCAGACTCATATTATCAGTATTCATCACCCCATGGATGAAGCCCACCCGCATCCAGGCCACAACCAGATCGGCCTGACGGTCGAGCACGGCCTGAAGAAAGGCCAACGGCGGCGAGTCCGCTTCGACCAGGGCGGGATCATGCCGGGCCAGGGTCGCCTCGAACAACGCCCGCAGCACCGGTTCGCCACAGCGTACCGCATATTCAAAGGTGCCAACCCGGAGATGACTGGCGGCAATCCGGGTCAGAATCGCCCCGGGATGAACCTGCTCACGGACAACCGGTTCGCCGGTGGCGACCACCGCCAAAGCGCGGGTGGTGGGAATGCCGAGCGCCTGCATGGCTTCGCTGATCAGATATTCCCGCAACATCGGCCCCAGCGCCGCTCGCCCATCTCCGGAGCGCGAATAAGGCGTCCGCCCGGCGCCCTTGAGCTGGAGATCAAGCCGCCGCCCATCCGGGGGGAGAATTTCACCCAGCAAGATCGCCCGCCCATCCCCGAGTCGGGTGAAAGAGCCAAACTGATGACCGGCATAGGCCTGGGCCAACGGATCGGCTCCGTCGGGCAGAACATTCCCGGCCAACAAAGCCGCCACTTCGCCCTCAGCCACACCGCTCAGATCGAGCCCCAGAGTCGCGGCCAAAGCCTGATTGAACAGAATCAGACGCGGCGCCGCAACCGGAGTCGGGGCGATCCGGGAAAACAAGATTCCAGGCAAACGGCCATAGTGATTATCGAAACGCCATGAGATGGGGGGCATCGCCGGCTCTTTTTATTCATAATAAGATTAATTATACACACCTTCCTGATAAAGAAGAAGGGGGTCTGGGGCCTCGCCCCAGCCGGGTGCGGGCGGGAGCCCGCCAAACCTTACGATGGAACGGCGAGACGGCGCCGTAACCCCTCCCCCAGTAAAGTGGCCGCCAACACAGTGACGGCAATCGCGCCCCCCGGCCAAACCGCCAACGCCGGAGCGGTCCAGATCAGCTCCATCGCCCCGGTCAGCATCGCCCCCCATGAGGCCAGCGGCGGCCGAACCCCGAGCCCGAGAAACGACAGAGCACTTTCCACCAGAATCACTTGCCCGACTGACAAAGTGGTGGCCACCACCATCGGCGAGGCGACCTCCGGCAACACATGGCGCCACAGCAGCCGGGCCGCCCCCATCCCGAGCGCCTGCGCCGCGCGGACATGATCGCGGCTGCGGGCGGAGAGAGTCGCGGCACGAACCAACCGGGCAATCCCGGTCCAACTGGTCAGAGCGATGATCAGGGCCAGCCAGCCGATCGCCGCCAGCGGGGAATCCCGGGCCGGATCGATCGCGGCCAACACGATCAGCAGCGGCAGCAACGGCAGGGCCATCACCGCATCGGTTAGCCGCATCAAAACGGCATCAAGCGCCCCGCCCCAAAAACCAGCCAACAGCCCGATCCCCGTACCGATCGCGGCGGCGAGGCTGGCGGTCAGGGCGGCGACCAGCAGCGAGATTTGCCCGCCCTGGGCCAGCCGGGCGGCGAGATCGCGGCCGAGTTCATCGGTCCCGAGCCAGTGGGCGGCGGACGGCGGGGCGAGACGGTCGGTCAGAGCGATCGCCGCCGGATCGGGTAGCCACAATGGCCCGAGCAGAGTGGCCAGCCCGAGCAGGGCCAGCAGCAGCGCCCCCATCAGGAACGCGTTCATCGCCGCCCCCGGGGATCGAGTCCGGCCTGGAGCAGATCGGCCAGGATCGAGCCGGCCAGGGTGGTCAGGGTCGCCAGCATCAGCCCGGACAAAGCGAGATTGAAATCATTGCCCATCACCGACTCATAGATCAGGCGGCCCATCCCCGGCCAGGCGAACACGGTTTCGGTCACCAGAGCGCCGGACAGCATCCCACCCAGTTCCAGTCCGATCAGAGTCACCACCGGCAGCAGGGCATTGCGGGCCTGGTGGACCAGCAGCACCCGCCAGGGACCGCAGCCTTTGGCCCGGGCGGTGCGGAGATACGGGCGTTGGGCCTCGGTCAGCAGCGCGGCGCGGAGATGGCGCAGGATCGGGCCGACTCCGGCCAGGGCCAGGGTTGCGGCGGGCAGGATCAGGTGGCGCAGGCGGTCGGCGGCGGTGGCATCGGGGGGGCCGAGGCCGCCGGCCGGCAGCCAGCCCAGGGTGACGGCGAACAACGCGCTCAGCATCAAGCCGGACCAGAACACCGGTAGCGACACCGAGGTCAGGGCCAGGGTTGCGGCGGCGCCATCGAGCCAGCCGCCGGGGAAGCGCGCGGCGAGCAGGCCGAGCGGCAGCGCCACCAGCCAGGACAGGGTCAGGGCGGTGCCCATCAGCAGCAGGGTATGGCCCAGGGCGGGAGTCAAAGCGGTGATCACCGGCAGGCCGTAGAGGCGGGAATAGCCCAGATCGCCCTGGACCGCCTGGGCCAGCCAGCGCAGCCAGCGTTCGCCCCAGGAGCGGTTGAGGCCGTACAGATCTTTCAAGCGGGCGGCATCATCGGGGGTCAAGCGGGGGTCGCCGGCGATCATCAGATCGATCGGGTCGCCCGGCATCAAGCCCATCAGGGCCTGGATCACCAGCGACATCGCCAGCAGGACCAGCAGGGACTGGGCAAGGCGGCGCAGGAGGAGGCGGGTCATGCGGCGTTACGGGGCTGCCGCCCCGCTCCCCGCCTGGGGGCCAGCCCCCAGACCCCCCTTTTTTTTACCAGCGCCATTGTTCCACCCACAGGGAGGAGGGGTCCTGGTGGCCGGTCGGGCGCAGGCCGGTCATCTCTTTCGGCAGGATGAAGGCATTGGCGCGGAAGAACAGCGGCAAGGCCGGCAGTTCTTCGGCGTAAGTCCGTTGCAAGCGTGCCCACAACGGGCGGCGGCGGGTGGAATCGGGTTCGGCCTCCAGTTGGTCGAGCAGGGCATCGGTTGTCGGGTTGGTGTAACCGGCATAATTCTGGCCTGACCAGCCGTTACTGGGCTGGGGGATCATGGTCGAATGCAAGGTGGAGCGGGGCACGCTTTCCGGGGAGGAAAACCAGGAGAACAAGGCCACGCCGGGAAAGTGGCGGTGGGACACGGTTTCGCCGAACAGGACACGAGGGGGTTCGGTTTTCAGGCGGAGGCGAATCCCCAGGGCGCGCCATTGCGCCTGGATCACCTGGGCCAGCAGGGCGCGGACATGATCGCCGGAGGTGGTCACCAGATCGAGCGTCAGGGGTTGGCCGGCGGCATTGGCCCGGAAGCCATCTGCGCCCCGGGGCCAGCCGGCTTGATCGAGCAGGCGGGCTGCCAGAGCTGGGTCATAGGGTTGGGGCCGCAGGGTCGGGTCGAAAGCGGGATCGGCCGGCGGCACCAGACTGGCCGCCACCGGCTGGCGATTGGCGAATAGGGCCTGGGTGATAGCAGCGCGGTCGAGTCCGACCAGCAGGGCGCGACGGACCTGGGGATCGGCCAGGATCGGGTTGGACAGATTCAGTTCGAGATGTTCGTAAGCGAGGCCGGGTTGGGTCAGCACGGTGAAGCGCGCCCCGGCCCGCTGTTCCAGCGCCAGCGCCTGCGGCAGCGACAGACCGAGTTCGCCGGCAATCATGTCGATGTCGCCGGCCAGGAGATTGGCTTCCAGCGCCGCCCCATTCTCGATCACCCGGAGCAGAATCTGGTCGAACTGCGGGGGCGGGCCGGACCATTGTTCGTTGCGGATCAACCGGATATGAGAGCCCGGCTCGACCGAGGCCACCCGATAGGGGCCGTTATACAGGCCGGGGGCGGCGGGCTCGCGGTCATAGGCGGTACGGGCGCGATAGGCTTCGGGGGCAGGCTCGAACCGGGCGCGTTCGAGATGGGCCGGCAATGGACGCAGTTCGTTCAGGCGGGCGTAATCAAAGCTGACCCGGTCAAGATGGAGAGTGAAATGACGCGAATCCGCGATCTCGATCTTGGTGATTCGGTGGAACAATTCTCCAGCGGCCACCCCGGAGCGGGGATGACGCCCGACCTCCCAGGCGAACAGGACATCCTCGCTGCTGACCGGAGTCCCGTCGCCCCAGCGGGCCTCGGCGCGCAGGGTGAGGGAGAGGGCCATGCCGGGACGGCCATCGGCACCGGTCTCGATCCGGGCCAAACCGTTTTCCAGCGTCGGCACGGTCTCGCACAGCAGGCAGACCAGAGTCCAGGCAGGATCATAGGCGGTCAGCGGCCGCTGGACGAAGCCAAGCACATAGCTCTTGGCCAGCATCGAATCGAACAAAGGATTGAGGGTGATCGGAAATTGGGACAGACCGATCACCAAAGACGAACGGGGGGCCGCCCCAGCCGGCGCCGCCAGGGCGAGGGCCAGAGCGAACAGCACCCCGGCTGCGCGCAAACCGGTCAGCCGGCGCCAGACCCGTCTCCCCCTTTGCCGGGAGTCTCAGAACCACCGGGCGGAGGGGGAAAGACCGAGGTGAACATCTTGAGGGCGGATTCGACGAAAGCCTTGTTCTGCTTGGTCATTTCCTCGAACGGATTGAAGGGGAACAGCGAGGTGCCCAAAGCGGTACGCATGTAATCGCGCATCTGCTCTTCGTTCCGACTGAAAACCTGCATGCTATATTCGAGGTAACGCGGGACCAAACCGCTAAGAGAATCTCCATAGAGACCGATCAACTGACGGAGGAAACTGATCGGCAGCAGGTTCTGACCGCTCTTGCCTTCTTCCTCAACAATGATCTGGGTCAGAACGGAGCGGGTAATGTCCTCGCCGGTCTTGGCGTCATAGACCACGAAATCCTGATCATCCTTGACCATCTGACAGAGATGCTCAAGGGTGACGTAACTGCTGGTCGCGGTGTTATAGAGCCGGCGATTGGCGTATTTCTTGATGGTGACGGGCGCCTTGGCGGCGGTCTGGGTCTCCGGCATCTCGGAATCATCTCGAAGTGTCGTCACGGGGCGCCATTGCCCCACGGTCATTTCAGACTAACAGATCGGGCCGGGCCGCGTCGAGCGATGGGGGGAAAACGGACGCTCTGGCCATCGGGCCAAACCGACCTGCGCACCCTCTTCTATCTCGAAAAGGAGGGGGGTTTGGGGGCGCCTGCCCCCAAGCGGGGACCGGGGCGGCAGCCCCGGCATTACGACAAACGGGCCAGACTGTCCCGCAAAGTGGTCAGTTGCGCCGCCACCACTTCGGCCTGCTCGGTCAGCCCCAGCGCCTTTAGAATCAGATCAAGGCTTTCCAAAGTCGCGACCAACGATGGCACCGCCGCCAGCGGATTGCCCGGCACCAGAGCATGCAGCAAATCAACCGCTTCCAACGCCGCCTCCAGCCCGGCCGGATTGGCCCCGGCGCGGTGACGACAGCCGGCCAGAGTGCCCAGAGTCTGCGCCAACAACAACCGGAGGCTGTCATCCTGCTCTCCGCCCTCGCGGCGCAGCAGACGGGCGAGCCCTACCGCCTCTTCTGCCAGAATCACCGCCGTCGCCGGATCGTCGGCAACGGTGGCCGCCTGGGTCAGAGTCAGAGCCAGAATCTGCACCGCCGCGCCCGGCGGCGTATCCCCGAACAGATCAACCGTCAGCCGCCGCATCCGCAACGCCAGATCCCAGCGCTCGAAATCGGCAAAGGCCAGCCCAGCCCGGTGCAGCGCCTCGACCATCGGCCCGAGATAGGGCAGACCCGCCTCGCCCCCGGCCTGGAAAATCTCGGTTGCGGCGATCAGCCCCGCCGCCGCGCCATCAACATCGCCCCGGCGCAGCCGGCCGCCAGCATGATTGATCTCGGCCGAAACCAGAATGAAACGGGTAGCGTCCGGGGCCTGCGCCATCCCCCGCCGCGCCGTCGCCAGGGCCTCCTCGGCGATGACATCGGCCTCTTCACTTTCGCCCTGTCCATACAGCACCCCGGACAGATCATTCAGAGCGATCGCCAGGACTTTGGGCTCGGTGGCGGGATCGGCCCGCAGGGCGGCGACGCGGGCGCGCAGCCGATCGGGATCCGCCTCAGGCGGGGGGCTGACGTGTGCGGTCATCGACTCTCTTCTCCCTGGGGGGTGACAGCGAAGCGCGCCCGGTTCAGCAAGACGGCCGGGCCAGTGGTTCAAGCGATTCCAGTCTGCCATGCAGGCTGAAGGTCCGGAAAATCTGCTCGATATCCCGCGCCACACCGTTGGCGTGGTAGACCAAGGCCATCTCGAATTCGGGCAGCGGATCTTTGCTGGTGGTGGGAAAGAAAGCCATCCGCATCGGCCAGGCCGGGGTCGCCAACAGCGGACTCGCCTGCCCTTCGGGCGGCGTGGTGATCACCCGGCCAATTCGGGCACTGGTCTCGAACGGCCCCTCATCGCCCTGACCATCAAATAACGGCCGGGCCAGCGCCTGCTGACCGTTCTGCGCCAGGGCCAGCAGGCGCAGGGTATGAGCGGTCGGAAACAGGGTGCCTTTGGGCAGGCGGACCTGATGCGATTCCGGCCGGGTGAAACGGGCCACCCCGCCCTGCCCTGGGCCAGCCAGACGGGCGGTTCCCTCCACCTCGTCGGTGATCTCGCCATTGCGCGACTGGCGCACCCGGAAGTGATAACGCAACCCGTCCTTGGATTCCCAACCGAGGAAATCGGTCACAGTGTCGGCCTGCCCGCCCTCGGAATAGGAATAAGTGAGGGCAAGACGGAACTCGGTCACCCAGGCGTCGCAAGTGTCGCGGAACGCATAGCTCCAGGTCCCGCCGGCATTGGCCATCCCGCTGCCGGACCGGGCCGAAGACAGGCTCATGTGATAGGTGGCGCGGTGAGGCGCGAGATCGGCCGGGCCAGCCAGAGCCAACGGGACGCACAGGCCACTCCCGGCGACCATTCCCGCCAAGGCCAAGCCACAAAACCGTTTCATCCGTTCCTCCGGGGGGAAAGCGAGGCCACAGTATACACCAGCGCGGCGACGGGACCAGATCGGTCGATCCTGCCCGCCTTCCGGCAATTTGTGCCGCTCTGACCCGGCAGAAGCGGCTTTTAATCCGCTGCCGGAGAGAGAAAGCCGCCTTTTTGTTCCTGGCACGACGGTTGCTAGTTTGGCCGGATGACAGCTCCCCCCACGACGTCCCCCTCCCGGAGAGACAGCATGCCGCCGATGATCGCGTTCGATCCTCCGCCCCTGCCACAGGGGACTCCCACCCGCAGGATCCATTGGGATTCCACCTTCCCGGTCCCGGCTTTGGCCGCCCTGGATGGGGAAGCCCTGACCGCTTTGTTGCGGGAATTATGTGCCGAGGGATCCCTGTCTCCCGAACAATTGCGTGTCATGGTCGAAGCCGCCGAACGAATCCCCACCACCGGCTCGCGCCGTCTCGCCTGAGTCGCCCCGACGGGAGAAGTGTCGGGGCGGCGGCGCCTCATCCGGCCGGGGTCAGATGGGTGCGGAACCAATCGCGGGCAGCGGCGGCGGCCTGAGGGAACAGGCGGTCATAGGGATCAAAATGCCCGCCCCGGATCAGGCAAAGCCGTTTCGGTTCCTGCGCCCGCTGATAAGCGGCCAGGGCGAGATCGGTCGGGGTGACGTCATCCTGATCGGCCACCACCATCAGCAAAGGCACCGGACTGATCCGCTCGATCGCGGCAGCCGGCTCATAGTCGCTGGCCAGTTCGACGGAGCGCAGGGTGACCTGAGGATCCCAGCGCCCGGCCGAGAGCGCCGCCGCCACGCCCCAGAAGGCTTGGGCTTCGGGACTGTGATATAGGCCGGGCTGGTCCCCCTCGGGGATCACCCGCCGCCGTTCCGGTTCGCCCCCGCGCAGCCGTTCGGCGCGATCGGCGTTGAAGCGGCGACGAAGCGGGGCGATCGCGTCCGGGGCGACCCGGCGGCGGAAGCTTTCCCCGCCGCTGATCGTCGGCACCTGAGCGACGATGCAGCCGATCCGGCGATCGATCGCCCCCAGCGCCAGCACATGGCCACCGCTGTAGCTGGTGCCCCACAGACCGATTCGCTCCGGGTCGATCCCGTCCTGCATCTGGATCCAGGTGACCATCTCGCGCAGATCGGCGATCTGGGCGAGCGGATCGATCTCGCCGCGCGGACTGCCGCCGCTGGCGCCGCAAGCGCGGTGATCGTAGGCCAGCACGGCAAAACCGGCGGCCGCGAAACAGGCGGCGAAGCGATCGAGCCCCTGTTCCTTGACGCAGGCAAAGCCGTGACTCATCACGATCGCCGGCCACGGGCCGGGGCCGGCCGGACGATAGAGCCAACCGGCGAGGGAGACGCCGTTGATCTGCGGCGCGACATCGACACGGGAAAAAGACAGGGTGGAAGCTGATGTTGGCATGGCACATCTCCAGAGGACAGGAGGGGCCAGGATAAGCGGCGTGGCGGCGAGCGGCGTCGCCGGGCCGGACAGATTGGGCGCCAAAACGGACAAATTGCCGCGCTCATTCGGGGACGGGGGGAAAGAAAGCCCGGGGGGTGGTGCCGGTGCAGCGGCGAAACATCGCGGCAAAGGCGCCCGGACTGGCATAACCGAGATCGAGGGCGACCTGGGTGACCGCCTCGCCAGCGGCGAGCCGGGGCAAGGCCAGCAGCAGCCGGGCCTGCTGGCGCCAGAGATGAAAGCTCATCCCGGTTTCGGTCTGAAACAGCCGGGCCAGGGTGCGGGCTGACGCGCCGATCTCGTGTCCCCAGGCCGCCAGAGTCCGCCCATCGGCCGGATCGGCCAGAATCCGCTCACACAGCCGGCGCAGGCGCGGACTCTGCGCGGTCGGCAGCGACCAGGGCGGATTGGCGCTCCAGTCCAGTTCCCACGGGATCAGGGCGAGGAGATGGCGGTCGCGGGGGCTCAGAGGGGCGGAGTCCGGGATCGCGATCGCCTGGACCAGCAGCGCCCGCAACAGCGGCGAGACGGTGACGGCGGTTGGGGTGGCGGGGGCGGTGGCCGGGATCGCGGTGGGATGGAGATAGAGGCTCCGCAATTCGACCCGTCCCCGGGCGCGGAGGCCATGATCGACGTTTGGCGGCACCCACAGCGCCCGCCCCGGCGGAATCAGCCACAGCCGGGTGGCGGTTGTCAGTTCCATCACTCCGGTAACGGCATGGACTAATTGGCCGCGCGGGTGGCGGTGGGTCGGGATCAGATGGTGATCGGGGTAGCTCCGGGCCAGCGCCCGCACCGGTCGGCCGTCGAGGTGACCCTGCGGCGGATCAATTGTCATCGTCTTCTCCTGTTGGGCTCCCGCCCAAACCCGGCTGGAGGCTGCGCCCCCAGGCCCCTGCTTCTTTTACAGAGATCGTCTTTCTCGGCGAAGCATTCCGGGGCCTTCAGCCTTTACGGTAACAGGGAGCGGAAGGAGAGCGTTCAGATCATGAGCCTTCCTGGAAAGCTTTGTTTTTTCTAACCAGAAAAGGGTAATTTTTTACGCAATATTCACGTATAAAATTTTCCCATTCTGAGGGCCAGCGGAGCTTTTCCACAAAGCGAATCGCATGTTTTTCTATTCCGTGCCAGCTTAACCAACCACAAAGGATCGCGGCCAGAAATGTCAACAATCCGGCCACAAGCGGAGAAACCCCCGGCCAATACCAAATGATTAATTTCTCAATTGGCCATGCATATAAATAGACCCCGTAAGAAATGTCTGTCTTATTATTGATCCTGGCAAGGATCGACCTGCGCGCAAGGGAGGCGACTGAAAATATAATGTAGCCGCCAAATAAAACAAAAGCGGGTTCCGCAGTCCATTTTGCAAACATGAGCGCGAACAACGCCAGGGCCGCAACGCATGCGCGCACGGGCGTATAATCCAACTTTTCTCTCCAAAGATAAAACAGGCCGCCCGAGAGATAAACCCCAGCAAAGCGAAGCAAGGGGCTATGGCCATAGCCATAAAATTCACGCACCTCGTTCAACGCCAGACAGCCAAATGCACCGATTAATATCACCAATGGCTTTTTAAGGATTCCGAAGATACCTAAAATCATAACTAAAATATAACACCGAAACTCCCATGAAATTGTCCACATCGCCCCATTAAGATCAGGGTATGGCGTTCCACTAAAAACATGATCGATCCGCGGACGAGACAGAACGAGGATTTTTTGCAGGGAATGAAACGCGGACGACAGTAAATCGGCAAAATTTGCCCCAGCTAATGGCGCAACAATGATCAGGCACACCAAACTTGCAACAATAAAGGCTGGATAAATCCTCATGATTCTCTTTGCTAAAAATTGCAAAACACTTTGATTTTTCAGAAATGAACCAAATATCAAATATCCGCTCACAATGAAAAACCCATCTACCGCAACTTCACCAAAGGACATTGTCCCAAAAATCTGTGTCAAAATTTCTCTGGAGCGGTTTCCATCAATCAATTCAGGGGCATGAGAGACGATAACAAGCGATGCCAGCAACAGACGCATAAATCCAAATGCATTTTCATGCTTTTCAAAGCGTTGAATTCTACTAAAATCATCTGACATCAGAGCCCACCACCAAACATTTGAGCGTTAATTTATTTTGACTACCATCGCTATAATGAACAATTCTTCTCAATAAGAGAGCGTCCTATCGCTCTCCAAAGGCCGCATTAACCGGATGATCGGGCGCTCTTGTGCAACCGAGACGGAGTTATACCTCCTATATCATGGGGCTTTCCGCATAAATTTCAGTGATGGGGCGTATCGCAGGTTCAGAGCGAAATTCCCGCCCGTGCCAGTGGATTTCCCGCTCACTTAAGGCTACAACCGGCGCCATCCTGACCGGAGAGTGCCCATTTCGCCCCGTTTTTCCCCGTGGCTGCGCTGGGCCGGTTTGCTGGCTCTGTCCGCCCTGCTCACCGTTACCCTTGAAATCCTGCGCCTGCCCGCCGGGCTGATGCTGGGGCCGATGCTGGCCGGGATCGTCTTCGCCTTGCGCGGCGCCGAGCTTTCTGTCCCCCGCCGGCCCTTCCTGTTCGCCCAGGCGGTGGTCGGCAGCATGATCGGCTCCGGGATTGATCCGGCCATCGGCGCCGATCTGCTCGCCCACGGGGCCTTGTTTGCCGCTTTGATCCTCGGGGTGATCGCGCTCAGTGCCTCGCTTGGCTGGCTGCTGGCCCGCACCCGGGTGTTGCCCGGCACCGCCGCCGTCTGGGGCGCCTCGCCCGGGGCCGCCGCCGCCATGACCCTGATGGCCGGCGCTCATGGGGCCGATGCCCGCCTCGTCGCCTTCATGCAATATTGGCGGGTGGTGCTGGTGGTGCTGAGCGCCTCCCTGATCGGTTGGGTCGCCGGCGGGCCGCTGTTGCCGCTCCCGCTCGCCACCACCGCCGCTTGGTTGGCCCCGCCCACCCCCGGGTTGGGCCTGACCGCCTTACTGGTCGGCTGCGGCCTGCTCTGTGCCCGCTGGCGCGGCCTGCCCGCCGGCGCCCTGCTGGTGCCGTTGTTGCTCGCCGCCGTGCTGCGCGATGGCTTCGGCCTGCGCCCCGATCTCCCCCCCTGGCTGCTGACCGCCAGTTACGCTTTGATTGGCTGGCGGATCGGTCTTGGCTTTACCCCCGCGATCCTCGGCCATGTCGCCCGCGCGTTGCCGCGCGTCACCGCCGCGATCCTGACCCAGATTGCCTTATGTGCCGGATTGGGCGCCGCCCTGGCCGCTCTGACCGGAATCGACCTGCTGACCGCCATTCTTGCCACTAGTCCGGGCGGGGCGGATTCGATTGCGATTATTGCGTCCAGTCTGCCGGTTGATCTGTCCTTTGTGATGGCCTTGCAAACGCTCCGCCTGATCGTGGTGATTTTGGTCAGTCCTCGTCTCGCCGGTGTGATTGCCCGCCGCTTTGAAGCCCGCGCCGAGGATCAGTCCTGATTAGAAGAATCCTTCATATGTTTTCAGACACTGTCCTGTCTGTGCAGGCATGATAGGTTTCCGTGTTGGGGGAACCCCTTCGTTCACAAGTTCGGGCCGTCAACCATGAGTCAGCCTTCCGCAAGTGCCGCCGCGACCGCTCTGCCGCCCGCGGCCCAGGCGATGAACCGACGCATCGCCCAATTGTTGAGTCGGTTCGGCGTCGATGGGGAAAAGGTGCTGGCCGAAGCCTCGGC
>Ga0209373_10002377_pt1 | contig 19047 bp, 16 predicted proteins | sample Higcelweek5metaG_FD_187173 | JGI IMG/M metagenome (GOLD analysis project Ga0209373, IMG submission 187173) | Freshwater pond sediment microbial communities from the University of Edinburgh, under environmental carbon perturbations - High... | ecosystem: Environmental > Aquatic > Freshwater >... | reverse complement strand
GCAAGCACATGCACCCCCACCCCGCGCGCCAGCATCCGCAAGGACTTCATGCCCTGGAAGATGCGCAGCGACTGCACGGCGCCGCCGGAATGGCAGGCGTCTATGGCGAGAAAGACCCGGCGCGCGCTGATGGCCTCCAGTTCCTGCTTCAGCTCTGCAGAGGCGATGCCGTACTTCTTCAGCAGGGGGACTTCGGGGCGCGGCAGATCATGCGGCAGGAAGTACCATTCCTTGTCCAGGTCCACGCCGTGCCCGGCCATGTAAATCAGCACCACATCCTGCTGCGGAACGTTCTGCAGTTTGCGCATCATGTCGAGGATGCCCTGCCGGGTGGCCGCCGCGTCTTGCAGCAAGACCTGCTGCACCGAGGCGAAGGGCAGCGTGTGCGCGGCCGAGTTGAAGAAATCGCGGACGCCCTCGGCATCGGCCACGGCGTAGCGCAGGTTCATGCCGCTGTCCGTGTAGATGTTGACCCCCACCGAAAGGATGTGCAGCCGGGGCTTGGCAGCCGGGGCCTGCGCCCCCTTCACGCGGACGCTCGCCGGAAGGCTCTCCACGCCATCGCCGTTCAGGGCCACTGCGTCCAGCACGTTCTCGCCGGACTGCAACTCCACACGGTAGCGCCGCTCCATCTCCTGGGAGCCCTCGGCGGCGCTCTTCTTCTGCGCTTCGGTCCCGGTGGGCGCGGGCACAAGCTTGCCGTTGTGGTACAGGCGCACGTCGGCCACGCCGCCCCCCTGGTCCTCTCCGTGCACCACCACCTCGCCAGCGGACTCGCCCCGGCTTCCGGCAAGGCGCACCTCGGCCTTTGCGGGCATGCGCACGCCCTCGGTGATGGACTGGACCGGGGCGAGGCTCTTCTGGCGGGTCTTGGCCATGAGCCCCGGCTCATAATACCCTGCGGAAAAGTTCGATACCGGCAGGTGGTTGTCCCCGTCCCGCCATTCCAGACTGGTGTCGGTGGCGCCGTCGCCGTCGAAGCGGCCCTGCCCGTCCACCACGGCCCAGCCGCTGCGGGTGGAATACATGCTCAGCAACTGCGCGCCCGAGTGGACGCTCCAGAGTCTGATGATTCCGTCTTCCGAGGCGGTAAGGGCGTTCTGCCCGGCATTGTCGATGCGGACGTAGGTCACCGGCCCTTCGTGCCGGCCAAGGACCCGGACGAGTTTTCCGGTGGCGATGTTCCAGGCCTTGACCTCGCCGGAGGTTGCGCCGGTGACGACGAACCCCTGCTTCAGGTCCAGGTCCACGGCCCGGAAGCCCGCCCCGGAATCAGAAGCCGAGCAGACGAGCTGCCCATCGGCAACGTTCCAGGCAAAGACCTTGCCCTGCGAGGTGACAGCGGCCAGCGTCTTGCCAGAAACGTCCAACGCCAGCGCCACCACTGCGCCTTCCGGCACCTTGTAGGTTTGCAGCGTCGTCCCGTCCTTCAGGTCCGTGCGCTTGACGAGGCCATCGGCCCCGGCGCTGATGCAGGCATCTCCTCCGGTCTCAACGGCCAGGTCAAGCAGCGCGCCGGAATGCGCCTTGACCCGCAGCACATCGCGCCCGGAGTCAAGGTCGCGCACGGTGAGCAGCCCGTCCTTGCCGCCCAAGACCAAACGGTTGGCCGCCCCGGCGAATCCGAGCCGGATGATATTCTCTGGCGCTGGCACGGCCGCAGCCACGAGGGATTCCCCGCCGCTCCACACCCGCACGATGCCCGCCGCGTCCACCGAGGCGGTGCGCTTGCCGCCCGGGGCCAGGGCCACGTGCGCTATGCGCTCCTTGTGCCCGGTGATGACGCCGATTTCCCGTCCGGCGTCGATGTCCCACAGGCGCAGGGAGCGGTCGCCCAGGGCGGCGATAAGGGCGCGTTCGTCGGCGCTGATGCTCATACTGAACACCGGTCCGGCGGGGTCCTTGACGACCAGCTTGGGCTTGAACACGAGGGAAAGGTTCTTGCGCACGGCGGCCTGGATGGCTGAGGACTGGGCGCGCAGGACGTTCACGGGCGGTGCGGCCTGGGCGGTGGCGGCCAAAAGCAGCAGGGCGAGACAGATGAAGCACGCAAAGCGGTGCAGACGCGGCATGTGTTTATCCTCCGTCGTTCTGTCCTATGAAAAGACAAGCGCGCCGCAGTCGGTGGGACTGCGGCGCGCGCTCATGCTGTATGCCCTCAGAGTCGGGCCTGGGCTACCACTCGTAGCGGAGATTGAGGCCGATGCGCGCGCTGTCTTCGTTGCGGCGGAAGCAGGTGTCGCTCAATTCCAGCCCCAGGTGCATCCTGTCGGAGATCCGCGCGTCGAGGCCGCCCACGAACTCAACGGCGTCGTAGTCGCGGGTGCGGGCAGAGGAGCTCAGGCTCGTGTCGTACAGATAATAGGCGCCGGCATAGGGGGTGAAGCGCTCGCCGAAGACGCGCTCAATGCGGGCGCCGCCGCGAAGTTCGCCAACGTAGGCGTCGCGGGCGTTGACATTGAGAGCGGCCACGCCGGCGGTATCGGCGGAGGCGGAGTAGCTCTGCGAACGTTCGTTGGAGTACATGTACCCGGCGCTGAAGATGGTATCGAAGATGGAGGCCGGGAGGCGGTAGTTCAGATTGGTGGCGAACATGTAGCGGTTGGACTCGTAGTCGCTCTTCTTATAGGAAACTACGCCCGCCGTGGTGCGCATGTCGCTGGAAAGGCGGGTGTAGCCGACGAGCGCGTCGACTGTCAGGTTATCGGTGATGCTGTAGCCGACGTAAGGCGTGATGGAGATGCCGTTGGCCAGCATGCTGCCGGAGTTGTAGTTCGTCTTGAGGTACAGGTGCTCATAGCCGATGGCGACGCCCGTGACGAGCTTGTCCGTCAGCTTGTAGTCCATGCCGACCAGCACGTTGGAAAGCGTGCCGTTGTTCTTTGTCTCGGAGGCGCTGTCGTGCATGAAGCTGATGGCCCCGCTGCCCCAGGCGCCGTACTTCAGGTCGGCTTCGCCGGCGGAACGGCCGGTCTGCTGCTGGTCCATGGCGTTGGCCTGCTGACCCACACGGTCGTAGGCCGTGGGCATGAGCATGCTCGAGATGCGCGAAGTCACAGTCGACACAACACTTCGGGCCGCCTCCGCGTTGGTCTCTGTGGTCGAAACTTCCGTTCCTGTAGAACCGCACTGATACGGCGATGCGTTAACGGTTGCGGGAACCAGCCCCACGGCCAGCGCCCCCAGCGCCAAGGCCGCACACCAGAATCCACGAACCGTTGCGTTCACTTTATTTGTAGCACAGAATCGACCACCCATACGCCCCTCCTCTAGAACATTTTGTTGCCAAATACCTGGACGCCACCCCGGTGTCAATACTATTTACGCTATTGACTCGACAGCTTTGCCATTTGTGTTGGAAGAAAAGATGTTTGCCGAATGCAATTTTTCTATGGATCAACACTGCCGCCTGGTTGGGCAGACAACGGCATTGCACTCACGACAGCAATCGGCTCTGCAAACGGATGTTGTGCGGCGCTTAAACCACGGTGTGCTGCATGCGCCAGGCGTTGTAGAGTGGGGAAGGCCGGTGTGCAAAGGCGTTCAACAATGGAACGCCGTGAGATATTGTGAAAGATTTCAAACTGATTTCCCAGGCCGCACCAGCTTTCGTCATTGCGGCGCAAGCTGTGGGGGGAGGCAAAGGCGCCGCTTCCGGTCCTTCCGGCTGGTCCGACCGGCTGGCCCGACCGGCTGGCCCTCGCGGGTCCAGGGGGGCATGCCCCCTGGCCGCAGGTGGCAGTGCCCGCCTATTGCTTCCCGATCCAGCCCTCCAGCGCGCCGATGATCTTGCGCGCCTGGTCCTCGCTGGAGATGGTGAACTTGCTCTGCTGCTTGTATTCGCCATTCTGCTTGCGGTAGCGGCGGATGGTGAAGGCAACCGGGCCGTAGTCGGCCTTGGCCTTGTCCCAGGAGCGGTACTTGTACAGCACCGTGGCCCACGCGCCCTTGGACAGGATGACCTTGTCCAGTTCGTCGGTGACGACGACGCCGTCTTCCTCATAGCTTATGGTCAATTCCTCTACTGTTTCGGCCATTGCCCCTCCCATGAAAATGTTGTGGTTCCGCCTGTGCGGGCCGCGCTTCTATCCCAGGGCGGCCATGCTGTCCAGAATCTTGTCCAAGAGCCCGCGCAACGCGGCCAGCCGCTCCGGCCGGGCGGCCATGGAAGCGGCGGACTGCACGTAGGGCCACTGCACCGGGTCCACGGTGATCTCGTCGGCGCAGCCGGTGGCCAGCGCGGCCAGGCTTTCCGCATTGGTCTCCAGATGGAACTGCAGGCCCACAACGCGGTCGCCGCAGGCGCTGAAGGCCTGATGCGCGCAGGCCTCGCTTTTGGCCGTCCACAGCGCGCCCGGGGGGATGGAAAACGTGTCGCCGTGCCAGTGGAAGGCCTCGTAGGCTTGCGGCAAGGCGGAGAACACGCGGCTTTTTGCGGCGTCCGGCCCGGCCTGCACCTGGTGCCAGCCGATCTCGCGGTGCCGGTTCTGCGTCACCGCGCCGCCCAGCACGTCGCACAAGAGCTGCGCGCCCAGGCACACGCCGATGACGAGCTTGCCCGCCTCCACGCTGGCCTTGAGGAAACGCTTTTCCTCGGCCAACCACGGGAACCTGTCTTCCTCATGGATGTTCATGGGGCCGCCCATGACCACGAGGAAATCAAAGGTGTCGAGGTCCGGCAGATTTTCGCCGTCCCAAAGATTGGTGTGGGTGAGGCTGTGCCCGTTGGCTGCGGCCCAGACCGCTATCTCGCCTTCTTTTTCAAAACTTTCATGACGCAGGCCGTGCAGACGAAGCATGGAGATCCTCCGCGAGCGATAGGGGTTGGCTGCCGGGCGGCAGAATGCCCCGGATGCGGCCCATTGTCCAGGCCCGGCAGAACCCGCACCAAGGCTACAGGTCGACGAGGGTGATGTCGGCGGCGCTTAGCGGCTGGCCCAGAAAGATCTCCCCCACCTTGGCGAAGCGTTCGGGGTCGTCCGTGGCGAAGAAGCGCACGGCGCCCGCCCCATTGGGATTGCGCAGGCCGCGCTCGGCCAGCTCCTGCGCAACGCTCTCGGCGGTGGTCTCGGCGGAGTCCACCAGACAAACGCCCGCGGGCAGCACCTTGCGGATGGCCGCGGCCAGCACCGGGAAGTGCGTGCAGCCGAGCACCAGGCAGTCTGGCCCGCCCTCCGGGAATTCGGCCATGAGGGGATCAAGGTAGCGTTTGGCCACGGCCTCCACCTCCGGCCCTTCGGTCCAGCCTTCCTCTGCCAGGGCGACAAACACCTGGGCCGGGCGGGTGGCGATGGTGGCCTCCGGCCTATGGTGCAGGATGGCGGTCTGGTAGGAGGCGCCGCGCACGGTGCCCCGCGTGGCGATGACGGCGATGCGGCCGTGGGGGGCGCAGGCGCAGCAGGCGCGCGCGCCGGGCTCTATGACGCCGACCACGGGCAGTCCGGGGTAGGCCTGGGCCAGGCCGGGCAGCGCGACGCTTGAGGCGGTGTTGCAGGCGATGACCAGGAGCTTGATGCCCTGGTCCACCAACGCGCGGGTGGCCTGCAAGGCATACTTGGCAACGGTTGCGCCGCTTTTGGTGCCGTAGGGCAGGCGGGCGGTGTCGCCCAGGTAGAGAAAATCCTCGCCGGGCAGCGCGTTTTTCAGCGCGCGCAGAACGGTCAGCCCGCCCACGCCGGAATCAAACACGCCGATGGGAAGTGTCGCGGTGTCTTGTGTCATGGCCGAATGCTCACCCTTTGGCGGCGGTTGCCGCGTGGGTGTTTGTGCACCGAGGCGGGGCGAGAGTCAATGCGGGGGCCCTCCCCCTACCCCTCCAGCATCCGCTTCACTTCCTTGTCATCCTCCACCAGCTCAAACGCGGTGCGCAATGATTCCGGCACCTTGGTGGGGCGGCCGGTGGCCAGGTCGATGAACACCCACTGGGTTTCGGCCTCGGCCAGGACAACGCGGTCGGCCCTGCGCCAGAACAAATAGCGCCGCGCGCTCTGCCGGGGCGCAAAGGTCGATATCCACGTGCAGGCGGTGACGGTCTCGCCCAGGAAGCACGGCCGCCTGTAGGTAATCGTGTGCTGGCGCACCACCCAACCCGCGCCCTCGGCCACGTAGCGCTCCATGGACCAGCCCTGGGCCGTGCTGTGGGCCACGGCAACGTCCTGCATCCAGGCCACGTAGCGCGTGTTGTTCACATGGCCCTGGATGTCGATGTCGGCCTCGGTGATGACGATGTCGCTGGTGAAGATTCTCGGCATGGGGGGGGAACTGCTCCTTGCGTGGTGCTATGCGCCGCCGCCAGGCCCCGGCAGTTGCGAGGGACGGGCGGCGGCACAATTGGGATCAATCGACGGCTACAGCTTGGGGTCCACGCCCGCGTTCGTCAGGCTGGACATGCCGCCCGCCACGTTGAACACGTTGGTGAAGCCCGCGTGGGCCAGAATGACGAAGGCCTCGTACGAGCGCGCGCCGGAGTTGCACACCAGCACCACCTTCTTGTCGCGCGGCACTTCACTGAGCCTGCGGGCCAACTGCCCCTGCGGAATGTTGTGCCACGCGCCGGGGTAGGCCTTCAGAAGCGGCTCGGCGCTGGGGCCTTCGCGGCAGTCGAGGAAGAACGTCTCGCCCGCGTCGCGCGCGTCGAACAGCGCGTCGAACTCAAAGGGGTCGATGCTGGCGTTGCGGCCGGAGAGCACGTTGTCGCCCACGTTGCCCAGCACGTTCAGAATGTCCATGGCCGAGTTGAAGGGCGGCGAATAGGGCAGCTCCAGCACGCTCAGATCGCGCGTGGTGGGCTTGCCCGGCATGAGCGCCGAAACCGCCCCGATGCGCCCCACCAGGGCGTCGCCCTGGCCGCACACGCCCTGCACGCCCAGCACCCGCCTTGTGCCGCGCTCCGCCACAAGCTCCAGGTACATAAACTCCTTGTCCGGGTAGAAGTGCGCGCGGTCGAACTGGCTCACCAGAATGGAAACGGCGTCGAACCCGGCGCGGCGGGCGGCCTCCAGGGTAAGCCCCACGCCGGAAGCGCTCTGCTCAAAGAGCTTGACGCACCAGGCCCCGGCCGCGCCCTCGAAGCGCGAGTCAAGTCCGGCGAGATTGTCGCCGATGACGCGGCCCTGGCGGTTTGCCAGCGAGCCCAGGGGCAGAAAGAAGCTGCCGCCGGTGACGAGATTCCTGATCTCCGAGCAATCGCCCCCGGCGAAGATGCAGGGGTCGCTGGTGGCCATGGCCTCGTTCACCACGATGCCGCCGCGCGGCGAGACCTCAAGCCCGGCCGCCTTGGCCAGCTCGGAATTGGGCGTCACGCCGACGGACAGGATGACGAGGTCGGCCTCGATGGTTTCCTCGCCGCTGGCGGTTTTCACCACCACGCGCCGGGCCTTGTCTTCGCCTTCGATGCGGGCCACCTGGGCGCCCAGGCGGAAGGACACGTCCTTGCCTTCCATGTGGCGCTGGGCCATGGCCGCAAGCGCCGGGGAAAGCACTGTGGGCAAAACGCTTGGCGCGTATTCCACAACAGTGGTCTCAATGCCCCACATGTCGGCCAGCGCCACGGCCATTTCCAGGCCGATGAAACCCGCGCCCACAACCACGGCCTTGCCCACAGCGCCCTCGGTGAGGCCCTTGCGAATGGCCACGGCGGCATCCAGATCGGCCACGGTGTGCACGCCGGGGAGGTTTGCACCGGGAATGGGCAGCCGGCGCGGGGTGCTGCCGGTGGCGATGACCAGCTTGTCGTAGGGCAGATCATACTCACCACCCGTGTCCAGGTTCTTCACGCGCACGGTCTTGCCCGCGCGGTCGATGCCGAGGGCCTCGCTCCGGGTGCGGGCCTCCACGGCCTTGATGTCGCGGAAGAAGGGCACGTCGCGCACCATGTGGAACGAGGTGGATTGCAGCTCGTCGGCGTCGCTCACGTCGCCGGAAACATAATAGGGAATGCCGCACCCGCCGTAGGAGATGCGGTTGCCCCGGTCGAGCATGATGACCTGGCCTTCCGGGTTAAGGCGTTTGTAGCGGCAGGCGGCCTTTGGCCCCAGGGCCACGGCCCCGATGACGACGACGTTCTCGCGCATGTCTCTCTCCTTGTTGTGCGCCGCCGGGCTTACGCCTGCCGCGCTTCGTAATCCGTTACGATGTCCTTCACGCGGCCCGCAATGAACAAGGCGATGTCCTGGGCCTCTTGTTCCGTATATTCCCGCATGTCCGAGCAGAGCCCGGCAATCTCGTCCTCGCTCATTTCCGTCGTCTTCTCGATGAGGAAGCTTTCCGGCTCGGCGCCGTCGCGCAGGCCGCCGCAGCCGCCCACCATACCGATGAACTCCCCGCCGACGATCACCGGGGCGCAGATGTTCATGAGCCCGGCGTCGCAGTCCGTCACCACGGGCAGGCCCGTCTGGCGCGCCTCGGCGTTCACGGCCTGGTTCACCACCGCGCAGATGGTGCCCGCCGCTGTTTTTGACTTGCGCAGCGCGGGGCACAGCCGGTTGCCCCAGGTCACATGCCCGGTGAAGGGCGAACCCTTGGCATCATACGCGTGGGCGCTGACCCCGAAACGCTCGTGCAGATCCTGCTCCAGGGCGGCCCAGCCCTCTTTCGGCAAAATGTCCGTCATCTCCATCATTGCACCTCGCTTGGATATTCCGGCAAAAAGCTTCCTTCATTTCTCGCACATGGAAGCGAACGCGTCAAACATCGCGGCAGGCTAACAGAATCCGCAGGCTATGCACGCGCAATTTTTTTTCGACTAAAGTGGTTGACATTGGATTAGGAACGATTACTACTATTGTCACACGCAAGGAGGATCATATGGGCACCCTGCAAAACTACCGCAATCTTGAAATCGACTGGAGCATGACCCCCTGGGACGCTGTGACCCTGTATCTGGAATGGGGCAACAATTCCTGGCGCGCCGACCACCAGCCCGTGCGCTCCAAGTCAGACTTCAGCAACTATTTTGTTGTCTACACCTGGGACAAGAACCCGCGGGCCATTCTTGTGCGCCGCAACTCCGAGGAAGCGCGCGAGCTGGCTGAGCTTGAACTGCCCGAGGAACTTGGCCGCAACTTCCTGGAATCCGTGGGGAACCTCAAGGGCGTGTACCCGCCCAGCACAGAGGTTCGCACTTGGCTTGAGACGCAACTGCGCCCGCAAAACTAGCCGTTTCACCGCCCTCCTCTTCCACTCTCACCACTCCTCTCAATCCATTCGCCAGAAGGGGCCGGGAAACCGGCCCCCCTCCTCTCTCCCTGTCCCATTGGGGCGCACCGGCTTGCAAGGCACGCCCACGCACGATACATGCCCTGGCAACCACTGACTCAACCAGTCCGCCAGGAGCCATCCATGCGCCACTTCCGCATCTCGCGTCGAATTCTATTTTTGTTCTGCCTGGCCCTCTTGAGCCTGGCTGCCGCCTGCGGCCACATGCCCCGCATGTTGGGCGGTTCCGGCGACGTGGAGCTGCGGCTTGACGGCGAGCAACTGCACCAGGCCGACCTGCCTGCCGGGCGCGTGCTGACCCTCAACATGCGCGACCCCGCCTCCAGCGGCTATGTGTTCGCTGGCACGCTCTTCGACCCCTCGCTGTTCCGGCTCGACGGCATAACGCCGGTGGATGAAGGCAAGCGCGTGCGGTATTCCTTCACCACCCTGGCCCAGGGCGAGGGCGACATCACCATCAAGATCCGCAGGCAGGAGCCCGGCTACCGGCCGGATGTGTACAAGCGGATCAGCGTCACCATCACCAAGTAGCGGGGGCCTGCAAAGGGCCTAACGCGGGGCGCATGCCGGGCGCATGCCGGGCGCATGCCGGGCGCATGCCGGGCGAATCGCCCCAAAAAAAAGGGATTTATATACTTTATTCCCTTGACGGTCGGTTGTTTTCTGCACCATCTTTATTGACACAAAAAAGGTTAATGATATAGGCAGACATCATGTCCAAAGCAAAGTCTCCACACAAAAACCAAGCGGCTGTAGAGCTTGGAAGATTGGGCGGTTTAAAGGGAGGCCCAGCAAGGGCCAATAAGTTGAGTGTGGAACGTCGGTCAGAGATTGCGCGTACTGCTGCGGCAGTTCGGTGGAGTGCCAACAAACAAAACAGGGGTGAATCTATGCCTCCAGTAACCTGGACGAAACCTCGCCTGCCTCGGAGTGCTGCTTTGCTGACGGCACAAGGCTCACCGATGCCATTCCTCCGCTTCACCAAGGAGCGCTACAATTTCGACCACACCACATGGTTTAGGAATACAATGTTTGCAAACGCAAACTGGACATCCGTACCGGGCACTAGGGCACGAGAATGTGCAACAATAAATGTTGATGTGACAATCCTTGGGCAACGTTTGGGAGTACGGGCACTGACCATTGACTATGACCCGGATCGTGCGGTTAACCACAGTGCCCCGACTGTTCATCTTCACTACGACACAGCGATAGAAGGTGTATTGCGCTCAACGAGCGTAGCAGGCCGCCGTGCCGTAATGACCGCTAACGGCAACAGTTACAGTTTGGTAATCACCTAGTTTCTCTCTCCGGTGGTAAAGATGAATCCGCTCAAGTTCAGCGTTGAGCATCAGAGATTGGCAGACTTTTACGTCAGCCACCGAGGATAACCGCTGTTGGGCAACCCCCATAAGGTCCAGCGTTTCCTTTTTGAATTCGGCGATGTTTCGATTTATCTCGATTCCGATAGACGTGCGCTTCTCCATGGCAGCAGCAACCAAGAAGCTCGCAGAACCAAAGCAGTTATCCAAGACAACATCACCGTGTTGTGTATACGTCCGAATCAGATATCTGCCCAACTCAACTGGCTTCTGTGTTGAGTGCCAAACACGACCTTCTGACTCTGCTGTCTTAAAATACACCACGTCCGTCGGGTAACGCTCACCATCCGATTTCACATGCGACGGCTTGAAATCACCATAGGAGCCAGTGAGCTGGTTCTTTCGCACACCCTTGTCATATGGCTCACCAGGAGTCATCTGCGGAGTATAATTCGGTTGTTGCGCATAGAAGATGCAGACGTCCTCATGCTTGCGTAAGGGCTGTTTTTTCGCATTCAGAAAATTCGTGGGTTTAGACTTAACCCACGTAATTTTATATTTGAACATATCCTCTTGGCTCAAAATCAACCTTGCTGTGAATGAGCCTTGTCCCATCAGGGCGACAACACCTTTTGGTGCCAAGATGCGGCGATAATGTCTCCAAAGCTTATCTAGGGGAATCACGCTATCCCAAGAGTTTTGTGTTGTCCCGTATGGCAGGTCGCAAAGAATTAAATTTACCGATTGGGCGGGGATGTGTGACATCGCCTCAAGGCAGTCTCCCTCGACAAGTATAGATTTCGGCTTAGGCATGGGGTAAACCTCCGGGGTTGTCTAATCCGAGCTATGTATACATAACCAACTGGATTTTAACAACCACTCAGGGAATTTTGCTACCTAGCTGAAATTCCTGAGAAGACCTCCAGAATGCTTGACCGATGAAGCATGGTGACGTGCTTTGATGTTAGGCGATGAGCACCTGATAGGTCAGTCTAACACCAAAAGTCTTACCCAGGAGTGCATCCATGCGCTCATAGGAATGGACATGGCAGTTGCCCTCGTTGAGCCGGAAGGAGAATTCCCCAATGTACCGTTGGAGGTGCTTCTCCGTAAAGAAGTGATAGACCCCGTAGAAGCCGCGCTTGAGCACCGCCCACACGCTCTCGATGCCGTTGGTGTGTGCCATGCCGTCAACGAAGAGCTTGGCGCTATGGTTCACGGCCTTGTGGTTGTACTCATTCATTCCACGATATGAGGCATGTTCATCCGTACACAGCGTAGCGCCAATTGTTACCACCGCCCGCACGGCCTTCTTGATATTTTCCGCTGTAGTGGACTTGAGAATCGTGGCGCGGACTCGACCGCCGCGCTCCCGGAAGCCGATGACGGCAATCTTGCCGATGGTGCCGCGCCCAGCGTTGAGTTTCTTGGCCTCGTGCTTATTCATCTCCTTGCCACCGACGTAGGTTTCATCGGCCTCGATGATGCCCGCGAGGAAGCCCCCACCAGGGCCACGGTCATCATCGTTGCCGCAGGCCTCACGGATGCGCTGGAGCATGAACCACGCCGTCTTTTGCGTGACGCCAAGCTCCTTGGACAACTGCATGGAGGAGATACCCTTTCGGGCCGTTACGATGAGGTAAATAGCGTACAGCCACTTGTGCAGAGGGACGTGTGACCGCTCGAAGATCGTCCCGGTGCGAACCGTGAAGTCCTTCTTGCAAGCAAGGCAGCGGAAGTAGCCCACCAGCTTACGGCGCTGGACCCTGGCGACCTCGCCACAATGCGGGCAAACAGGGTGCCCGTGCCAGCGGCTTTCCTCAAGGTGGAGACGGGCCGTACCCTCATCCGGAAAACGCTGCAAAAATTCGTAAGTGCTGACGGTGAGCTTCTTCATGGCGACCTCTCGTAAGGGAGAAGATAGCCATGACCTATAAGGGAGTCAAGTATATAAATCCCAAAAAAAAGCCCCTGACCGCTTGCGCAGCCAGGGGCCTTTGAATCGGCAAGGGAACGGGGTCTACCAGGTGGCGTCGGCAAAGGGGTTGGAGCCCAGGCCGAAGTCGGCTTCGGGCTCGCCGCCAACGGACGGAGCGCCGGAGGCATCGCCACCGGCAGCGGCGCCGGCGTCTGCGGCGCCAGCGGCCGCGCCACCGGCAACGCCGGCAACTACGACACCCTGGGCCTTGACCTTGGCCACTTCTTCCATGAGCTGCTCAAGCTTCTTGATGTGCTCGTCCATCTTGGAATTGGACACGGCGAGCTTGGCGTCGCCGGAATTAGCCTGCTCTTCCAGGGGCTTCAGCTTGGCCTTCAGGGCCTTGACCTCGTCGCCCTTGGCGGCGGCGTCCTTGGTCAGCTTTTCAACCTGGGCCAAGAGCGCGGCATTGGCGGCGCGCAGCTCGGCCATTTTGGTCATGATGCCCTGGGCCTGCGCCAGCGCGGCGTCGGGCAGGGGCTTCACGGCGACCTTCTCGCCCAGGGCGGAGATGTCGCCCGCGGTGGCCTTGGTCAGGGTGGGCTCCTGCTCGTAGATCCAGGCCTTGGACAGGGCGGCGGCGATGGGCGCGAATTCGGCGTCCACTTCGCCCTGGGTCAAAAACGAGAGCAGTTCGATCAAGCTGCCGTCAGCGGCCTGCGCGCCCTTGAGGCAGGACACGAAGGTGTTCATGGGGAATACTTTCGCTTCAGCCATGGGAGTTCCTCCTTAATGGTCGGGAAAACCTATTATTCAGTTGAAATCGCTTACCCGCGCCGTTACTTCAGCTCGCCCATGGGCAGGCGGCCGATCTTGCGTGCGTAGGCCAGGGCCACAGTACGGTAGACCACGTGCCCGAGCTTCGACCAGGGCAGGTAGGCGATGAGCATGAACACGCAGATCAGGTGCACATAGTAAGTGGGGTAGGCCAGCATCTTCATGCCGATGAGGCGGAAGATTTCCGAGCCGATGCCCGTGAGGGCCACGCCCCAGATGACGGTGATGAGGTACCAGTCGTACCAGCTGGACGTGCTCTTGGCGGCGTCCAGCGCGCTGCGGCGGCTGGTCAGCTTCATCAGGCCGTACACAAGCGCAACCGCGCCGGCGTTGGCCAGAAGCTTCACCGGGCTCCACAAAGGCATGGGGGTGTGGCCGGTCCAGGCGATGAGCCCGGCGATGCCGCCCTCGATGCCCATGACGTGCCCGAGGAACCAGGCGCCGAACCAGTGGCCGGTGGCTACCACGCCGGTGACGATCATCAGCGCGATGAAGGCGTAGAAGACGAAGAGGTGCCCGGTGAAGCGCTGCACGTCTTTTTCTTCTTCGCCGCAGTTCTTGAAGCGGCTGTGCTGGGCCACCTCGACCTTGAGGGTGTCGATGAGGCAGGCCAGGAAGCTGGGCTCCGGGCCGCGGCCCACGATGAAGGTGCGGGGCATGCTTTCAAAGCTCTTGAGCAGGCTGGCGATGCCGCCGGCGAAGCACACGGCCATGAGGGCGAACACCGCGCCGAAGATGGGGTCGATGGTGAAGTCGCCGGGGAAGAGGCCGCCGTAGATGATGGCGCCCTCGGCCGCGACCTTCAGCTCGTGGCCCTCAGCCACGAAGAGCGGGAACGCGGTGCCCAGCTTGCCGGCCATGACCGACCAGATGAAGCCGTAGATAACGGCCGGAATGAGCACCAGGAAGGGCAGGTACTTGGAGCTGCTCATCCAGGTGCCGATGATGCTCGGCTTGGCCAGGTTGCGGTAGGCCATGTTGCGCAGGGCGGCCAGCAGGTCGCCCGGCTTGGCGCCGCGCGGGCACAGGTCGGAGCAGGTGCCGCAATTGTGGCACAGCCAGATGTCGATGTCGTTGAGCAGGCGGTCCTTGAGTCCCCACTGGGCCCAGACCATCTCCTTGCGGGGATAGGGGGCGTCGGCCGGGGAAAGCGGGCACGCGACGCTGCAGGTGGCGCACTGATAGCACTTTTTGAGCGATTCTCCGCCCACCTGCTGCAGTTCCTGAACGAATTTCAGGTCCGGTTGAACCCTGACGGTGTTCGACATGGTTCCAAACCTCCTAGTAGCCCTTGAACGGGTTGGGCCCGAACTTGGTGATGACTTCCGACATGAAGCGGTCGATGATCCCCGGCACCTTGTCGTATTCGTCGATGGAGACCTCGTACTGCTCCACGCGCTCGGCCTCGACCCCGAGACGACCCAGCGACTCGGCGATGTTGGTCTTGCGGCGGTTGCACAGCTCGGATCCCTTGACGAAGTGGCACTGGTAGTCCGCTCCGTACTTGCAGCCCAGCATGATCACGCCGTCCACGCCCTTGCTGATGGCATCGGCCACCCAGATGGCGTTGACAGAACCCAGGCAGCGCACGGGGATGAACCGCACGAACGGGCTCCAGCTCTTGCCGCGGAAGGCCGCCATGTCGAGGGCGGGGTAGGCGTCGTTCTCGCAGCAGAGCACGATGACGCGCGGGCCGCCGGCGACCATGTCGTCCGGGACAACCACTTCTTTGATGGTCGAGCCGATCTGGTCGATGTTGTAGTTGTCGAAGCTGATGACGCGCTCCGGGCAGGCGCCCATGCAGGTGCCGCAGCGGCGGCAACGCGTCGGGTTGGGCTTCGGCGTTCCCTTCTCGTCGTCATCCAGCGCGCCGAACGGGCATTCCTCGGTGCAGCGCTTGCACTGGGTGCAACGCTGGAAGTTGAAGATGGGATAGCTCATGTCGCCGGAACGCGGGTGGACAGCCACGCCGTGGTTGGCGGAGCTGATGCACTGCACGGCCTTGAGCACGGCGCCCGCGGCGTCTTCACGCGCGGTGGCCATGGTCATGGGCTGGCGCACGCAGCCTGCCGCGTACACGCCGGTGCGGCGGGTCTCGTACGGGAAGCAGACGTAGTTCGAGTCGGCGAAGCCGTCGAACAGCTCCAGGTCGGGGAAGCCCAGGCCCTGGCGGTAGGTGAAGTTCATGGTCGCCTCAAGGGCGGTGGTGGGCACCACGGCCGTGGGCAGAACCACGAGGTCGGCCTTGATCTCGACATCCGCGCCGAGGAGCGTGTCCTTGGCGGAGACGATGACGCCGCCGTCGGTGTCTTCCTTCACGCCGGTGATGCTGGCCTTGGAGAGCATGATGCCCGCCTCGTCCTGCGCGGCCTTGTAGTAGCGCTCGTTGATGCCTGGCACCATCATGTGGTCGTACAGCACGAAGGCCATGGCGTTGGGCAGCTTCTCGCGCACGTAGCCGGCCTGCTTGAGGGCCACAAGGCTGGTGAGCTCCGAGCTGTAGGCCAGATGCTTGGCGCTTTCCTTCGAGGGGTAGGCCGGGGCCTCGCCTTCGGCGGGAGCTTCGGCCGGGGCCGCTGCCGGGGTCTCGCCTTCGCAGGGCTCGGCGGGGGCGGCGGCCTTGGTGCACAGGCTCACGTCGGTGAGGATGGCGACGCTGGCCGGGGCCTTGCCGTCGCTCGGGCGCTTGATCTCGCCCGCTTTCACCATGGCCTCGAACTCCGCGGCGGTGATGACGTTCTTGATGCTGCCGTAGCCCATGGGGGCCAGGAAGCTTTTGTCGCCGGGGACCCAGCCGGTGGCCAGCACAACCGCGCCGATCTCCAGCTTTTCGTCGTTGACGGTGGCGATGTAGAGGCCGGGCGCGCCCTCAAGGGACTTCAGCTCGGCGCCCAGCAGCACCTTGATCTTCGGATTGGCGTTCACCGCGTCGATGAGGGCGGCGATGCCGGTGTCCTCTGCGGTGGTGTAGGGTGCGTTGAGCGGGAAGGACTTGTACATGGTGGCAGCCTTGCCGCCCAGGGCGGGGGCCTTTTCCACCAGGACCACGTCCTTGCCGACCTTGGCGGCCTCAAGGGCGGCGTTCAGGCCGGTGTAGCCGCCGCCGAGCACCATGATGGTCTTGAAGGTCTCGGGGGTCTCAGGGGCGGGGATGCGGCTCTTGGAGAGCTTCATCATGCCCATGCGGATGTAGTCTTTGGCGATGAGCGGCATCTGGTTGGGGACGTTCGCGTCCTCCTTGTAGCTCCAAACGCACTGCTCGCGCAGGTTCACGCGTTCCACCTGCACCGCGCCGAACTGGAAGATGTCCCATTTGACGCGCGGGGAGCAGGCGCAGAGCACCACGCCGTCAAGGCCTTGCGCGGCGATGTCGGCCTCGATCTCGGCCTTGCCCTCGGGGCTGCACAGGATCGCGCTTTTTTTCACCACGGGGGTGATGTTGGCCAGCTTGCTTTTCTTGGCGTATTCCACCAGCTCGTCCACATTGAGGGACTTGCCGATGTCGCATCCAGCACAGATATAAACTCCAAGCTTTTCAGCCATGGGCTACCTCCCCACCACGTTTTGAATGGCTTTCAGGGCGGCGCCGGTGCCCGTCTGGGCGGTCTTCATCACGTCCAGAGGCAGTTTGGCGCAGCCAGCGGCGAACACGCCCTTGTCGGCGCCGCCGACGATGAAGCCGTCGTCATCAACAGGAAGCTCCATCGGCAGCTTGGACCCGGCGCAGCTGGGCTGCATGCCGGTGGCCAGAACCACGAGGTCGAACTTCTCCTCGCTCTTGATTCCGGTGACCGCGTCCTCCACGGTGACGATGGGGCTTTTGCATTCGCACTCGACAATCTTGGCGACCTTGCCCTTGACCAGGGTGAGCTTGTCGTCCGCGGCGACCTTCTGCATGAAGTTGTCGTAGCGGCCGGGGGTGCGCAGGTCGATGTAGTACACGGTGACCAGCGCGTCGGGGTTCTTCTCGCGGATGTAGGTGACATGCTTGAGCGAGGCCATGCAGCAGATGTAGGAGCAGTAGTTCAGGTGGTTCTCGTCGCGGCTGCCCGCGCACTGCACGAAGGCGATGCGCTTGGGGGCCTTGCCGTCGCTGGGGCGCAGAATCTTGCCGCCGGTGGGGCCGTTGGGCGCGGCCAGCCGCTCGAACTGCATGTTGGAAACCACGTTCGCAAGCTCGCCGCCGCCCAGGTTGGTCAGCTTGGCCATGTCGTAGGGCTTCCAGCCGGTGGCCCAAACGATGGAGCCGACCTGAAGATCGACGGTCTTTTCCGTGTCGCCGGGCACGACCGCGCCGTAAGGGCAGGCGGCGGCGATGGCGTCCATCTCGCCGGGGGCGCAGGCGGCGGCGTCGATGACGTAGCGCTGCGGGAAGGCGAAGATGTGGGTGCGGTAGGCTGTCTTGCGGCTGGCGATACCGAAATCGAATTCGCTCGGTACTTCGGTGGTGGCGGCCTTTTCACACTCGCCGCACATGGTGCAGTTGGTGTTCACAAAGCGCGGGCGGATCTTGATTTTGACGTCGAAGGCGCCAGGCCCGCCGGAAACGCCGGCCACCTCGGCCATGGTGAAGAACTTCACCTTGGGGTTGTTTTTGATGCGCTGGAACTGGATTTCCAGGCCGCAGGAGGGCGGGCAGAGTTTCGGGAAATACTGGTTGAGCTGCGCCACCCGGCCGCCGAGATATGGATTCGTCTCGACGATGAAGACCTCATGGCCGACTTCCGCGGCCTCGAGGGCGGCGGTGATCCCGGCAAATCCGCCGCCGACGACGAGAATACTGTTGTTCGACATTCGCTGTCCTCCCTCTGTTGTGTGCCAGGCGCGCGTTTTGGCCCGCCCGGGCCGATGGGCTTTCTTGCCTCGGCGTGGGATTTCCCCGTGCCCGTGCTTGGGCAGCCGTAGCGAAGCCCCGTTGCCGAGACTTCTTCAATGATACCCTTGCACTGGCGGAAATGACCCAGCCGTGAAAATGGCCCGAACCCGGACTGCAACACACCTGTTCCAGCACGGGTTCAGACCACTTCCCCGCCTGGGAAGTGTGGCGGCTGCGAGCTTTCGCCCGCAGCCGCCGTTGTCAACTTATCCCTTACTGAGCGTCAGGGATGATCTGGATGTAAGGCTTCTTGAAGATCTTAACTTCTTTCTTGTCCGGGTCGTACTTCGAGTTGCAGAAGCACTTCCACTTGCTGTCGTCCAGGCCCATCGCGTCGCCACGATAGTAGAAGCCGGGGTAACGGGTCTCTTCGCGGAACTCGATGTGCTGCAGGTGCAGGCGCACGGTCCACAGACGGTGGAACTGCTCCCAGCAGCGCATAAGTTCGTGCAGGTCGCGGGCGGCCAGCTTCTTGCTGTCCTCTTCCATCATGCCCATGAGCCAGAAGGCGGTCTTCAACAGGGCACCGGAGGTCATGTACAGGGTGGCGCAGCCTCCGCCGTACTCGTCGGTGCACTTGATGAGGCGCATCATGAAGTTCTTGGGGGTGATGTAGTTCGGGTTGATGTCCGGAGCGGTGGACGCACCCTTGAACTGCTCGAAGGTGTACATCGGCTGGTAGATCTCTTTGGCGAGATCGGCAGCAGCGACTTTCAGAGCGGGCTTGAAGTCCTTGTGATCCTGGACCCAACGCACCATCTGCTTGCCGCAGATGCGGCCTTCAGCGTGGGAACCGGAGGAGAACTTGTGGCCGGAGGCGCCAACGCCGTCAGCGCAGGTCCAGAGACCTTCGACGGTGGTCATGCGGTTGTAGACCT
>Ga0209373_10002376_pt1 | contig 19055 bp, 18 predicted proteins | sample Higcelweek5metaG_FD_187173 | JGI IMG/M metagenome (GOLD analysis project Ga0209373, IMG submission 187173) | Freshwater pond sediment microbial communities from the University of Edinburgh, under environmental carbon perturbations - High... | ecosystem: Environmental > Aquatic > Freshwater >... | reverse complement strand
TTTTAAATAAAATAGGGATTAATAATGCCTATGATTTACTAACTTATTATCCTTATCGCTATCGTATTTTTAATATTACTAATATTGATGATGCTAAAGATGAAGAAGTAGTTGTAAGAGGTTTAGTTAATTCACTAGTTAAAGTAAGTTTTATTAAAAGAAACTTTAATAGATTATCTTTTACATGTCTTATTAATAATAAACTAATTAAAGTAGTTATTTTTAATCGAGCTTTTTTAAAGAATAATTTAAGTCTTAATAAAGAAATAAATCTAGTAGGTAAATATAATAAGTTAACTAATACTTTTACTGCTTCTAATATTACTTTTGATATGTTTAATGACTATAAGATAGAACCAGTCTATCATCTAGTAGAGGGACTTAAAAATAAGATTATTATTAATACCATAAATTACTTATTAAAAGAAAATATCTTAGTAGATGATTATATACCAGAATATCTTAATAATGAATATAAATTTATTAATAAAAATATCGCTTTAGAATATATTCATAATCCAGAAAATTTAGAAGAAATTAAAAAAGCGAAATTAAAATTAATATATGAAGAATTTTTTATTTTTATGTTTAAAATAAATTATTTAAAACATCATAATTATTTAAGTATGAAAAGTGTTAAGAAAGTAACAGATCTAAATAAGTTAAAGCTTTTAATTGATAGTCTACCATTTACTTTAACTAACGATCAATTAAAAGCAATAGAAGATATTAAAAATGATTTTAATAGTGAAAAAAGAATGAATAGATTATTATTAGGTGATGTTGGTAGTGGTAAAACTATTGTCGGAGTAATATCTAGTTATATTAACTATTTAAATGGCTACCAGACATCTTTAATGGCGCCAACAGAGATTCTAGCTACCCAACACTATTATAGTATTAAGAAGACTTTAAAAGATACTAATATGGTCATAGAATTACTTACAGGCAGTATGACTAAAAAAGAACAAAATAATATTAAAGAAAGATTAATTAAAGGTGAAATAGATTTACTTATTGGTACTCATGCAATTATTTCTAAAGATGTAGAGTTTAAAAAGCTTGGTTTAGTTATTACTGATGAACAACATCGTTTTGGAGTTAATCAAAGAGGTTACCTACAGGGTAAAGGTGAACTACCTGATATTATTTATATGAGTGCAACTCCAATTCCAAGAACATATGCTTTAACACTTTATGGTGATATGGATATATCTATTATTAAAGAAAAACCTAAAGGCAGAAAAGATATCCTTACTTATGTTAAAAAACATAGTGAAATTAAAGATGTTTTAAATATGATGGTTGATGAAATAAAAGCTAATCATCAAATCTATGTTGTTGCACCATTGATTGAAGAAAGTGAAACTCTAGATTTAAGTGATATTAATAAATTAAAAGAAAAACTTGATTTAGCATTTAACAATAAAATACCTATCGGTATTTTACATGGCAGACTTAAAAATAATGAAAAAGAAGCTATTATGAATGACTTTAAAAACAATATTATCAAAGTATTAATATCAACTACAGTTATTGAAGTTGGGATAGATGTTCCTAATGCTAATATGATGGTTATATTTAATGCTGAAAGATTTGGTTTAGCAACTCTTCATCAATTAAGAGGAAGAGTTGGTAGAAGTGACTTAGAAAGTAAATGCTTACTAATAAGTGATAGTGATACAGAAAGACTTAAAGTATTAGAAGAATCTAATGATGGGTTCTATATTAGTGAAATGGACTTTAAAATGCGTGGTGAAGGAGACTTATTTGGTGTAAGACAAAGTGGTGATATGACATTTAAAATTGCTAATTTAAAAACTGATTTCAAAATCTTACTTAAAACTAAAGAAGACTCAGAAGCATTTATAAATAATGAAAACATCAATAATCATCCTTTATATCAAGACATTGTCAACCACCTAGACGCTCTTAATTAAAGAATTGACAAAAAACTTAATTCATTATATTATTTAAATAGCATAGTAGTAAAATATTATGCTATAGATCGCCTTTACGACAATTAAAATAATGTGAAGGTAGATCGACCAAAACCCCCTGAAGGAGCCTTTGAGGCTCCACTTTTTTTGGGAAAATAAAACTTTAAAACCGCGGGTGTGGGTTAAATTCTTGCTCCCCCCGCCATAAGTGCTTATAAGGCTTTCTAAGTATTTGGCAAGGCTTTTTTTATGCTTAAAAATATCAAAAATTGGATTTTTATCGGAAAAAGTTAACACAAAACATAATAAATTAACATATTATAAACAATAAATAATACATTTTAGACAAAGAAGCTTTTCAATTAAAAAATAAAGTAGTATTATTAAATTAATTAGTTAGTCAGGAGAAATCGAGCAGTTCCATTTAAAGGGGGTTTATTATGAGTTATAAAGGAATAAAATTAAGAATAAAGAGTTATTTGAAAAAGATAAAAAATAATATTATTTCTGCTGGTGTAGAAAAAAAATATATAAGAAAATTGAGCTTGGTTGCCAAAAAATTTAAGAGAGAAACTTATTTAGAAAAATTCGGCATATACATATTTATATTATCTATTTATCTTTTGTTAGTGATTAACAATATCACCAATTTTATTAATTTCAATTCTTCTCAGCCAGATTTGTCATTTATTCATAGCATGTATTTATCAACAGGATATGCATTGATTGGGTTTGCAACATTAGTTTTTATAATTATTACTTTTTCGAAACAAGCGGTAATGCCTTATTCAAATAAATTATTTGAGGGAGTTGTAAACAAGTATAATAAAAATACTTTGAATTATCTTTTTGTTATATTTATAATTTTGTCTTTTTTATTATTCCCAAACATTTTCACAAGTTTAGCAAAATATAGTTTTTTAATTCAATATTACTATGTTTCAATATCCATGGTTCTTCTTTTATTTGGATATGAATTATTTTATATTTCTAAATTTTATTCTAAAACAGGATTATTAAAATATTTCGGTAACACAATAGAGAAATTGAATGGAGTAGAAATGAATTTAACTAAAATTCATGAAGAGTATTTAGAGGCAATTGGCAAAAATAAAGGTCAAGCTTTTTTGTCTAAAAATAGCGACAACAGCACATTGCAAATTATAAGATTTATAAATACGATAATTAGAGATAGCATACATGATACGACAATTTTTGAAGAAGGAATGGAGCTATATTTAAATATAATAAAGGAAAGGTTGCAATTTAGGGTTGGGAGATTTAATGAAAAAGATTATGCTATGGCCTTTATAACCAAAAACATGCCTAATTTGGATAATGATACATTTATAGAAAACCACATAATTTCATATTTAAATGAATATGCTGAAATAGCTTTTAATTCAAAAAACAGAGATATCCTACTTATAATTAATGATGTATATTTTAGAATTATGGATTTGGGGGGGAAAAATAAATATGTTAATACCGGGAAAACCGAACTAACTATGCAAGTTTTACTTTCGCATTATTTATCTTTTTTAGATAATTTATTAAATTTTAAAGATGAAAACATATTTTTTTCTGTTTTGTCTAATGTTGAAAAAATATTTTTAAATAAAGAATATAATTATACTGATCTAATAGATGGATCTGTAACAACAAAACTTTCTAAAATGGCTTCCAAAGCACTTGATTTAGAAAATTATATGGCCTTTAGAAATATTTTGGGTATGTTATCAATTTTATTGAAAAATTATTTGAATTTTGAAGATAAAAGTAAATATGATTATGTACTGAAATATATTTTTAGTTCATATGAATCAATGATTATGAGTTTTTTTATCAAAGAAAAAATTGTAACAACAGTTAGTGGTGCGGATATATATTTAACTCATTTTTTAGATGAGACAAACAGTTTATCTTTAAATAGTATATATTTAAACTATTATAATTTAAGTTTTGATGAAAAAGGGTGCTTGCTAAATAAAAGCAGGTTTAACTTTAATATATATGAACCAATTATTGAGTTTTTTAATAGAGAAAGAATATTTACAATAATGACTAAGTTAGAAGAAACCAGAAAGTACTTTGCCATGATAAATATCAATTCTTTTTTTACACAGTCAATAGAAATATGTACTCATGTTGCTGTTAATAAAGAAGTGGAAGATGATTGTAAAAAAACATATATAAGAAATTGTTATGAAATGTTAAGAATTTTTGAAAAATATAATATTGAAAAAGATTCAATTACAATATACAACAAATTTGAATTTTATATTCGGTTAAGAAATATAATTAGTAGTTTCGATTATATGCCTGAAGGGCTAGAAATCAAAAATCAGATAGAAAAAGAATATATAGCTTTTTTGCTGAATTCAAATATTGTTCTAAAAAGCGATTTAAGGCACATTGAAAAAGAAATGAATTTGTTTTTTGAAATTGGGAATGACAAAAAAATAGATGAATTTTTAGAAAAAAGATATCAAAATGCTGATGCGAGTAATTTCGTTAAAGATATATATTATTGTAAAAGCATGGAAATGTTTTCAAATGAATTTGATTATAAATATAAGAAAAATTTGTTGGAAAGAATTGAAAAAAAGATGTTTAGCAAATCAGGCTATTTTGAATTTGATAGTTTAAAAAAACTAGCAGATTTAAAAGATAAAAAATACAGGGAAAACATTAGTAAGAAGAAATTACTTAAATTAATTATCGAAAAATAATTTATAATCGTATTAACTTATAAGAAAGTTATGGTATAATTAAATTGAAATATGATGATAAAGTGCAGAAGCTAAAAAGAGGTGGTAAATTATGAAAAGAAAAAAAATTGATATTTCCGAGTACGAATTTACCATTGAAACAAAAGAAAGAAAAGAAAAAGGTATTTATTATACCGATAAAACATTAGCTACTGCTATGATAAACGATATAAAAATTTCCAAAGATGATAGCATATATGATCCATATTGTGGAGTTGGAGTGTTTTTATCAATTTTACAATTGCTTGGATATAAGAATTTGTACGGAAGTGATATAGATAGGCATGCAATTGAGCTAGCAAGTTCTAATTATAACAACATCAATTTTAAAGTTTATGATGGAATCCAAAAGGATTTAGTAAAAGCTTTTGAAATTAATAAGTATGATGTGGTAATTGGGAACCCACCTTATGTTCAAAAAACCATTCTAAATAATGGTTATGATGATAATTTAAATAAATTATTTTCTGAATATGGAAATAATTTGTATATAATTGCTTTATTTAAATCAATTAATTTATTGAAAAATAACGGAATATTGTCATACATAATTCCTAAAAACTTTTTACATGTAAGCTCATATAAAAAATTAAGAGAATTAATTTTAAAAGATTATACTATTCAAAGCATTGTTGACTTAGGATCTATATTTAAAAACGTCAAAGGTGAACAAATTGTAATAACTATTAAAAAATCTAAACCATTAAAAACAGATAGCATTTATTTTAAGAAATACATAAATGGAGCATTTATAAAGTTATCTTGTTGCCAACAACATTCATTTGATGATAAAATTATTTTCTTTAATTCAGAAGAAGAAAAAGAATTATATTTTAAACTGACACACGATTATAAAAAACTTAATTCTTATATTACGGGTACAATAAAAAGAGGCAAAAGCAAATTTATTAATGCATTAAGAGGCAAAGATATCCAAAAATTTTCATATAAAGATGGAAGGCAAATAGCCAATACAAATAGAATATTAATCCAAAATATATATAGCGCGGAAGCGGGCATAATTGCTACTTTGGCAAGCTCAAATGAGATTGAGGTTAATGAAACTGTTACAATTATAGAAGATGGTAATTCAAAAACGTGCAGGTATATATTAGGAATAATGCATTCTAATTTATGCAATTACTATTTATCACATTTTATATATAATTCATTGAAGGTAACTATGCATACGGACTCAAAGTATATTACACAGATCCCTATTCCAGATGAAGAAGATTTTTTATCAAAAAGAATTATAAAAATAGTAAAAAAGCTTGAGATCTTAGAATATAGATCAAATGAATGGTTCAAGTGTTTTTACGAACTTAACAAACTTGTCTATAAAATTTATAAAATAAGTGATCAAGAGAAAAATTATATAGAACTCTATTTAAAAAGTAGTCAGTCTAGCAGGTGGTGGATTAATGAAAAACATGAATGATTTAAGTGGCAAAGAGTGGTTGCAAAACTCTTTTAGTATATGGCGAAACTTGAATAAGACAAAAGAAGAAAAAAGTTTAAAACACCCGGCATCTTTTTCGGTAAGTATGGCTGAAAAAGTAATTAAATGTTTTACGGTTAAAGGAGCAACAGTTTTTGACCCTTTTAATGGAATAGGGACTACAACAAAAGCATCTCAAAATTTGGGCAGAAGATCAATTGGAATTGAGCTAAATCCTGATTTTTCAAAGATTGCAAAAGAAAGACTAAATAAATCAAGAGACATAAAAATCATAATTGGAGATAGTTTTGAAAAAATAAAAGATATACCTGATAATACTATAGATTTATGTCTTACATCTCCACCATATTGGGATATCCTTAATATGAAAAGAACGGCAGATGGCAAAAAAAGTGAAAACTATTCTAATTCTAATAAAGATATAGGAAACATATCTGAGTATAGTGAGTTTTTAAAGAAGTTGAATGAATTATTTTTTGAGGTTTATAGGGTATTAAAACCTGATAGGTATTGTATAATAAACGTTATGGATATAAGAAAAAAAAGCAAGTTTTACCCTTTGCATCAAGATTTATCAAAATCATTAGAGGCAATAAATTTTATATATGATGATATAATAATCTGGGATAGGCAAGATGAGTATAATAACATGAAACCACTCGGCTATCCTTCGAGATATAGGATAAACAAAGTTCATGAATTCTTATTAATAATGTATAAACCATCATCAAAAAAGGATGTGAAAAAATGAATAATGAAATGGCAACACTACTAGGCATGATTGTTGGCAATGGGGAAATAAACAGATTACAAGCAGAGACTACTATAACTATAAAAATCCCGCATAAAAGTTTGAAAACCGATTTTGATGAAGATGTTCAAATTTATGTTAAAGCTAGTATCACTGATTTAAAAAATATTTTAGATCCGCTAATAGGAACAAATATAAATGTAAATCAGCAACAAAAATACACTTATTTAAGTTTTACAAAACCAAATGAAGATTTTTTAATTAGGGAAATAAGACGACTTATAGGGGATGGTATTGTTCACAAAAGCATGAATATACCACCTTCTATATTTTCTGCTTCAAATGATATTAAAAAAAGTTTTTTGAGAGGCCTATCAGATGTTACTGGATATATAAGAAAAAGTAATAATGCATATGGTAAAGATTATAATCCAAGAGTTTATATTGAAATTCCATATAACTGGGAATTGGTTGTGGAAATAGCAAATTTATTAAAAAGCGTTGACGTTCCAGTTGAAAGCATAGATTGGGCTCATCCAAATACAAGAGATGCTAACTTGAGAAAATATAACGAAGGGAATATAAACTTTTGGAAAAAAGAGCATCAAATAAAAATATGGGCAGTAGAGTTTTTGCCTATAGGTTTTAGTATAATTCATAAAACAAGAGCCTTGGGAATTTATGCAGACATCCAAAAGGGATGCTTGGTTTCGCGCGGGGAAAAAGAATGTGATTTTTCAACACATAAGTTTTATTGGGCAAAAAAATCAAAAAATAGGAAGAAGCTTGGTCATCCCGGGGAAAATGATAACTTTATCCCTGAAAAAATCAGAGGTAAACATTATAATAGTTGGAAAGAAATTGCAAATGATTTAGGGTATTTAAAATGAAAGAATTTGACTTATATGAACCAATGAGAGAATGGCTGGAAGGGCATTTAATTGATAAGCATCCAAATTGCGAAATAATAACTACTTTTTATTCTTGCGCTCAATCATTGTACTTAATTTTAGAAAAGTATGGAATAAAAAATGAAGTTGCTAATGGTATTGATATTCAAATAGACGTTTTGGGTATTGTTAAGAAAAAAGATGGAACTTATTTGTTATATTTTATTGAAGCGAAAAATACGCCTCTAACCTTAAAAGATTTGGGCCAGCTTTGGGCATATTGCAAGTTGATTGTTCCTGAGGAGGCATTTTTATTATCTTCAAAAGGTATAGGTACTCTAAAAAAAGTGCTATATTCTCTAAAAAGAGAGGATTTATTAATCTATGGGAATGATAAGAGACCAAAATACATGATTGTTGGAGAATGGGATGTATCTCGTAGAGCAATTGATTATTCATCTATTATTCCAAAATAAAAGCATAAATCAATCATAAACAGCCGATAAAAAAACAAAATTATTGATAAAAAACAGTGAAATATTTAGTTTAAAATCTAAATGTTTTTTTATGCTATAATATCTATAGGAGTATATATGGAGTATTATTTTTTAATAAATGAAAGATTAAAGAAGTTATGTAAGATGGTTAGTGAAGCATTTAGTAAATCACCTAAACCAGCTTATTTTGAGCATACTTTAAGAGTAGCTAATTATTGTTATCAAATAGGATTAATAGAAGGCGTTAATTTAGATATTATGATTGCTGCAGCATTAATTCATGATATTGGTAGAGTTACTAAACCAAGTTTTTATGAACATGTAATTGGTACTAAAGAAGAAGGCCCTAAGATATTATTAAGTTGTGGTTATGATGTAAAAGAAGTAGATGAAATTATGAATGTATCAGCATCTCATCATCCAGCAAAAGAAGTATTATTAAGTAATATCTATGAACAAATATTATTTGATGCTGATAATTTAGAAAGTGTTGGAGTATTTGGTATTTTAAGATGGTATGTTAATATTTCTGGAACATTAGATAATGTTATAAGTGATGCAAATATGTATATAGATAATTTTACAGTAAATAATCGCGAAAACTTTTTTTATACTAAATATGCTAGAGCTAAAGGAGAACATTTAATTAAAGAAGGAATTGATTATGCTTATAAAGTAATTGCTTTTTGTGAAGCAAGTATCAAGCAGGATGATAAGTTAATGCCAATTGGAATTGATGATAAAAAATAATTAAAAAACAAAGAAGTTTATCAAATTTAAATATTATTAGTTTATTGAAAAGAGGTTAATTATGATAACAGAAAACAAAGAAGAAAAAACAAAGAAGAGTATATTAATTTTTGGCCCTTCTAGAAGTGGCAAGAGTAGTTTGGCCACTTTAATAAAATCAAAGTATAATTATACAATTGTTAGTTTGGATAATTTAATGGAAGCATTTCATGAGGCTTTGCCGGAGGCTGGATTAGAGTTTGTTATAGAAAACCCCAATAATAAAAAAATGGCCCAGTTTGCAGCAAAATTATTGGGAGCCCTTGCGCATAGTTCACCAGAGGTTAATCAACATTATATAATGGAGGGAGATTCTATTCTTCCAAGTGATGTAATAAATTATTTTGATTATAAAAATTGTATTGTCATTTTCTTAGCCCAAAATAAGCTTTCGGTGGATGAAGTTATAAATAATTATAAGAAATATAATAAGCCCTCAGATTGGACAAATGAGTGGGATGAAAAAGAGTTAAGAGAACATGCTAAGTTTCATCTTGATTTGGGAAAACAGATTGAAAAAGAATGTATTGAGTATAATCTTTATTTTCGTGATACTTCTTATGATCGCGAAAATACTTTTAATGAAATAATTGAATATATAGATTCTAAAATAATCTAATTTAAATTTAAAACCATGCATGATATAATATTTTTATATAGTTATTAGGAGTGATGATATGATTTTAACTAATGAAGACTTAAAATTAATCGAAGAAGCTAAGAAAATAATAGATAAAAATTATGATAATATTAATTGGAATAATACTGTCGGATGTGCTCTTATGACAGTAGATAAAAAAATATATTTAGGTGTTAATTTAGATGCAGCTAGTCATGGTAGTTGTGCTGAATATATTGCCATGGGTAATGCAATAACAAATGGTGAGAGAAATTTTGAAACTATTATCGCAATTTTGAAGATTGATGAAGGATATAAAATATTACCACCTTGTGGTAATTGTCGCCAAATGTTATACACATATGCTAAGGATATTAATATTATAATTAGTGATCAAGAAAAGGTTAGTATAAAGGAATTATTGAAATATCCATGTGATTAAAATCAGTGTTGTAAAAGAACAAAAAAGTAAATTTAATATATTTAAAAATAATTAAAGCATTTAGCTTAAAACCTAAATGTTTTTTTATGCTATAATTACATTAGATTGAGAGGTAATAAATATGAATGGTACTTTAAATAATGTTCGAAATGGTGTTCGTGGTTTTTATATAAAGGATAATAAGGCTATTATTTTAAGAACTAAAGAAACTAATTTGAAACCAGGATTTTTTGATATACCTGGTGGTAAGATTGAAGATAATGAAACAATGGAAGAAGCAGTGGTAAGAGAATATAAAGAAGAAACTGGATTAAATATTAAAAAGTCTAGTTATAGAGGAATTATTAATGTTGCTTTTCCAAATAAGATATATAAATATAATATTTTTATTATTGATGAATTTGATGGCGAACTAGAGGAGACAGAAGAGCATATATCTGCTTTATTAGATATAGATATGGTTTTAAAAGCTGAAAAAAGATTTGCTTGTACTGTTATGTTAGAGCCATCTTTTATAAAAGTTTTACTTGATAGGACTAAAACGTTTGAATTAACTGTTTTTACTTCACATGAAGAAATTATCAGTAAAATAGTTTTTGAGATAAAAGATTTATAAAATTATTGCTTTAATAGATTAATTATTTAGGAGCTTATTTATGAAAATAAGAGAATTAGAAACAGATAGATTAATATTAAGAAAATTAAATAAAGATGATATAAAACCTTTATGGGATAATTTTTATAGTGATTATGATAAATATAAATTTTATGACCAAAATAAAATAAATAGCTATGAGGAATTATTAGAAAGAATAACTAATCAGATAGCAAATTACGATAAAGATGAATGCTTTAATTGGGCTATTGTTGAAAAAGAAAGTAATGAATTAATAGGTAATATAAACCTTCATCATTTTAATGAAGCTAACAATAATATAAAATTAGGTTATTTTATATTTGATAATTATCGTAATAAAGGTTATGCAACTGAAAGTGTTTTAAAAGTTGTAGACTTTACTTTTAAAGAAGCAAAAATCCATCGTATAGCAGCTTCAGCTATTAGTACTAATGAAGCATCTAATAGGGTTTTAATAAAAGCGGGATTTAGATTAGAAGGAACAAAAAAGGAAAGTAGCATAAGCGATGGCAAATATTACGATAGTAATATTTATGGTTTAATAAATAGTGAAGATGTTAAGAATTGATGTGATACATTATGAAAGATAAACCGATATTTGGCATGTCAGGGTTCTCTCCAGGTTTTTGGAATAGTCCTCTTAAGAAGAATAGAGATAATATTTTTAAATGGACTAAAGAGTTTGGGATAGATGGTGTTGAACTTCAATGTACATATGGTATTCGTATGCCAGAAGAACAAGCAATTAGATATAAAGAGTTAGCTAAAGAATATGAGATATATTTATCGATGCATGCTCCTTATTATGTTAGTCTTGCTTCTTTAAAGTCTGATGTCGTAGAAAGATCAAAAGAAGAAATTAAGAAAGCTTTTAAATTAGCTGGTCTTTTAGGAATATCAAGAATTATATTTCATCCAGGTGGTGGATATGGTACTGATCGTGAATCTGGTATTAAAAGATTATGTAATGCTCTTAATTCAATTGAAAGTGAATTAGATACTAAGAATATTAAAATATATCCAGAAATTGGTGGTAAAGTTAATCAATTAGGTAGTTTAGATGAAATTATTGAAATATGTAAAAATGTTAAATATGCTAGGCCATGTATTGATTTTGCTCATCTTCATGCACGTGAATTTGGTAGTATGACATCAAGTACTAAAATGATTGAAGTAATGAAAAAAATTGAAAAGGAATTAGGTAGAAGTGTATTAGAAGAAACTCATTTTCATGTTTATCCAGTCGATTTTAATGATGGTGGAGAGAAAAGTCATAAAGTATTTGGTGAAAAGAAAAATGATGATCAAGTATCTTTGTTTGATGATGGTGATGAGTATATGCCTAAAGCTGAAGATTATATTAAAGCAATAAAGGCTATGAAAATAAAACCAATAACTATTTGTGAAGCTCATAATACACAAGATACTGGAGCCAAGTTAATGAAAGATTTGTATTTTGAATAAAAAAACCAATAATTGTTTATAGGAGTTTATATATGGCAAAGATAATAATGCTAGGAACCGTTAATAGTGCTGTAGGTTTAGAAGTAATTGATATAGTTTGATTAATGTATTATAATAAATCTCATTAAACCAAAGGAGGATTTTATGTCATTAGAAGAATTAATAGAACTAATAAATTCTAAAACATTAAATACCAAAGTAAATAATTATATAATTGGTGGTCTACAAAGTGGTGATACCGAAAGAATAATTAGTAGAATAGCACCAACATCCCCAATCTTAAATTATGAAACGATTGATGAGGCTGGGTTTAATTCAGGTGAAGCAACAAACATCATTGTTGATGTAGATGATATTATTTATTTTAATGTCTTAAGTTTAGCTTTAGACCAAATGGGAATCAGTGATAAAATAAAACTAGAAACTTTTAGAGATTTATATCGTTTTATAAAAGTACTAAGAGAAAACCAAAAATCTGTTCAATTTATAATTGCTAATGCTGATAAATTAAATGAAGAAGATGGCAGAATTTTAAATTTATTATTAAGATTTAAATCATATTTCTTTAATTCAATTATACTACTTGAAGAAGGAAGAGATTTATCAACATACCGAGTTGATATTGGAAGCCCCTGTTTAGATAATCGTGATGATTATGAAAGATTAGATTTAACGAGATATTAGAATTAAGTGAAGCGGATGGTTTTTTTGAAAGGGATAAAAGAAGGAAAAACCAAACCTAATAATATTAAAATTCAGGTGTGTTTGCCAAAGAATTTATTCTAATAGATATTTACTTATTATAGAAAATATGATATATTATGCTTGCAGTCAAAGAAGATTGCCTATATTATTTATAGTAAATGTTATTCGCTCTCGGATGGTGCGAACAATAAATTATTCCGATCGAGAAATGTTAATCGCTTCTAGATGGTGCGAGCAACAAATTATTCTAGATGAAAATGTGGAAAACTTTATCTTAATCGATAGAGTTTTCTTTTTTTGTATGATAAAATAAAAACAATCACGCTTGAAGAATTGTTCCCAAACACATAAATTTTTAGAAAATTACAGGTATTAAAAATGAAAAGGTTATTAAGAGTAAGTTTAGATGCTTTAATTAGTTCTTTGATTACAACTTTAATTTGGTTTGTATTAAGTATCTTTGTAGAAAAAGATATTATTAATATTTTTATTTTGATTTATCCTATTTATCATGTTTCTGGAATTCTTAAATCCGTTTTTGCAACAGGAGCTAATATAAGTAAAGAAAAAGGTAATAAAGATGATGTCTTATCGGGGCTAACTTTTGGTATTATATTTTCTATAATAATATTTGGTTTAATTTTAATTAATATAAATCCTTATATTAATTTTATGCAAATAAATGTTTCAAAGTCTTTTGTTATTTATGCTATCATTCAAATATTTTTACAAACCATTTTGAATTTTGTTCTTGTAAAGCTATATTATGAAGGTAAAAACAAAGTGGCTAATAAATATTCAATTATCTTTTATTTACTTAATTTTATCTGCATATTATTAACTTCATTAATTTTTAAAGATAAATTATATATTATTATCCCAACGCTTTTAATTTTAAGCACCTTTATAATTTATATACTAATAAAATCATATCAAAGATTTAAATTAAAATTTAATTTATTACCTTGGTTAAAATATGACTCAGTAAGACTGGTTGATAATGTTTTTCTTGGTTTAGGCTATTTCTTTGGAATTGGGATTGCTGTTAGTTATGGAACTAGTTATGCTTTAGCAATGACTTTTGTGGCTTTAATTACAGATACTCAGTGGGATATTATTAATAGTTCTATTCCTGAAGTAGCTAAAATAGATATAAGCAAGAAAGTCTTTGATTATAAAAAGCATCTAAAAGATGCTTACAAGTTAATAGGCATGGTTTTAATAAGTATTATTATTTTATTTATAATTTTATTTAGTTACTATGATTTAAATATAAAAATAACTTTAATATATTTGGCTTTTCATTTCTTAGACTTTTTAATTTATCCAGTATATGTGTTAAAGACAGTATATTTACAATTAGAGTATTCAGCGATTAAAACTAATTGTAATAATTTAGTGGCTAGAGTTTTAAGATTAATATTAAGCTTTTTAAAAACCCCATTTTGTACAGTTATAGCTCAAGTTTCTTCGGCTGTCTATCAATTTATCTCGGTAAGTTTTATTTATAAAAAAAATATAAGTAATAAAAATTAGTTAATTTTTATTAAAAAATGTGCTATTATATATGTCATTTATAGGAAGTGATTAACAAATGGCTACAGTTCCAATTATAGTACCTTATTATGAAAATATAGGCGATAGCTCTTATTTTGCCCCTGATGGTAGTTTAGTTCTTGATCATGGCGGCCATATAATGAGTGCTTTGAATTTCATTAGGGGTAAAGACTATGAAGCCTTAAAAGGACCTGTATCATGGGATGCTACCGGTGAACTTTATGCTGATACTATTAAAGAGCATGGTTTTAAAGATCCAAGCGAAGTTAATCCATTTGTTGATAGTAGATTATCAAAAGAGCAATTAAAATTATGGCTTAGATGGCTTAGAAGCTATGAAGAATATAGTGAATATACAGTTTTATTCATGAAAGATGTTCTTGGTTTTGATCAAGTTCATATTAATTGTACTAGCAGAGAACGTCAATATATGATTTTTTCACCTCAACCATACTCTCATATTAGGCTTTATAACTATTATTTGATGGGTGATTGGGTTAATTCAAGTGAAGGCGGTATGCTAGAGTGGAATCGCCAAAAAAGAAAATTTGTACCTAGCGAACCATTGATAAGATCATATACTGCTGAAGAAGATAGGTATTATTTTTCATTAGATCAACAATATAAAGCAGAACTCATTAATTTAAAAGAAGATATACCTGATAAAGAGAAAAGATTACAATATTTAAAAACCGGATTATAAAATATTTGCTATTTAATCTTTTTATTATATAATAACAATTAACTTAATGAGGTTTTTATGGATAATAATTTGTATCAACTTGAATTTAATGATGGAACTAAAGGCTACATTGTATTAATAAATAATTCTTTCTATGGAATTATTTATAGATTGTGGCTCATCTTTAATATATACGTTTTATATACCAGTTATTTCAAGCGAAGGAATTCCTTATGAAAAACTTGAAGGTCCAAATATATTGTCAGTGGCTCATTTTAATACCGCTAAAGGTTATGAACCTATGAGAGTTTTGGATACTACTAAGTTTGTTACTGAGACTTTTAGAGACCATTTAGAACTAGAACAATCTTTCTTTCTAAAATTTAACAATTACTTTGATGATAATAAAAAGAGTAATCCTATTTTAGCAAAAACAATTCCGAGTGATGAAGAAATACCGTTTTAGATAATAAAAATATAGAAAGTAGTGAATTTATGATAAATAGTTTTAGAAGATTTGATGGTAATTTAACTTTTGTTAATAGTTATGATGGTAGCCCCAAAATATTAGAGATGCCTTTATGTGGTAATGGTGATTATTATTTTCACTTTACTCCTGAGGCTATTATTGGTGAGTCAGTCTCTTTTGAAATTCCGGCAACTGACCACTTTTTTCCAACATTTGAAAACTTATTTATTTCCTTAAAAGAAGCTTATCTTTCAACTGAAAAATTTTGTGCTAGCAATTGTACGGCTCATGATGCTTATGTAGAACACTTTTCAGAAATAGGAGTACCTGAATTTTGGAATGAACAAAAAAATGAAATAACAATGGAATGTGATGACGCTGACTGTATAGAACCTAATAAGCCTAACATATTAAGAATACAAAGCGAAAAAGATAAAATTGTTTTAAAATTTGAGCATCGAAACTTAGCAACCAGATCATTTAGAATAAGAACGGCTAGGTCTGCTTACCAATCTTTTATTAGGTATTTTTCTAAATTTCGTGAAGACATTGAAATGGACGCTATGACTAGGACCATTACATATTCTGATAACCCTACAACTATAGCAGAAAAGGGTCTTATAATCCCAACAGATGCTAACTTACTATGGCTATTGAATCAAAAAAAATTAACAGCTCAAGAAGCTTTTGAAAGCTATATTACTCATCCTCTACAAAATGGAAAGCGCCAGTGCAGTTTATATGGTGATTTAAATGGGGCATTTACTTTTACTAATATTGCTAGTATATATCAACTTCTTAGCCCTTTTACTATATCTGATTTTGTTTTAGAAAAAAACGCCCCAGGAAGAAGTTACTTATATAAATCATCTGAAGCTCCAGGTGAAAAGTTATCAAGAATTTTATTGGCAGCCAAAAAAAGATTGAGTGATAATTGTGAGTTGGCTTCATTAGAAACATATGATTTATTTCATAAAAGCTCAACAATTCTTGCTTGCAGTAACGGCTCGGGCTTCTATTTTAGTGCTTTAGAACTATATTATTTAGCCCAGTTTTTGACACCAGAAGCTGATATATACCTTTCTAAATCACAGCCAATATTGTATGGCGAATCAGATCAAGGCCGGGCTTATATCATGGGATATCATAAATTCAGTTGAAAAATAATCGCACTTATGCTATAATTTTTAACAGAAAAGAGGAATTACATATGTTGGTAATTACACGCTATTCTATTAATTTAGAAAAAACAAAACAAAGTTGTATCAAGGTTTTGTGTTTTTAAGCGTGATTAGTTATCAATTAATTCTTAATATCAAATATTAAATTTAATTCACTAACTAGTGAATTTTTTAAACACTTTATCTTGATTAAATTAAAAAATAATTTAAGAAAGGAAGTGTTTTTATTATGTCAAAAAAAACATATAAAAATTTAATCAAATTTAAAAAATATTATCAAAAAGAACATAAATTAATTAAAGTGCTATTACTTAGTATGATTTTAGCCAGTTCTTTAGGTTTAGTATTAACTTATTTTTATAGCTTAAGACTAACAGGTATTACTAATAATTCTTTTAAACAAGTTTTAATCTATTCATTAATTATTATTGGGATTATCTTTTTACATCATACTTTTTGGTTTCTATGGAGTAAATTAACTTCAATATTAACTAATAGAGTATTAATTAATGTTAAAAAAGATTTAATAAATGTTTTTACTAATACTAAGTATACAGAAATAAAAGATAAAACCAGCGGTTATTATCTAGAGAGATTAAATGATGATGCTTTAGGAGTAGCATCATTTTTAGGAGACTTCTTAGGAACCATTATTGATAGTTTAACTAACTTTAGTTTCTTAGTTTTAATATTCATCTTTAATTACAAATGTGGCATATTATTTAGTACGGGAATCTTAATTTTATATCTAATTGATTTATTAAAAATTAAAAAAGATTTAAAATACACTGAGAGTTTAAAAGTATTAAATGAAAGCTTTAATTCTAAGATGAATGAAAACTTTAAAGGGATTAAAGATATTAAAGGACTGGGTATTAAAAACAAAATAATAACTGATACGATAGATATAAGTGAACAAGCAGCTAATTTACAAATTAAAAAAGATCAAACTTATACTTTTTTAACGCGCATTAAAACATTTTTACAATATTTAATTGAAGCTTTATTAATGATTTATGCTGTCGGGATATTAATTCCTAATAAAGAAATGTCTATTGTAATTCTCCTTATGATTCTTAATTTTAGTGGTTTTATGTATGACCTAGTTGGTTATATTTCTAATACTAAAGATAATCTTACAAAAAGTGAATTTAAAGCGGGAAGATTATTAGAAATTCTTAATAATCAAAATATTGATAATTTTGGTAATCTTTATCATAATTTAGATAGTTATGCTATTGAAGCCATTAATTTATCTTATGCATATCCTGATAATTTAAAAGACCAAGTATTAAAAAATATTAGCTTTAATATCAAACCCAATACTATTAATTTATTTATTGGCAATTCAGGTAGTGGCAAAAGTACTTTATTCGGTATTTTATCCAAATTGTTGTCCTGTGAAGATAACAAAGTCTTCATAGATGATAAAGATCTTAACTTAATAAGTGAAGAGTGCTTTAAAAAAAATATTGGTATAATTAATCAAGAACTATTTTTGATGAATGATACCATATTAAATAATCTTAAAATTGTAAAGCCGAGTGCTAGTTTAAAAGAAATAAGAGAAGCATGTGATAAAGCGAATATTTTGATGGATATTGAAAGACTTAATAATAAGTTTAATTTTTTGGTTACCGAAAACGGGAATAACTTATCTGGTGGTCAAAAACAAAGAATATCTATAGCTAGAGCTATATTAAAAGATAGTCCCATATTACTTTTTGATGAACCAACTAGTTCTTTAGATAAAAAGAATCAAGAACTATTTTTAAATACGATTAATAATTTAAAACAAAATAAAACTATTTTAATTATTGCTCATAAATTTACTGATTATGAAATATTTGATAATATCTATGAATTAAAAAATGGTGATTTATTTAAAATATAAAAAACTATTTTAAATAATTAAAAGTATTGCTATAATATTATTAAGGAGGGTTTAGTATGTTTGGGAAAAAAGATAGTTCGTCTTTGATAATAAATATTTATGGTTATAGTAAAGACGGTCGTGAAGTTCTTTTACAAAGGGAATTTTTACCAATAAAAAGTGAAGGGGGCTTTTGTTTACCAGAAGATACTGCTTATATCGAAATAGCTGAACTACAGGGATTTTATGACATAGCTCAAGGGCTTGCTGGGAATAGCAGCTTAATAAAAAGACTTCCTTTGCAAGAAGACTTAATTAGGTTACAA
>Ga0209373_10002375_pt1 | contig 19057 bp, 13 predicted proteins | sample Higcelweek5metaG_FD_187173 | JGI IMG/M metagenome (GOLD analysis project Ga0209373, IMG submission 187173) | Freshwater pond sediment microbial communities from the University of Edinburgh, under environmental carbon perturbations - High... | ecosystem: Environmental > Aquatic > Freshwater >... | reverse complement strand
ATTGGCATCGTTCTTTCCAGGCAAAGTGGTTTTCACAACTGAAATAGACAACTCAACGGCACTGGGTGCTACAATCGTATTGTGGGAAAAAGCATTTGATGGTATTGAACCAAAACTGGATTTGGGACTAAAGAAAGTTGAGCCATTTTATTAGTTAAAATGTTCCATACAAAGCAAACTCGCTGGCATTGCAGTATACCTGGCTGTAGAAAAAGAAATCGTTTTTATTGGTGGCAATTTTTCGGTCAAGCTGAAGGATTGGTGCGCCCGGGTTTAATTCAAAAAACGATTGCAAGGTTTCGTTGGCAATGATGGCCTGAATTTTCTGTTCTCCCCCGGTTACATCAATCTGATAATGTTCGCGCAGGATTGAAAAGAGCGAATTGTTTTCAAAATTCCTTGATGTGAACCGTGGCAGGTTGATATTGGGGATCATCGTGGTGTCGAAAAAAACCGGTTTCTTATTAACCAACCGAAGACGCTCCAGATAAATGCATCCAAGCTCTTTTTCGAAATCAGTCAATTCAAATGAAAAGGCTTTCGTCCAGGGGCGTATCTCAGGTTTGACAATAATGATTGTTTCGAGGTTTTCGCTTCCTATGGCTGAAGTGGTCCCTGTAATTGAAAGAATACCAATTCCCTTCGGAGCTGCTTTTACAATACTCCCCTTTCCCTGTTGTTTTTGAATAAAACCTTCGTTGGCAAGCCGGTCCAACGCTTTTCGAATGGTTGGACGGGTGGCATTGTGCAAACCACACAGTTCGTTCTCCGACGGCAACAAATCACCTTCAGCATATATGCCCTCTTTGATATGCTTTCTCAAAAGTTCATATACTTTCTTATGCAATGGTAGTTCACCTTCTTTCATAATTCACATGGGTATGAAAACCAATAATTTCAAAAGTAAACATTTTTTTCAATTTCATTGCATTTGTAAATACAAATTATTCGATCTTGTATTTACATGTTGATAAGTTAATAATTAATTAAAAATATTAACACTCTGTATATTTTAATTTTAAATCATTTTAATAAAAATTAAAAAAATAAATTCTTTTACAACTTGTATTTACAAGTTAAACTTCGTAGGTTTGGAGAAAATTTGACACATTTTCTATGGCTACAGTTATCATAATGCCCAAACAGGGGCAATCGGTTGAGAGTTGTATTATCACCGAAATGAAGAAGAAGGACGACAAGGTATCGAAAGGCGATATCCTGTTTGCCTACGAAACAGATAAAGCCTCTTTCGAGGAAGAATCACCTGTTGAAGGGGTAGTACTTGAATCTTTTTTTAATGAAGGAGACGAGGTTCCCGTATTAACCAATGTTATGGTGATTGGAGCTGAAGGCGAAAGTGTTGATGAGTTTCGCCCGGGTGGAGAAACAGCTGCCCCTGGTGTTGTAGCGCTCAACGTTGAAAAAACCAACGATGAACCATTGAAAAATGAGGTGCAGTCCACAGTCAACACTGAAGCAAAAGTCTCCCCTTTAGGGGAGGTTGGAGGGGTTTTTATCTCGCCCCGCGCCCGGAAACTGGCCGACGAAAAAGGCATCAATGCATTAACATTGGCTGGCACAGGCCCCGGTGGCCGTGTGATCGAACGCGACATACAGGCCGTTGCCGAAACCGCCACGAAACTGACACCACTCGCCAGAAAAATGGCAGGTGAAGATTCTACGTTAAAAGCACAGTCTGGTTCTGGTTTGGCACAAACAGTGAAAGGTGCCGATTTGACCAGCAAAAATCCGGTGTACAGCAACGACTTCGAGATGAAACCAATTTCGAACATGCGGAAACTAATTGCAAAGGCGATGCACGCTTCGTTGCAAAACTCGGCACAGCTCACCCACCACTTGGGCGCTGATGCACGCCGGATAAACGAACTTCGCAAAAAAGTTAAGAAAGCTGTTGATGCTGGGTATCCAAACAACATTACCCTGAACGACATGATTTGCTTTGCAACCATCAAAGCGTTGAAGAAATTTCCACAGGTGAATTCGCATTTTATGGGCGATAGCATGAAAAATTTCTCGAAAGTACATTTTGGTTTGGCCGTTGATACCGACCGTGGACTGATGGTTCCGGTCATCAAAAATGCGGATGATCTGACCATCCAAGGATTATCGAACCAGTTTAAAGAGATTGCAGCCGCTTGCCGAAAAGGGAATATTGATCCTGATTTGTTGTCACCCGAGGCTGCATCGTTCACCGTTTCAAACCTTGGAAATTATGGTGTTGAGATTTTCACCCCGGTTATTAACCTTCCACAGGTAGCTATTTTAGGAGTGAATACAATGATCCTCCGTCCAAAAGAAATTGGTGATGGAGTTTTTGGTTTTGTACCTTATTTGGGTCTTAGCTTAACATACGACCATCGCGCCCTCGATGGCGGCGAAGCAACACGCTTTGTAAAACAGGTGGCCATTGAAATTGAAAATTTAGAGTTTGAATTATAAATCAGGAAAAAGTCATTGGTCATTAGGAAAATGATTGGACTTTTCCTTTTCTAATGACTAATGACAAATTCCCAATGACTTTTTTCTAATGACTAATGACTTATATATGTTTGATCTCGCAATCATAGGAGCCGGCCCCGCCGGTTACGTTGCCGCCGAACGGGCAGGTGCAAAAGGCTTGAAAGTGGTACTCTTCGAAAAGAAAGACTTAGGCGGCGTGTGCCTCAACGAAGGTTGCATCCCGACAAAAACACTGCTATACAGTGCAAAAACTTACGACAACGCCCTCCATGCCGACAAATACGGAGTCTTTACAACCGGAGTGAGTTTTGACTTTGCCAAAATGATGGCTCGCAAAACCAAGGTCGTAAGGAAATTGGTGGCTGGAGTTGGCGCGAAAATGAAAGCCCATCATGTTGAAGTGGTGAAAGGCGATGCATTCATCCAAAGCCGCACTTCGGAAGGAATTAAAATTACAGCCGACGGCAAATTGTTCGAAGCAAAAAACCTGTTGATTTGCACTGGTTCCGAAGCATTTGTTCCGCCAATTTCAGGCCTTGATCCGAAAAGCGATGTGATCCTTACAAACCGTGAAATCCTTTCGTTGAAAGAAAAACCAGAATCGCTTGTTGTGATTGGTGGCGGCGTTATCGGGATGGAATTCGCCAGCTTCTTCAATTCACTAAACACAAAAGCAATCGTGATTGAGATGCTACCCGAAATCCTTACAGGGATGGACGTTGAAATGAGTGCCATGCTCCGCGATATGTATGCCAAGAAAGGAATTGAGTTTAACCTCTCTTCCAAAGTCATTGAGATCAAAGGCAATGAAGTGGTTTTCGAAAAAGATGGCCAAAAGCATTCTGTTTCGGGCGATAAGATTCTGGTCAGTGTTGGCCGCCGTCCGGTAACACAAGGCTTCGGATTGGAAAACCTTGGCGTGGAACTTTTCAAAGGTGGCATTAAGGTCGACGAAAAAATGCGTACCAATATCCCTAACGTTTATGCAGCGGGCGATGTTACCGGATTTTCGTTATTAGCACATACAGCCAGTCGCGAAGGCGAAGTGGTGGTGAACAACCTTACTGGTCGTGAAGACCGGATGCGTTACAATGCCATTCCGGGCGTGGTATACACCAATCCTGAAATTTCCGGCGTTGGACTTACAGAAGAAGCTGCAAAGGCGAAAGGAATCGACTACAAAATTGCTTCACTTCCTATGGCATACTCCGGACGTTTCATTGCCGAAAACGAAGGTGGCAGCGGACTATGCAAAGTATTGGTTGGAGCTAAATACGGCGAGGTGCTTGGAGTTCACCTATTGGGAAATCCTTCCAGCGAAATGATCTATGGCGCCTGCATGGCCATCGAAGCCGAACTGACCTTGAAAGAACTGGAGGAAGTGGTATTCCCGCATCCAACGGTTAGTGAGATATTTAAGGAAACAATCTTTTCATTTTAGGAAAAAGTCATTAGTCATTAGAAAAGGTTGAACTGTTTTTTCCTAATGACTATTGACTAATAACCAATGACTTTTAAAAATAATAAATTTAAGATATGCCAAAAATTCAGTTTATAAATCCCAATGAAGTCAGGAAACCAGGTGAAGTAACGTTTCAACCAATTCCTGTAAACCAATATCAGAAAACAGTAAAAGACGAGCGCGTCAACTTTACCGACGAAGAGTTGAAACGCATTTATCACGACATGGTAGTGATCCGCGAGTTCGAAACCATGCTCAACCAGATCAAAATTGCCAATGAGTACAACGGCGTTTCTTACAACCACCCTGGCCCGGCGCACTTGTCCATCGGACAGGAATCGGCTGCTGTGGGAATGGCATACACGCTTACTGTTGACGATTTCATTTTCGGTTCGCACCGTAGTCATGGTGAAATTTTAGCTAAAGGGTTAAGCGCAATCGCCAAACTGAGCGATGCTGATTTGACCCAAATCATGGACACCTTCTTTGATGGCGAAACCGTGAACGTGGTAAAAAAGGATTTCAACGGATCGGTAAAAGAGTTAGGTCGTCGGTTCCTGATTTACGGCACACTGGCCGAAATCTTTGCCCGCGAGACTGGCTTCAACAAAGGGCTGGGTGGTTCGATGCACGCATTTTTTACACCGTTTGGGGTATATCCAAACAACGCAATCGTTGGTGGAAGCGGCGATATTGCCGTTGGTGCTGCCTTATTCAAAAAAGTGAACCGCAAACCGGGTTTGGTGGTGGCCAACATTGGCGATGCCTCTATGGCTTGTGGACCGGTATGGGAAGGTCTTTCGTTTGCCGCCATGGATCAGTTCAATGAACTATGGGAAGGCGACATGAAAGGCGGTCTACCCGTGATTTTCAACATCATGAATAACCAATATGGTATGGGAGGACAAACCTGTGGCGAAACCATGGGTTACGGTATTGCAGCGCGTATTGGAGCTGGCGTGAACGAAGCGCAAATGCACGCTGAACGTGTTGACGGTTACAATCCGTTGGCCGTGATCGACGCTTACAAACGCAAGCGCAAAATCATTGAAAATAAACAAGGTCCGGTTTTGTTAGACGTGCTAACTTACCGTTTTTCAGGCCACTCACCATCCGATGCTTCATCCTACCGTTCGAAAGAGGAGGTTGAAGCATGGCAAGCACACGACTGTATTTTGGGTTATGCCAAGCAGTTGGTTGAAGCTGGTGTTTCGACACAAGCAGAGCTGGATTCAACTTGGGCTGGTATCAAAGAGCTGATCACCGAGCTGTTGAAACTTTCGATCGATCCTGTAATTTCTCCACTGATGGACATGGCCAAACATCCCGAATTGAATGGCGAGATGATGTTTTCCAGCAAATCGGTTGAGGCCATGCAAATCGCAAAACCCGATGTAAACCACCCGATGGACGAAAACTTCAGGGTTCAGCAAATTGCCAAAAAAGAACGTTTTGCCTACGATGCCGATGGCAAACCGTTCTCGAAAATGAAACAATATCAGTTGCGTGATGGTATTTTTGAAGCCATCATCGACCGTTACTATAAAGATTCATCGCTGGTGGCGTATGGAGAAGAGAACCGCGACTGGGGCGGCGCGTTTGCCGTGTACCGCGGTTTGACCGAAGCATTGCCCTATCACCGTTTATTCAACTCACCCATTTCGGAAGCATCGATTGTTGGTACCGCGATTGGTTACGCCATGTGCGGCGGTCGCGTGATCCCCGAAATCATGTACTGCGATTTCCTTGGTCGTTGTGGCGACGAAGTGTTTAACCAGCTTCCCAAATGGCAGGCCATGAGCGGAAACGTATTGAAAATGCCAGTTGTTATGCGTGTTTCAGTGGGATCAAAATATGGTGCCCAACATTCACAGGACTGGACATCGCTGGTGGCTCATATCCCTGGTTTAAAAGTGTGTTTCCCAGTAACTCCTTACGATGCCAAAGGGTTGATGAACTCGGCGTTGCAAGGAACCGATCCGGTGATCTATTTTGAAAGTCAGCGCATTTACGAAATTGGCGAGCAGTTCCACAAAGGTGGCGTACCTGAAGGGTATTACGAAATTCCTTTTGGCGAACCCGATGTAAAGAAAGCAGGGAAAGACATTACTATCCTGACCATTGGCGCCACATTATACCGTGCTTTGGATGCAGCTAAAATTCTGGAAGAAAAATATGGCATGAGCGCCGAAGTGATCGATGCCCGTACCTTAGTTCCTTTCAATTACGAACCGGTCATCGAGTCGGTGAAGAAAACCGGCCGCATCATCATTTCAGGAGATGCCAACAGCCGCGGATCGTTCCTGAACGAATTTGCCCGCAACATTTCCGAACTGGCATTCGATTATTTGGATGCACCACCGGTAGTGGTTGGTTCGCGCAACTGGATTACACCCGCTTATGAACTCGAAGATTCATTCTTCCCTCAACCAAGCTGGTTCCTCGATGCCATCCACGAGAAAATTGTACCGTTGAAAGATTATATTCCAACATCGAATTTTACCGTTCTGGAGCAAATCCGTCGAGCAAAATTAGGTGTATAAAAATAATCCTGAAAGGATTGAATATGAATAGCCCCGGGTTTCAACCAGGGGTTGTCAAAGGCAAGTTGTTTTCGGTCGATCCACAGACCTAGTTCAATGTTAAAAATTCATATCGACCGAAATTGCACAATATTAAAACATTGGTAAAATGAATGATAATAACAAATATGTACCTCAGCAAAAGTCCCCTTTAGGGGTAGTTTGGGCCGTCAATTGCCACCTGCACACACCCTACTCTTTTTCGGCATTCGAAAGTATTCCCCAAGCACTCGATATGGCTGTGGCTGAAAATGTGAAGGTGGTTGGCATCAACGATTTCTATGCCACTGAAGGATATGCCGAATGGGCCAGCGAATGTGCAAAGCGCAACTTATATCCACTGTTTAATATTGAATTCATCAGTCTAAACAAGGAGGATCAGGCCAAGGGTGTTCGTGTCAACGACCCAAGTAATCCGGGCCGGACATATTTAAGTGGAAAAGGTCTTGCCTATCCTTCCTTTCTGAAAGATCCATATCTGAAGCAACTCAACGATGTAAAAGACGAATCGAACCATCATGTGGAACGGATGTGCGGTAAGTTGAACGAACTGTTGGAATCATGCGGATCACCCTTCAACATCTCATTTGATGAGGTAAAAGAGACCTTTACAAAAGGAAGCATTCGTGAGCGCCACTTGGCAAAAGCGTTGCGCATGAAGGTTGCAGAAAACTTCTCAACCGAAGCTGATCAACAGGCTTTCTACGAAAAGATATTTGGAGGTAAAGCCTTGAAAAGCCCGGTTTCCGATGTTGCCGGAGTGGAAAACGAAATTCGCGGAAATCTTTTAAAAGCGGGCGGTGCAGCTTTTGTACCTGAAAGTCCTGAGGCTTTTCTCGATATGGATGACGTTTGTCAAATCATCATCAATGCCGGTGGTATTCCAACTTATCCGTTCCTTGCTGATTTTGGCAACAAGCAGTTTACCGATTTTGAAGGCGACAAGGAAAAGGCGTTGGAAATATTGAAAAAGCGCGGATTTGCCTCCATCGAATTGATCCCGACGCGAAATACCGTCGAAGTTTTGGAAGAGTATACCAACTTCTTCTGGAATAACGGTTTTGTGGTGACTTTCGGAACAGAGCATAATACACCTGCGATGGAACCCATTGAAGTGCATGTGCAAACCAATCAGAAATTATCACAATCCATGCTGGAAATCAACTACAAAGGCGCTTGCGTTATTGCAGCACACCAGGAATTGGTTCGCCAGGGCAAAAAAGGGTACATCGATGAAAACGGGGTGGCTGATGTTGCCAACCGAGACGAGTACGTTAAAATAGGGAATGAGATAATAATAAAACCGATTGAATACAGTTGAATACAGTTGAAAACGATTGAAGACGATTGTTTTCTATTGCCTCCTATTGTTTTCCATTGTCTTCCTTTTTCCTAATGACTAATGACTTTTTACCATGAACAACATTCAATCTTTAATCGAAATATCGCAGTTCTACGGAAAGAACAAATCTTTCGTCATTGCCGGAGGTGGAAACACTTCCTATAAAACTGAAGATAAACTTTGGGTGAAGGCTAGCGGTTTTGCTTTGTCCACTATCACTGAGGACGGGTTTGCAATATTGGATCGTAAAAAACTTGCAGTTATTTCAGAAAAGAGCTATAGTGCCGATCCGTTTGAACGCGAGCGTCAGATCAAAGATGATCTGGCCGATGCCACCATTACCAAAGACAAACGCCCTTCGGTAGAGACGTCATTGCACAATGCCATCAACTACAAATTTGTGATCCACCTGCACCCAACATTGGTCAACGGCGTGATGTGCGGCAACGATGTGGAAAAACTGATTGAACCACTGTTTGGTACCGATGCGCTATACATTCCCTACACCGATCCGGGTTACATCTTATTCAAAGAGGTTGAGGCTAAGGTGAAGAATTTCCGCGCTGCAAAAGGGTACGATCCCAAAGCGATCCTGCTACAAAACCACGGAATTTTTGTAAGCGCCGATACCACACAGGAAGTGATTGATCTTTATGACGAAATCATTGCCAGCATCGAAAAAGCGGTGATAACTCCGGTTGACGAAACCGTTCTTCCGGTGGCAGTGCATGTAGCCGAGGTGGTTCCGGCTATCCGTGCCATCGTTTCAACAGAAGTTTTGAAGACCATTAAAGTGACAAATTCGGCTTTAGTGGAGAAGTTTAACTGTTGTGCAGAATCGTTTGAGAAAATCAACAAACCCTTTTCACCCGACATTATTGTTTATTGCAAGTCGAAATACGTTTATATCGACAAGGTGGAAACACCAGAAGCTACCATTGCTGATTTCAAAACAAAGTATGAAAGCTTCGTAGCCGATAATGGTTATCAACCCAAAGTAGTTTTCATCAAAGGAATCGGGATGCTGTCGATTGGCGATAATGCGGCACAAGCAACCATTATCAAAGAGGTATTCGAAGATGCCATGAAGATTTCATGGTTGAGTGAATCGTTCGGCGGACAGCATTTCATGACTCCCGCTCAAATCAACTTCATCGATACATGGGAGGTAGAAAACTACCGTCGTAAGGTTTCGGCAGGAGCTGCAGCCGGACGGGTTGAAAACAAGATTTGCATTGTAACCGGCGCCGCACAAGGCTTTGGCGAAGGTATCGCCCGAATCATGAAAGAAAACGGCGCCAACATTGTGGTGGCCGATCTAAATGAAACAATTGGGCAAGCAACTGTCGAATCATTCAACCAGATAAAAAACAGCTGCCATGCTATTTTCGTAAAAACCAACGTGACTGAAATGGATTCACTGAATAATTTAATTCATCAAACGGTTTGCGAATTTGGTGGTCTGGACGTTTTCATAAGCAATGCCGGAATCCTTCGTGCCGGAAGTCTGGAAGAGATGACCCCCGAAAATTTCGATCTGGTCACAAAGATTAATTACAATGCCTATTTCTACTGTGTAAAAGCAGCTTCTCCGGTAATGAAACTTCAAAACAGATACAACCCGAAATTGTATGCCGATGTAATCCAGATCAACTCAAAATCGGGGCTGGCGGGAAGTAAAAAGAACTTCGCATACGCTGGTGGGAAGTTTGGCGGAATTGGTTTAACACAGTCGTTCGCCCTGGAATTGGCTCCCGATCGCATCAAGGTAAACTCCATATGTCCGGGCAATTTTTACGAGGGACCTCTGTGGAGCGATCCTGTCAACGGATTGTTCGTTCAGTATTTGAATGCCGGAAAAGTTCCCGGTGCCAAAACCATCGACGACGTAAAAGCATTCTACCTGGCACAGGTTCCGCTGGGTAAAGGTTGCTCGCCAGCCGATGTAGTCAAGGCGGTATTCTACGTCATTGATCAGGAAAACGAAACGGGACAAGCGATTCCGGTAAGTGGCGGACAAATCATGCTGAATTAATGGTAATTCGAGGGATCATATTTGACCTTGACGGCACCTTGCTCGATTCCATCGAGGATATTGCCTATGCCAACAACATGATGCTTCAAAAGCATGGTTTTCCAATCCATCGGGTTGAAAGGTACATCCATTGGATTGGCAATGGGGCCGGGCAGTTAGTTCGTTTGTCATTACCTGATGAGGAAGCCAATAATGAGCAATATTTTCCAGTCTATCTAAATGATTATAAGAAAGAATACACGAAAAATCTGTTTGTCAAAAGTATGCTTTACAATGGCATTCCCGAATTGCTTCGTTTTTTGAATGAAAAAAATATCCCAATAGCAGTGAATACCAACAAACCGCACGAACAATCGGTGATTATTGCCGATCATTTTTTGAAACCATACAACTTTCAGCTGATTCAAGGACAGAAAGACGGAGTACCCCGAAAACCCGATCCCGCTGGAGCGAAAATCATAACCGATCACTTTGGATTGGATGCCGCCGAAGTTGTATACATTGGTGATTCCATTGTGGATGTGATGACATCGAAAGCCGCAGGAATGCAGTTTATTGGAGTGAATTGGGGTTATGGCACTCCCGGTGAAATGAAAGGCTGTAAACATGTGATGGATTCTGCCTTTGAATTGAAAACTTTTATTGAACAAAGAATATAATAAATATCCCTGACAGGGTTCAAAACCCTGTCAGGGATTAATAACAACTATATGAAAACAAAAGCAGTAAGATTATACGGTAAAAAGGACCTTCGTTTGGAAGAGTTCGAATTGCCAGCAATTAAAGAAGACGAAATTTTGGCAAAAATAGTTTGCGACAGTATATGTATGTCGAGTTACAAAGCGGCCAATCAGGGAACCGAACACAAACGGATTCCACAAGATGTAGCCGAAAAACCCATCATCATCGGGCATGAGTTTGCCGGAGAAATTATTGAAGTTGGAGCCAACTGGCAGCACAAATTCAAACCCGGACAGAAATATTCCATTCAACCTGCGATCTATTACGAAGATGGGCCGGTTGGGGTTTTGAGCGCTCCTGGTTATTCTTATAAATTCATTGGTGGAGATGCCACTTATGTGATTATTCCCAAAGATGTGCTGGTGCAGGATTGCCTGCTGAGTTACGAAGGCTCCGGTTATTATCCGGCATCACTGGCCGAACCGCTTAGCTGTGTCATCGGGGCAATGCACGCCAACTACCATACAACTCCCGGATCGTACATCCATAAAATGGAGATAGTCGATGGCGGAAAAATGGCAATCCTCGCAGGGGTTGGTCCCATGGGATTAGCCGCGATTAACTATGTAATAAACCGCGAAGACCGCAAACCATCACTTTGTGTGGTAACCGATATAGACCAAATCCGATTAGATCGTGCAGCTGAAATTTACCCGGTTGAAAAAGCAAAAACCAATGGGATTGAATTGGTTTATTTGAATACCAAAAACCTTGAAAACCCTGTTCAAGCCATGCGCGATATGACGGGAGGTTATGGTTTTGACGATGTATTTGTATTTGCACCGGTCGCCCCGGTGATTGAACAAGGCGATGCACTGCTGGCTTTCGACGGCTGTTTGAACTTCTTTGCCGGGCCAAACGACCCGAAACTCAGCGCGAAATTAAACTTCTACAACGTTCATTACGCTTACACTCACATTGTAGGTACTTCGGGCGGAAACACCGACGACATGAAAGAGGCGCTCAATATTATGAGTAAAGGGCTTGACCCTGCTGGCTTGGTCACCCACATTGGCGGGTTGAATGCCGTAGCCGAAACCACGCTTCATCTTCCCGAAATACCCGGAGGAAAGAAGCTGATTTATACGCACATTGAAATGCCTTTAACTCCATTAACCGGCTTTGCAGAATTGGGAAAAACAAAACCTGTTTTTGCGAAGTTAGCCGAATTGGTTGATGCAAATAAAGGTCTTTGGAGTGTGGAAGCCGAGGAGTATTTGCTGGCTAATTTTTAAAGTATTCTCCGGCCAAGCTCTTCAATGAATATTTATTGCAATATCCTTAAAATCATCGTACTTATTCAGTATTTTTTTCGAATTTAAAAATTGGTGAGATCTTCATTTTATTTCATTGCGCAAAAAATACCACTTCTTCAATTATTATCTTACAATAACCCAAACTAGCGAAAATGGGATTAACCTCAGTGTGGTCGATTCCATAACCCCGTTCTGAAGTAATTTAAAAGAAATTTTACCTGCAATCTTGTTATTGCTTAGCAAGGTAATTTCTCCATCACTTCTATTTTATTGTTTATCAAATGTAAGATTCACATTTTAGTTTGTGTCGCTCATCGTTATTGTTTTAGAATTTGCTTATTCCAAAAAGTTTCGTTCATTTTAAACATTCAAATTTCAAAACAGTCTTACTTTCGAAATATTGACACGACTAATCATGCTTTTTTGATTCTATTGAAAATTCTTTTTTTAAATTTTATAAATGAGTATGCATAATTTTATTAACTACAACCATAAACACACGATGAACACTAAAACCAAAACATTCTTTTTAGCGGCAAGCTTTGTGATTTTGGCTGGACTGGGATTGCAAGCACAGCCCGTTACACCAGGTCGTCAAATGGACTATGAATCGAAAGGCGATACTGTACGAAGTATTGCCGCTTATTTCACTCCGGCCACAACAAAAAAAATGACACCCGATGCTGAAGGATTCATTCGACGTTGGTTACTCTTAGAACCAATTAACAAACCCAACCGTGGCAATACTGTTTTTACAGACAGTTACCTAAGGAAAGCATTTGATACCTTGTATTTCCAGAACCAGTTTACAATTCTTCCCAAAGATGGGGAAAAGGTAAAAGTAGCAGACAAGGAACTAGCTTGGTATGCTTTGGAGAGCAAAAATTTCAATGTCAAACTATTTCGTTTCGCTTATGGATTAAGAAAACCTCATTACGGCGTAATATTTTGGGCAGTAACCGTTGTCAATGCTCCACAGGAAATGAAAAACGTAAGAATGGCCGTTGGGTCTAATTCAGCATCCATGTGGTGGGTAAACGGTAAAGAGGCAGTTTTACTTTCGGGCGACAGGCGCATGGTAATGGATGATTGTGTCTCGCCCCGTCTGACACTCAACAAAGGGAAGAATATTATCCGCGGAGCAGTAATCAATGGTCCCGGAATGAGTGATTTCTGTGTTCGTTTCCTCGATGAAAAAGGGGAGCCAATAAAAGACCTCACCATTACTTGCGAATAAAAATAGTAAGTCATCCTATTCAGGATATCAATTGTATAGAAATTGGAATTATTATGAAACGAATTAAAATATTGGGCGTAACAGCCCTGTTATCAATAGTATTAACCGGAACAGTGATAGCTCAAGTCGGAAAACCTTTTATTCACGACCCTTCAACCATTATGGAATGCGAAGGAAAGTATTACACATTTGGCACACGTGGAGGCGGATTAATATCTGAAGATGGTTGGACATGGAACGGTGGTGCAGTAAGACCTGGTGGTGGAGCTGCTCCGGATGCAATAAAAATTGGCGATCGCTACCTTGTAGTCTTTGGCTCAACTGGTGGCGGTCTGGGTGGCGGACATGATGGTAAGATAAATACGATGTGGAATAAAACACTTGACCCAACCTCGCCCGATTTTAAGTATTCAGAATCAATTGTTGTTGCTTCATCCGCTAATATGGAAGATTGCGACGCGATCGACCCTGGGCTTCTTCTTGACCCAACAGATGGCCGTTTATGGTGTTCTTACGGCACCTATTTTGGGTTCATCCGCCTTATAGAACTCGATCCTAAAACAGGAAAACGTGTTGAAGGTAATGAAGCAATAGATATAGCCATTGACTGTGAAGCTACCGATTTGGAGTATCGCGACGGATGGTATTACCTGCTTGGCACACATGGAACCTGCTGCGATGGTGCAAACTCAACCTATAACATTGTTGTTGGCCGTTCTAAAAAAGTTACTGGCCCTTACCTCGACAATGTGGGAAGGGACATGATAAAAGGTGGCGGTAAGATGGTTCTTGCAGCAGGCGGAAGAGTTGTCGGAATGGGGCATTTTGGCCGTATGATCCTTGAAGATGGCGTTGAAAAAATGTCGTGCCACTATGAAGCTGATTTAGACCAAAGCGGTCGAAGTGTATTGGGTATCCATCCGTTATTATGGAAAAATGGATGGCCTGTTGGAGGCGATAAATTCAAAGAAGGAACCTACGAAATTGAATCAGAAAGAAGAGGTTATGCCTTGGAATTGATCGTAGATTTTGTACGTATGGCGAATACAAGGAGAGGGTTTAACCAAGATAATGCTGAACCGATAAAACCCATTCCTTCGCAAGAATTAGCTGACGTAATCAATACTTGGCCAACTGGAAACATTGGCGTAAGAATTGGTGATTACATGTTCCGTCCTCACCAGAAATGGACTATTACCGCAGTTCCCGAAGCAGGAGGCTATTTAGGTGGCCCTTACTATAAAATTGTAATTGCAGGAACCGACCGAGCTTTGTCAGCAACAGCCGAGGCTGAAGTAATAGCGGTTCCTACATTTACTGGCGCACCGGAACAATTGTGGCGAATCGATCAATTGACCGATGGAACCTACCGGATAATGCCCAAGGTAGTTCCAAATTCAAACGAAAAGTTGGCACTTGTATCTTCAGGCGATAGCACGCCCACCCTTGCTAAATTTGATATGAACAGTGACAATTCAAAATGGAATTTTAAGGCTCACTAAACATATTAAAAAATGGTATTATTTAAGAAAGACGCAGTTTTGGTTAACAGCATCTTTTTTTTAACGAAGATTTTCTGTTTAGTTATTGCTATTTGTGATCGCGAAAGACTAAGCATTTTCTGCAATAGTTAATAGTCGGTTATGATTTGCAAATTACTTACATTCGCACCTCAATATTCACAACTGATAAAAGATGAAACAATTTGATGTAAAGTGGATGCACCCAGCGATGCAGATCACTAAAATAATAAGCAGGATTTATAAAAACGGGATGACCACCACTTCGGGCGGAAACATCTCAATACTTGACGATAACGGTGATATTTGGGTAACCCCATCGGCTATTGATAAAGGTTCGTTGACTGAAAAAGATATCATTTGTGTAAAACGGAACGGAACCATTATTGGAAGTCACAAACCTTCATCTGAATATCCGTTTCACAAAGCCATTTATGAAGCCCGTCCCGATATAAAAGCGGTGATTCACGCCCATCCGCCGGCACTTGTTTCCTTCAGTATTGTCCGGCAAATTCCTAATACCAACATTATTCCGCAGGCCAAATATGTGTGCGGCCCCATTGGTTATGCGCCTTATGAATTACCAGGTAGCGTTGAGTTGGGAGAAAAAATTGCCACCGAATTCGAAAAAGGATACATGGCGGTGATCATGGAAAATCATGGTACTGTATTGGGCGGCAGCGACTTGCTCGATGCCTATTCACGGTTCGAAACGCTTGAATTTTGTGCCCGTACCATCATCAATGCCAGCGCTATTGGAACTCCGGTTTACCTGACCGACGAACAAATTGATATTTTCGAAAAGCAGGTTCCACACGATGTTCCCCGAAATTCAGACGTGAGTTTTCCTCCGGATGAACTGGCTATCCGGGAAGAAATTTGTCAGATTGTACGACGTGCCTGCGACCAGGGTTTGATGATCAGCTCCTATGGAACAGTTTCTGTCCGATGGAGAAAAAACGATTTTCTTATAACGCCGCCCCATGTGGCACGCTGGGATATTCAGCCTGAAGACATTGTCCAGATCAAAAACAGCCAGGCAGAAATGGGAAAAACCCCAAGTCGTTCGATGTATTTGCACGATAAAATTTATCGCGATAATCCGCGAATCAACTCCATCATTCACACTCAACCGCCAAATTTGATGGCCTTTGGCACCACCGGAGTTAAATTCGATGTTCGTACCATTCCTGAAAGCTGGATCTTTTTACAAGATGTCCCTTGTTTGCCTTTTGGCAGCCATTTTCGTGGAAACGATACCATTCCCGCGTTGCTGAGTCAGAAAATACCCGCGGTGTTGATCGCCAATGATGCTTTTCTGGTTACAGGCGATAAGCTGTTGCAAACCTTCGACCGACTTGAAGTAGCTGAATTCAGTGCAAAATCAATTGTTTTAGCTGCTCCGCTTGGACAAATGGTACCCATTAGTGATGACCAAGTTGAAGATCTTCGCGAAAAATTCTTGGATTAACAATTTGCAGAAAAGTGATTTTAACCAATTCTCTTGTATCTAAAATAAATCTTTTTATCCCATTCGTTTTTAAAATTGATTCGAATTATTTAACGTTGTAAGATTTTTAAAAACAGGGGGAAATGGATCAATTGAGATTTTCAGAGAAATCGGTTATTTTGACCGATATTTCACCGTATGTATATGGAACAACACGTTTGGGAGATGATAAAATTCCATTTGATGATCGGGTTGAAATAGCAAAAGCTGCCATCGATACAGGAGTTTGGTTTCATACAAGCCATTGGTATGGAAACGCGCTTGAGGTCTTAAAGAAAGCTTTTGACAGTGACCGCACGAAAGTTCCAAAACTTATTGTCAAACTTGGAGGCGAAAATATAGACGAACTTAGAGCCGATATCCAAAAGAACATTGAACCACTTGGAATTCGCAACATCGAATTAGGACAGTTGTGCCTTGGAGGTAAATTGGCTGAAGAATATGCCAATGGGGGTAACTGCTTCAAAGAATTTCAAAAAATCAAAAAAGAAAAATTAGTCAACCGCTTCGTCATGGAGGTTTTTCCATGGACTTCGGAGACTCCGTATAAAGCGCTCAAAGCTGGATATCCTGATGGAATAATCGATGGATACACTTTTTATCTAAATCCACTCCAACGATTTGCTTCAAACAAATTATGGGATTTGCTCAACGAAAAATGCGAGCCGGTTGTTGCACTTCGTACTGTTTCAGGTGGGCCGGTTCACAATCTTCGTGATATTCCCGGTTTTGCATGGAAAGAATATTTGCAAAAGCGGGCCGTTGAGGTTGCCCCAATTTTTGAACGTTCAGGAATTGAAAGCTGGATTGAATTTTGCGTTCGTTTCGCCCATAGTTTTTCTCAGGTTAGAACAACCGTTGGTTCAACAAGCAAGGCCGAAAATTTGAACGAATTTCTGTTCGCATCTGAAAGCATTGAAGCGTTACCTTACGATACTGTCGACGAAATTGTGAAGTTACATTACCGTTGGTCTGATGAGTTAGACATACTTGCCGAACCCTGGTCAATGTAAAAAAGAAAGAAAAACATTACCAAAATACCGAAGTACATCGGGATATAGGTCACAATAGAAAAATTGTGGCCTGTTTTTTTCATCACTCTTTTCTTCGAATTTTATAAGAATAACTCTTCCTTTTAAAAACCGATTATATCCTTTACTTTTCTGAAAAATCAAAATATCTTAGGAAAAAATTTCAACATAAGGCCATGAGAAAAATAAATCTATTCGCAATATTGATACTTTCTTCTTTTCTGTTGTTTGCACAAGAACAACAGATGGATGTATTCATCACCGGGCTGATGGGAAAGATGACTCTTCAGGAGAAAATTGGTCAGTTGAACCAGGTTGTTCCGGGAGGATGGATAACGACAGGCGCAACCATCAACAAAGATGTTGAAGAAAAAATCATTACAGGCAAAGTTGGCAGCGTATTAAACAGCCATACTCCTGAATTAACAAGAAAATTGCAGGAGCTGGCCGTTACAAATAGTCCAAATAAAATTCCCATTCTCTTTGGTCTGGATATCATTCATGGTTACAAAACCATTTTCCCGATCCCTATTGCGCTTTCTTGTAGCTGGGATTTGGAACGGATTGAAAAAAGCGCCCGTATTGCTGCTACAGAAGCCAGCTCATCGGGTATTTGCTGGACCTTCTCCCCAATGGTTGATATTGCCCGCGATCCACGCTGGGGACGTGTAGCCGAAGGTGCCGGTGAAGATACATGGTGGGGTTCGCAGGTTGCAGCCGCAATGATCAGGGGATATCAGGGAAATAATCTTGCGGATGAACGAACCATTCTCGCGTGCATAAAACATTTTGCCCTTTATGGAGCCGCTGAAGGTGGTCGCGATTACAATACTGTGGATATGAGCCGCCTCTCGATGTACCAAAACTATCTTCCACCCTACAAAGCAGCAATCGATGCCGGGGCGGGAAGCATTATGACCTCGTTCAACGTGGTCGACGGTATACCCTCAACAGGAAACCAGTGGCTTTTTACCGACCTGCTCCGCGATCAGTGGGGATTCGATGGTATGGTTGTGACTGACTATAACGCGATCATTGAAATGGTTTCACATGGCCTGGGCAACCTGAAAACCGTCTCTGCACAGGCACTCAACGCAGGTATCGATATGGATATGGTGGATGAAGGTTTCCTCACAACCCTCGAAAAATCGGTTACCGACGGTTCAGTTTCTGAAAAAGCAATTGAGCAGGCCTGCCGAAGAATTTTGGAAACCAAATACAAGCTGGGCCTTTTTGATGATCCATACCGCTACATTAGCGAGGAGCGTATGAAGAAAGAAGTTTTCACCAGCGAATATCGTGAAATGGCAAGGGAACTGGCACAACGCTCGGTTGTGCTGCTCAAAAACGATGACAAATTGTTGCCGCTCAAAAAGTCAGGAACAATTGCCTTGGTAGGACCTTTGGTCAACAGCAAAAACGATATGCTGGGTAGTTGGGTCGTAGCCGGAGACCGTGAAAATGTCTCCACATTGAAGTATGGACTAATCAATGTTGGCGGCGCAACGGTAAAGATACTGGTTGCAAAAGGCTCAGAATTTACCGAAGATGAATATCTTTTGAAAAGCGCCCGCAATCCCTGGGAAAGGCAGCAATCTCAAGATCAGAACAAAATGACCTCTGAGGAATTGATGATTGAGGCTCTGGCAATTGCTGAAAAAGCCGATGTCATTGTTGCCGCTGTAGGTGAATCGGTTAACTGGTCGGGCGAAGCTGCCAGCCGTTCCGACATTACCATACCCGAATGCCAGCAACGGTTGTTGAAAGCGTTGAAAGAAACCGGAAAACCAGTTATCGTGGTAGTTTTCAGTGGTCGGCCTTTGGTGTTATCGTGGGAAAATGAGAACTTCAAAACCATTG